>Ga0163199_1001699_pt1 | contig 13645 bp, 5 predicted proteins | sample PL_2010_150m_FD_113537 | JGI IMG/M metagenome (GOLD analysis project Ga0163199, IMG submission 113537) | Freshwater microbial communities from Powell Lake, British Columbia, Canada to study Microbial Dark Matter (Phase II) - PL_2010_150m | ecosystem: Environmental > Aquatic > Freshwater > Lake ... | reverse complement strand
GACGTGTTCAGCAGCATCGGCACGCCGGTCTGCGCGTAGAACTTCCGCATCAGCTCGTAGAGCCGCGGCTGGGCCGGCTCCGTGACGATCTGCGCCCGCGCGGCGCCGTCGGCCTGGATCACGTCCGCAATGCGGTCCCGCCAGTTCGGCGTCACGTCGAGGGCGAGCGACATCCACGGCGAGGGACATGGCGACTGGAAGACCTCCGGCGCGGCCCAGTCGAGCACCGACAGGCCGAACGGCTGCCAGCGCTCGCGCCGTCCGATCTGCGCGTTGACGCGGCGGGCGATGCCGGGAATGACCGGGTTGCCCAGAACGCTGCGGTTGCCGAGCGCGCGCGGGCCGAATTCCATCCGTCCCTGAAACCACGCCACCAATTCGCCGCGCGCCAGCAACGCGGCCGCCGCGTCGGTGATGGAGGCGGGCTGCTCGAACGAAACACGGTGTTTTTCCAGCGCGGCGCGCACCTGCCCGTCGTCGTAATTTGGGCCGAGATACGCGTGCTCCACCGGTTGCAGCTTGTCGCCAACGCTCCTCGCCGCGAGCAACGCCGCGCCAAGCGCCGTGCCGCAGGAGCCGGCCGCCGGCGGGACGAACAGCTCACGCGCGCCGGCTTCGCCCGCCAGGCGGCGGTTGAGCCGGGCGTTGAACGCGACGCCGCCGGCGAAACAAAGCCGGTTTGTTTCCGCAATCCTGCCCGCAAGATGATGCCGCGCCACCGAGAGCGCCGCCTCCTCCAACGCGCGCTGCGCCGCGGCGGCCACGTGGACATACGGCTCGTCCGCGTCCTCGTCCGGCCGCGGCGGACCCCACAGCTTCACCAATTCCGGTGAGAAGGAACAGTCCCGCCCCTGCTCGTCGTGGTAGCGCCGCGCAGCGATCACGTTCACCAGTTCGTTGTTGACGCGAAAATCGCCCGCGCCCCAACACAGGCAGCGCGAGATGTCCCATTTGTCCGGGTTGCCGCGCGCGGCCATCGCCATCACCCGCGCCTCGCCGTCGAGCATCTCGAAGCCGAGATACTCCGCGATGGCGCCGTAGAAACCGCCGAGCGAGTCGGGCGAATACCATTCCTTGATGCGGTGCAGGCCGTGCTCGTCGCCGTAGCCGAGCCACGCGCCGACATACTCGCCGTTACCGTGAAGGCTCATCACCGCCGCGCGCTCCCAGCCGGAACCGTAAAACGCCGACGCCGCGTGCGCCAGATGGCGATGGAACCGCAGCAGCCGGACCGCCGGGGGACTGATGCCAATCCGCGGCAGCATCTCGCGGAGGCCTTGGATGTCTTGCCGGTAGCGGCGGTTGCCGTCGAACACCGCCGTCACCGCCTCGCCCGGCGCATACCCGTGGCGCAACGCAAACTGCCACCGCGCTGGCGAAGTCAGCAGCGGAATCTTGGCGAAAGGACAGGCGACCACCTGCACATCCGACGGTTTCAGATCCGCAAACTCCAGGCACCACCGCGCCGCCATCTCCGGCTGGAGATTTCTGGAGTGCTTGATACGGTTGAACCGTTCCTCCTCGGCCGCCGCAATGATCTTGCCGTCAACCACGAGCGCCGCGCTCGGGTCGTGTCCGCCGGCTCCGCTCAATCCAAGGATCACCATACGGCCCGCACTCTACCGGCGCGCGGTCGGAGCCGTCAAGCAAGCGGGCGGGCAGACGGCCGGCCGCGGATTCTTTCCGCGGGAAACTCACCGCGCTTGACCCGCTGCATCCGCACACTAGACTCCATCACGACTGAAGAAAAAGTCTGGCGAATCATGCCCGCTGCCAAACCACAACCGAAGAAGCCGAACCTGAAACAGGTTGGCGTTGTCGCGGTCGCCGTTGCGGTCGCGGGTTTGTTGTGTTGGTGGCCCTGGCGCAAGCCTTCTTCTCCGGACTTCAATGCTCCAACACTCCAGCACTCCATTTCCTCCTCCGCCCTCAAACAACCCGGCTCGATTTTCACCAACTCCATCGGCGCGGAGATGGTTTTCATCCCGCCGGGCGAGTTCGTGATCGGCAGCACGCCGGAGGAGCGCGCGCGGGCCAGGGCGATGGGCGCGACCGAAACGCAGGTGGAGAACGAAGGCGGGCAGCCGCGCCGCTCGCAGATTCGACACGGCTTCTGGATCGGCCGGACGGAGTTGACCGTGGGCCAGTGGCAGCAGTTCGTCAACGATGCCCACTACCAGTCGGACGCGGTCACGGGATTCGCCATTCTGGATTCGTATCCCGAAAACAGGCCGGACGATCATCCGGTGGCGTGGATCACATGGCGGGACGCGGTGGCGTTTTGCGACTGGCTCACCAAGCGGGAGCAGCGCGCGAATCGCCTGCCGGAGCGTTGCATCTACCGCCTGCCGTCGGAAGCCGAGTGGGAATACGCCTGCCGCGGCCAACGGCAAGGCACGATGTTCTGGTGGGGCGACTCGCCGGCGAATGGCAGCGGGCGGCTGAACTGGAGCGGGAACAACGACGCCGCAAAATCAACCTCGCCGGTGGACGCGTGCGGCGCGCGCGGCCGGAACGGCTTCGGCTTGGCCGACATGCTGGGCAACGTCCGCGAACTCTGCCTCGACGCGTGGGACGCCGCCGGCGCGGCCGGGGATTTCTGCGCGGACTACACCCGCAGCAAGGCGCGCGTGCTGAAGGGCGGCGGCTTCCGAAGCCCCGCCTTCGACGCGCGCTGCGCACGGCGCTGGCCGTGCCTGTATTCCTATGGCGGCTCCGACATCGGTTTCCGCGTGAGTTGCGGGATCAACCTCTCCAACGAAACCGCGCGGGTTCTCCAGAAGCTGACGGCGCCTGACGCGAAGCCGTCGCTGCCGAAAGAACCGCGGTGACGCCGCCCCTATTTTTCACGGTGGACACGCGGCGCTCAGTGCCGTATGAAACGGCCACCAAGAGGAGTGATGACGATGAAAACTATGAAACTGATTGTTGGAATCGTGGCAGCCGTCCTGAGTTTGATGGTCTCCGATGCGATGGCCCAAGGCACAGGCACTAATCCGGACGCCGTGAACATTGAAAACCCGTTCAGGGGCGTCGTGATCAACTTGAACCCCATCGGACTGATCGTGAAGAGCGATCCCAATCCGGCCGCTTCCCCCGCCGGCAAGACCGGCGGCGTTACCAGGAGCAAGCCTGATTCCAAAGGCGTCCATTTCGCCACCAAGGGCGCGCGAATCACCCGCGGCGGCTGGCGTCCGTGTGAACTGAAAGACCTCCAGCGGGGCGACACCGTCACCGTCACGTTCACGCCGCCCAAGCAAGGCAGCTCCAAGTTCATCGCCACCCAAGTGGATATCGCCAGGGAGCCGACCGCCGCCGAAAAGCTGCCGATCCTCGGCAAGGCCGGGAAGCTGCTGTTCGAGGACGACTTCGCGCGCAGCGAAATGCCGCCGAAGTGGAGGCTCGGAAAAGGTTTCTGGGAAATCCATAACGGCGCCGTCACGGCGGCGGAGAATCCCGACGATCATCACGGTGCCTACGCCTATGCCGAGCCGCGGTTTCCCTACAAGGACATCGTGGCCGAGTTCTCCTTCAAGTTCGACGGCTCCACGGGCTGCCACTTCATGATGGAAGACAGCAACTACAAAGGCGCCCACGCCGGCCACATCATCCGCGCCACGATCACGCCCGCCTCGGCCAACCTTGCCGACTCCAAGTTCGGCGGGATGAAGAACGAAATCTACGAGAAGATGAAGGACACCAGCACGAGTCCCGAAGAGAAGAAGCGGATCCAGGAAAGCATCAAGGACAAGTCGGCTTCGTTCAAGATCGCCCTCGCCGCCGGCCAGTGGCACCTAGCCCGCGTGGAAGTCGTCGGTGACGAGATGCTGATCAGCATTGATAACCAGCCCGTCGGCTACCTCAAATCGGAAGGCGTCAACCACCCCACCAAGAACATGGCCGGCTTCACGGTCGCCGGCAAATCCACTCAACTGGACAACGTGAAAGTCTGGGACGCGACCGTTCGCCCCGACTGGCCCAAGAACCGCGCTGACATCCTGGCGGTGTTGAAGAAGCAGTAAGGACAACTCGCCGGATCGTCGGCGCCTCAGAATCCTCGCACCATATAGGCGTGGAGGATGCCGGATTCGTCGGAGTTGAAGAAGCCGAGCTTGCCGTTCGGCGAGAGGAACGGGTGGATGTGCGACTGCTTGATGCAGGTGGAGTGAGGGTTCAGCAAATACTTCCAGTTGCGGAGCGCGTCCTTGCCTGGCTCGCCGAACTCCGCCGCGAAAATCCGGCCGCCTTTGTCGAACGGCCCGGCGTCGCTGATGAACCGCCGGCCCGCGATGTCGCCGGCGAAGTGGCTGAAGCGCGATTCCTTCAGGTCGCGCGTGAGGTCATTGCGAACGCCGCCGGGCGTCTTGATGCCGACGTGGCCGGTGTGCGGCGCGGCGCTGCCCTCGATGAGAAACGCGCCGCGCGGGTTGCGCGAACTGGTGCTGGTGATGCCCCATGTGGTGCGCCCGCGCCAGCACTGGTGGCCCTGGCAGAATTCGTTGCCGTCGCGGCCCCACGGCATGTTGCGAAAATTGGTGCCGTCGTCGCGAACGACGTGGATGTCCGCGCCCTCGCCGCCCGTGAGGGCTTTCATCTCGCCCTTCGGCGTGATGACGCAGCCGTGGTTTTCCTGGATGAGGATATCGTGCGACGCCTCCGGGTCGGTCGAGCGGCAATACTGCGAGTGCAGGTTGCACCAACTCGGCCCGTGGAGGATGAGCGTGACCGTCGCCTTTTCCAGATCGAACACCATCAGGCCATACGGCGGCGGGTCGGTTTGGCCGTCGCCGAGGAAGCCAGAGATCACCAGCCGCTTGCTGTCCGAGGAGATCGTGGAGATCGGGTAGAGCCGGCTGGGGCGGAACTTCGTGCCCGGCAGCGGCCCGTCCACGACGAGCAGCGTGCGCCGGTCGGTGCCGTCGAGGTTGACGCGCTTGAGCGCGAACTTGCCGCCGCCGACCGTCGTTTCGTCCACGAAGTAATAGAGGAACTTCCCATCCGGCGACACCGACGGCGCGACGCAGCCCGTTTCCTCCGTCAGCGGCGAGAGCGCGCATTTGTTTTCGATGTCGCAGAGGTAATACTGGTGCTTCGGGTCGTTCTTGTTGCCGCCGTGCGCCGTCGCCGAGCGGTGCAGGACGAACCGCTTTGAGTCCATCGTGAAAATCTGCGCCTCCATGTAGAGGTGCGCCCAAGGCACGCCCAACTCGGTGGTGAGTTGGAAAACCTCCAGGCCTTTCGGCGATTCGGCGTCGAGCAAATCGGGCCGCGGTTTCGCCTTCCCGATTTTCATGGAACTGAGGAGGTCGGTGCGGACGAGTTTCGGCGGCGCGTCGGCGGCGAAGGAAGGGCGCATCCAGCCGGCCATGACCGCGGTGACAGTGGCGGTGCCCGCACGCTTCAGGAACGCGCGGCGAGTGGTGGGTGTTCGATGGGTATTCATTGGAGTTTGATGATCCAGTCAGCGATCTCGCGGCGCATCTGTTGCCATTGTTCGTTGCTGAAGTGCGTGGCGAGGGCGTTGATGAGTGGCGACTCGCCCGCCGTGCCGATGACACCTTTGCCCATGATGAGTCCCGTGTCGGCGTCCACGGCTCTTGAGATGTTGGCGTTTGCTGTTGGTGGCGGTTCCTGTAGAGCCGGACGAGCTTTGCGGATGAGATTACGCCAGCGGTCGAGCACGGCTTGCGCGTCGGCGGCTTGATCTGGCTTCCCGGCGCGCGCGTCGGCGATGGCTTTTTCCAGCGTGGAAATGTAGCGGAGGTCGTCGCCGCCTTCGCGCATCGCTTCGTAGCAACGCGTCGGAATCAGATCGGCCGGATCGTCAATGCCGGGGAACGACAGGCCCCAATCGTGGCCTTTGGTTGCCGGCCCGTCGGTGTCGTTGAACGGATTGTCGTGATACGCCTGATAGGTCCACGGACACTGCGCCGTGAACGGGCTGGCCCAAAGATAGACGCCGTTGATGATGCGCGACCACTCCGGCGTCCAGTAGGTGCCGCGGGCGTTGTGGTAGAACCACGCCTCGTCACCACCCGCTTTCAACTCGGCGTCGTATTCGTCCATCGTGTGACCGTCCGACAGCCACAGTTCGAACGTGTAGCCGTGGTTGCAGCGCAGGTCCACGAACGAGTCTATCTCTTTGCGCCATTTCTCCGCGTCGTCGCCGCGCGTGTGGAACGTGATGTAGAGCTTCGCCTCTGGCACCTGCCGCGCCGCCTTGCTGAACCGGATGTATTGGTCGAGCAGGCTGCGGCTGCCGAACACTTCATCGAGGTGCGCGACAAACAGCCGAAAATCCGGCGTCTGCTGCTGGAGCTTCACAAACTGCCGCATCGCGTCCTTCGCAACTTGCCGAAAGACTTTGTCGCCGTCGAGTGACTCGCCGCTCTTGCCTTTTCCGAGGTCGTCGTGGCCCAACATGCGGGCGAGCGTGGGGAGACCTGTCTCCAACACAATCGTGCCGCCGGCGAAACCGCCCTGCCGCAACAGATCGAGGCCCTCGCGCACCTCGGCAAAGTCCGGCGTAATCTTGTCGCCGTCCTTCTCATAGCGAATGCCGAGGCCGGCGAAGAGATTGTGGATGCCGTGGGCGCGCATGTCGCGCAGCTCGCGCAAGACGCGGTCCTTGTCCGACATCCTGCGGTCCATCGTGTAATACGACGCCAGCGCCTTGCGCGGATGCTCGATGAGCTTGACCGGTAGCACTTCGAGTTGCAGCGGCACGATGCGCCGGCCGGCTGCGTGCGCGATGGTGACGTTGCCCTTATAGGTTCCCGGCGGCAGGTCGGCGGGTAGATCAAACGATAGCCACGCTTCGCGCAGCTCACCGGCGGGAATGTCGAGCGGCTGCCAGCGCGGCAGGAAGCGGTTGACGATGTCGGTCTCGGTCGCCTTCGCCGTGTAAATCCTCCGCATCGGCGTGCGCACAACGCGGCGGACGGTGATTTGTTTACTGCTGAGCGAAGCTCGCTCGCCTCTCAGGTCGGACACTCGCACGGACACCTGCTTCAGCGGTTCGGCGGCGATGACGAGAAACGCCGCCGGCTCCGTTTCACCGGGCGAAGCAAACAACTCGATGCGCGGCTCGCGCACGGCCGGCAATTTCTCCGGATCGGTGTCGTCGAGATAATTCTTGGCCAGCACGACCACGCCCGCCTCGACCGTGACGCCATCCGGCGGCGTGCAACGATACACGCCAGCCGGCTCGTTGAACTTCCAGTCGTAGCCGAGCCGCGTCCGCGGCGCGACGGGTTTGCCGGCGACGCGGCCCTTGTCGGTGTATCGCACGACGCGGCTGATGCAAAGTTCGTCGAGCGCGTAGCCGTCACCTTGGAAGCGGATTCCCTCCGGCACGGCTTGCGGTGGCAGCGCGCCGGTTCTGGACGCGACCTTCTTTCCGTCCAGCCAGAGCGCCAGTTCGCCGCCGCCCCAGCAAACGGCGACGTGATGCCACTCGCCGGCCTTCCAAGCGCGGATGTCGTGATCGGCGCGGCGATAGACAAAGTTGGTCGAGCCGTGCGGCGTGCCGAACATGCCAACGCCGAACCGTCCGGTGGCGAGTTTGTTGATGCTGATCTGGTTGCGCTGCTGCGCAGCGGCGCTGAGGATGTATCGCGTCTTGCCGTCGTCGCCGTCCCACTGCGGCTGGAGCCAGAACTCCACCGTGCCTTCATTGCCGGGGAAGTTGTCCTTGCCGCTGAACGTCAGCGTATGTCGCCGGCCGAAGACGATGCCGCTGCCGAACCGGCCCTGCTTCGTCAACGCGCCGCCGCCGTCGGCTAGGCTCAGGCCGAGCGAGTGGTCGGCGCTCGCTCTCTGATCGAAGTGCGCCAGCAACAGCGTGTGCTCATCCGGCGTGAACGGCGCGTCGGGCGGGCCGGCGAGAGAAAGACCGGCCGTTGTCGCGCAGCCGGCCAGCCAGATCAGTAGAAATTTGTTCATCACCATCTGCCTCCGCTTGGAACTCGCGCCCATCATCCGCCGCCCGCCGGTCGCTGACAAGTTCGCATTTGGCGGGTTCTCCTTCAGAACGTATCCACGAGCAAGCATGTGCTGTCGAGGTGGATCGCGACCTCCGGGCGCGATGGTAATTGCGGGGCGAAAGTCCGCGCTGGTATCACGCATTGCGTCTCACGAGCGCCCACCCTTTCGCTCACCAATGGTCATCGCGCCCGGAGGTCGCGATCCACCTTTGATTTCGCAGCGGCTTTGCCCTTATCCGCAGCGGTTTCTCGTGGACTCGCACGACGGTTGTCGCTATCAGTTCGCCCACCATGAAAACTCTGCCCGCCGTCCTTCTTGTTACACTGGCGTTTTCCACACCGGAACTTTTCGCGCAGAAGAAAAAAGCGATGAGCCAGCGCGAAATGGTGGATGTGGTGCTGGCGAACACGACGGCGCTGAAGTATCCCCGCGGCGAGCGGCTACCGCTTTACTTGTGGCCGTTGCACGGGCTGGGCACGACCAACGAGGTCGAGGCGGTGCGGCTGCTGAAGAGCCTCGACGAGCGCGGCCTGCCGGTGATTGCGTCATGGAACCCGGCACCCCAGCGGCGCGAGCAGAGTCTCCGCGACGCGTTGTGGCTCGGCCGGCTCCAGAAGAAGATCGGGTTGCCGATCACCATCAGCGCCGTCGCTTGCATGAACTCCTTCTGCAACGGCGACGAGAAGACAGCGCACGTCGGCGACGACGGCAAACCGTTCTTCGACTTCTCGTTTGAAGAGAAACGGCCGATGGGTTGTCCGTTCGCGCTGGAGTTTCGCCACGCGGCGATCCGCGAGCAGGTCGAGTTTTTCCTCGACGCCTATCAGCGTGAAGGACTCGACATCCATTTCATCTTCGTGGACTGGGAGGTGGATGGGCCGATCGAGTGGAACGACGGATGGGCGCACAGCAAACGCTGCCGACGCTGCCGCGAGCACATCCCAAGCATTGGCGACTTCGCCGCGTTCCAGAAGGCGCTTCGCGGGATTCGCAGCCGGATGCAGCGCGAGTGTTTGGCGGAGCCGGTGCTGAAGCGGTTTCCCAAAGCGCTCGTCGGCAACTACGCGGTCTATCCCCAACGACGGCTGGCGCTACTGGTATGACTACTTCGAGAAGCTCGCGCCTGACGCGCCGTTCAAGGCCGACCAGCGCGCGAAATACCGGCCGTGGTTCCAGGAGTTCCCGTTGACCGGCTTCACCGTCTCGATGCCGGTGGTCTATACGTGGTATGCGACGCCGACGTGGCATGACTTTGCCAACTACGACTATCGCTGGTTTTACAACCTGCTGCTGGTCGCGTCGAAGTCAGGCCAGCACAAGGCCGTGAGCGCGCCAAGCATTCCGTTCGTCCACTGGCACACGACTGCGCCGCCGAAGGAGCCAGACCCGGCCGTGAAACAATTCAGCGCGGAAAAATACCAGGAGTTGCTCTGGCACATGCTGCTGCGCGGCCATGACACGCTGTTTCTCTGGTGCCCGCGCGACGAAACGGCCGAGGAAACGCGGCTGCTCCACGAGGTCTGGGCCGCGTCGCTCGAATACCGCGAGTTCCTGGAGCGCGGCAAGCCGGTCACTTTCGACGTGCCAAAGCAACAAGGCCCCGTCGTGTCTGCCGTGCGGCTCGGCAACCGCGTGCTTGCGCGCCGGACCGACTTCGACGGCAACGCCGCGCCGGTGAAGCTCTCCGTGGATGGCAGGATCATCAGCGTGCCGCGTGCGGAAGGACGCTGTCAGATTTTTAATCTCGCGCCGTAGCCGCGAGGCTTGTGGAGCCGCCGGCTACGACGAGTCCCGACCCACGTGCCGACCTGCGGTGCGTTCGTATTCCTTGGCCGCCCTCTCTAAACCGTAACAATGCAGTTGAAAAACCACGGATAACACGGATGGCACGGATAAAAAAACGGTTGGAGTCCTGCTGATCCGGCTCGACGGCGTCATTGTTTCGATTTATCCGTGCTATCTGTGTTATCCGTGGTTTCTCTTCTGAATAGATACGGCTAAAATATCGCCTCCGCCCCGCGCAATAACGAAATCACGCGGCAGATGGCACCAGAAGCCACTTCAAAAAACACCGTTCAGAAGTTGACGGAAGCTGGCGATGGGCGTAAACAAGAATTGCCGTGAGCGAAATTCGGCCCCGTGCCGTGAGAACCTTCGGGGTTCCTATACTCACGGCTTTTTCTTTTAGCCACTGCCCACCACCCGCCAACCGCCGGCGTTCATTGTTTCCCGGCCCAGACGTAGGTGCCGTCTTTGCGCTGGCGGAAACGCTCGCGGGGGACGTTGAGCTTGCCGCGCACGGCGATGGCACGCTTCGGCACGGTCATCTTCTTCTCCAACTCCTCCCACGGCACGGCGGGCGGGATGCCTTCGGGAACCGTTTCGTCGTTGATGGTGTCGCGGAAGAACCGGGCGAAGGTGGGGGCGGACGGGTCGGCTTCGGGCATCAGCTTCGGCTTCTTGCCGCCAAGTTCGATCTTGTGAAGTTCGACGCGGTTGATGGCTTCGGCCACGACGGGCCAGGCGGCTTGAATGCGCGGGTTTTTCCAGAGCGCGGCGCACCACGGTTCGAGAGTGAACGGGCCGCCGTTGGCTTTATGTTCGAGGTGCCACTCGGCTTTTTCGGCGAGCCACCCGCGGAAGGCGTCGGCCAGTTCCTGCGCGTAGGCGGCGGGGCCGGCGGTCCAGCGGTTGCCAACTTTCCATTGCTCGTCCCAGCGGCGCTTATAGACCGGCGCTTCGATGCGGCGGATGTGTTCGTTGTCGCGAATGGCGGCGAGGCGCGCTTGCCAGAGTTGCCGGCGTTCGGCGGGCCAGTTGGCGGCGATGAGCGCAACGGCTTTGTCGAAGTCACCGCCGGCTTTCGCCCAGAAGCGGAAGGGACGGTCCGCTTCGCTCAATTGCGGAATGTGGATTGCGGATTGCGGATTGGCGGCGAGCGATTCGACCCATTCCGCATTCCGAATTCCGCACTCCGCATTCAGAAGGCCGTAGGCGGCATAGACCAGCCAATCCATCTCCTCCTGCAACGCGATCATCTCGGCGCGGAGTTGCTCGCGGCGGGCGATGGCGGCGTCGAGGCGGGCGCGCAGGTCGTCGGTGGCGCCGAAGGCCGGCGCGAACTCGGTCGCGGCGGGAACGTGGCCGGGCAGCGAGGCGTTCCAGGCGTGGTAAGCCTCGCCGTCTTTCTCGAAAAGCTTGCCCACCGCCAGCGCCGGCATCTGCCGCCCTCGCTCCCAGCAAGACCGCGACAACGCCGTCAACCGCGAAGCCAGCGCGTTCGGCTTGCCGTGCAATGCTTCGGCGACCGTCGAGGGGATCGGCAACTGCTGAACTTTGCCGCCGGCATACTCGAATCGGTCGCGGTGCTCTTCTTCGCCGGCGCCTTTGTTGAAGCAAAGTTGCTTCAGCCAGAACAAAGCGCCGCTTGTATTGAGCAGGCCCGCTATCTGATGGTGCTCATCTGGGGACGCATCAGAGTGCAGCTTGAGAAGTGGGCCTTTCTGGTTGAAGGCGCAACCGTCTGGCTCAAAGACGAAATGACCGTGGGTTGCAATTTCAGCGTATGCGATTGACTTGGGATTTTTCGCCCGTTCGACCGGAAGTTGGTGGAACGCGTAGGGTTCGCGACCATCCTCAGCAAACGTGCCAGAAAAGGTTGGACGGTCGGAAAGTTCCTGCGTGAAGGCGGTCAAGTATTTCCGTTCGGGGCAGTTCTTTCCGAATTTCACCAACTCCAAAGTGCCCGGCGTGTAAGGAAAGATGACGAAGCCTTGACCTCGCAGAGTAAAGTCGCGGATTTCCTCGCCGGGATGAATGCGCCGCACAGAGGCAGCCGCAATTTGGTGCAGGCGCAAGGTGTGCGCCGAAAGCATGAAGATCTCATTCCGCCCAATAATGAACATGAACCCAATGTCGGTTGCCAAGAATTCGCGGAGACGCGCATTGCCGCTTTGCTCAATGAGTTTCTTTGTAGGCTCAGGGCCAACATCGAAATTCCAGGGCCAGTGACCCATTTCTTTCCGCTCGCGATCAGCTACCACTACCTGATTGGTCGAAAGCCCTGGGTTATCGTGGTTCGCCGCGAGCGTTTGCCAGAGCGGACTTTCCTCCGGCGGGGTGTGCAGGTCGCCACCTCCGGGAAGAATTGCGGCGACACGAATCGAAGTGTGTTCGTCCGGCCGGCGGTTGGCGCCGAAGACGATGCAGGTGGGCGTGCCGTGGCCGGGAAAGAGCAGGCCGGAGCAGTCCACGACTTTCTGCACGTCCACCGTCGGGAAGAAGTCTTCGACGAGCGGCTGGCCGAATTCGCGCTTGGCGAAAGCATTGGAGACGATGAAGCCGAGTTGGCCGCCGGGCCGGAGCAGGCCGAAGCTGAGGTCGAAGAACGGGCAGATGAGCGAGAATTTCTGGTGGCAGACGCGCGCCCAGCGTTCGCGGTAGAGTTCGCGTTTGACGGGGTTGCGTGCGGTGACGAATGGCGGGTTGCCGACGATGAGGTCGAAGCCGCCGCGCAGGGCGGGGGTGAGTTCGTCGCCGAGGTTGAGGTTGCCGGCGAGGGTCTTGGTCGGCAGACGCGGGTGGAAGATTTCGGCGAAGTCAATGTGCCAGGCGAAGTTGAAGGGGCTGTCGAAGTCGGCGCCTTCGAGCCGGCGCAGGCGGGGGTAAAAGTCGCTGGCGAACTGGCCGCCTTCGAGTTTCTGGAGTGTCTTCCGGTCGGCGGCGATTTTCTGGAGGGCTTCTTCGAGTTGTTTGATCTCCGCCTCCGCGCGCCGGCGTTTCTCCGCGTCGGAACCCACGTCGCCGAAGAGGTCGCCAACTTGCTGGTTGGAACGCAGCCGCTTGCTTTCGTCTTCAACGACGCGCTGGCTGAGGTCGAGGCGGCGGGCGAGGAGGTCGAGGCGCAGTTTGCGTTTGCGGTCAGCCTTGCGTGCTTTGTGCAGCTCCGCGCCAAGTTTCTGAATCCTGGCGATGTCGTCGCCGTAGTCCGACGCGCGGTCAGGAGCCACCAAGGCGTGGACGCCGCAGACGTGGTCGAGGAGGCTGTCGCCGCGGTGGAAGTTCATCTCCAGGTTGGGCAGTTGGGAGATGCGGCCGATGGCCTGTTGGAACTGGGCGCGGTCGGCGACGAAGGGGTCCACGCCGAGGTCGTAGTCCACGACGAGGGAGAGCCAGAGGCGCAGGCGGCAGATTTCGATGGCCTGCTGCTGGATGTCCACGCCGTAGAGGCAGTCGGCGACGATCTGGGCCTTGGTGTCGTGGAGCCAGGCGGCGCCCTGTTTGCGGAAGGGGTCCACGTAGCCGTTGGCGGCGGCCTCGGCGATGCGGCGCAGGCTGACGAGTTCCTGAAGCAGGCCGACGGGAAACGCGCCGGAGCCGACGGCGGGGTCGCAGGTCTTGAGGCGCTGGACGAGTTCGGCGATCTGTTTGCCTTCGGCGGGGGTGAGGATGCCGCGGAGGCGGGCGAGTTCGTCGGGGTCGAGGCCGTCGGTGGCGTCTATCTCGAAGAGGTCCTTGAGTTTGGGCGCCCAACCGTCGCCGGGCAGGTGGTTGAGGAGGTATTGGCGGAGGGACTCGCGGCAGATGAAGTGGACGACGATGCGCGGGGTGTAGTAGGAGCCGGTGGCTTTGCGTTTGTCGGGCGCGACGGCGTCGGGGT
>Ga0163199_1001698_pt1 | contig 13646 bp, 15 predicted proteins | sample PL_2010_150m_FD_113537 | JGI IMG/M metagenome (GOLD analysis project Ga0163199, IMG submission 113537) | Freshwater microbial communities from Powell Lake, British Columbia, Canada to study Microbial Dark Matter (Phase II) - PL_2010_150m | ecosystem: Environmental > Aquatic > Freshwater > Lake ... | reverse complement strand
TTCGGCGCACCCTGGTCCCGCATCTCCGATCACGCTGCGCTCTCCACCCACCTCGTGCTGAACTCGCATACCCGTCGGACCAACCCCGTGCCATGAATTTGTTCAAAAACGGAAATTACGTCCCCACCCCCAACCCCCGCCCAGGCGGGGGCTACAAGTCGCTCGCTGCGCTCGTGGGTTACGGGGCGCTGCGTAACTGTATTTCACGTTGGCTAGCGTGAGCACGGATTTCCTGCCCGGCAACCGCCTCGACCTGCTGGAAACCGGCAGTGAATATTTCCCCGCCTTGCTGGCGGCAATCGAACAAGCCGGCGTCGAGATTCGCCTGGAGACTTACATCTTCGAAAACGACATCACCGGTCACCAGATCGCCCGAGCACTCACGCGTGCCGCACAACGCGGCGTTGCGGTGCATGTGATGGTGGACGGATTCGGCGCACGCGGCTTCATGCAGCACTTGGGTGGCGATCTCCTGGCAGACGGTGTCGAAGTACTGGTCTACGGTCCGGATGTGTCTCCGTTCACTTTGCGCCGCCATCGGTTGCGCCGGTTGCACCGCAAGCTGGTGGCGATCGATGCCCGCATCGCCTTCGTCGGAGGCATCAACATCATCGACGACATGCACACTCCCCGGCACATACCGCCGCGTCACGACTATGCGGTGCGCATCGAGGGTCCCATGCTGGCGCCCATTCACGCCTCGATGCGCCACCTCTGGCAGCTGGTACGCTGGACCAGCCTGCCGCGTCGCTACAAGAGCGCCGCGTGGCGCAGCGTGACCTCGATACCCTGTGGCGAAGTTGCCGCGGCTTTCCTGACACGCGACAACTTGAGGCACCGCCGCGATATCGAGGACGGCTACCTCGAAGCCGTTCTGGGAGCGCACCGGGAGATCCTCCTCGCCAACGCCTATTTCCTGCCGGGACGGCGTTTCCGGCACGCCTTGATCGCTGCAGCCCGGCGCGGCGTCAAGGTCACCATCCTGCTGCAGGGCCAAGTCGAATATATGCTGTTGCACTATGCCACCCACGCGCTGTATGGCGCCCTGCTTTCAGCGGGCGTGCATATCCACGAATACCACAAGAGCTTTCTGCACGCCAAGGTCGCCGTCATCGACGGCACCTGGGCGACGGTGGGCTCCAGCAATATCGATCCTTTCAGCCTGTTGCTGGCGCGCGAAGCCAACGTCGTGGTGAAGAACGCAGCTTTCGCCGGCAATTTGCTGGCAAGCATGCGCCGGGCCCTGGAAAGCGGCGCCCAAGAGGTGCGTCGCGAGGACTGGACGAAGTACTCCCTGCCGGCGCGCATCGCCAGCTGGCTGGCCTACAGCGTGGTACGGCTGATGGTCGGTGTGGCGGGTTACGCCCAGAAAGGAGATCCCCGGCATCGGAAGGCGGGCGAGGATCCCACGCCATGACGGATGCTCAAACCAGCGGCGGAGCAGGCATGCGCCTGGCCGAAACGATGCCGGTGTTGACTCCGGCCCAGTGCAATCCGCCGAACAGGCGCGCATGTTCGATCTTGACACAGCGGTCCATCACCACGTCGAGACCGGCGACAGCGGCGCGCTGTGCGGCTTCCTGGTTGATCACCCCGAGCTGAAGCCACATCACCCGGGCACCGATGGCGATGGCTTGGTCGACCAAAGGCGGAATATCCGCGGGCTTGCGGAAACAATCGACGATATCCACTTTGCCGGGGATTTCCGTCAGGCTCGGATAGCATTGCAGACCGAGGATATTGCTCTGTCCGGGATTCACCGGAATGATGGTGTAGCCGTGTTCCAACATGTATTTGGCGGCAAAATAGCTGGGGCGATTCCAGTTCGCGGACAAGCCGACCACCGCGATGACCCGGCTATCCGTCAGCACCCGGCGCAAGCCGGCGATATCGTCGACGATCATCCTATCCTCCGCATCGAGAAGATTTTACTCTGGCCCCGCCAGCATGCGCTGCCGCGGCACTCGCGCCAGATCCCAGTGTACCCTGGCCCAACACCAGAGCTCGGACAGGCTGGCTTCCGCCAACTCCCCGGGCGGCATCTGGCCGAGAAATTTCAATGCCCCCAGCAGCGCCGGCAGAGGACGGCTTGCAGACAGCGGCATGGCCCGGGTCTGTTTGGAGAGCTTCTCGCCTGCCGCGTTGACGGCCACCGGCAAATGCGCATAGCGCGGGGTCGGCAATCCCAGCAAGCGCTGCAACAAAATCTGCCGCGGGGTCGAATCGAGCAGGTCGGCACCGCGCACCACATGGGTGATGCCTTGGGCTGCGTCATCGACCACCACCGCCAGTTGATAGGCGAACAGACCGTCGGCTCGCAGCAACACGAAATCTCCCACTTCGGCGCCCAGATCCTGCCGGATCGGCCCTTGCACCGCGTCATCGAAAACCATGACATCAGCATCGACGCGCAGACGCCAGCTGCGCACGGGTCTGCCCGGCATCAGGGTGGAGCGGCAGGTACCGGGGTAGATCTGCGCACCATCGCCGGCGAGGGACAAGCCGCCTTGCGGCTGCGAATCGGCAATTTCCCGGCGAGTGCAGCCGCAAGGGAAGATCCTGCCGCCCTCACGCAGCTTCTCGAATGCGGCGCCATAGATAGCGTCACGCTGACTCTGGATCACCACTTCAGCGTCCCATTCGAAGCCGAACGCAGCCAGCGCGCGCAGGATGCCATCGGCCGCTCCCGGCTGACAACGGGGTCGATCCACATCTTCCAGGCGCAGCAGCCATGCGCCGTCATGGCTGCGGGCATCAAGATAACTGCCGACGGCCGCAACCAGCGAACCGAAGTGCAGCGGTCCGCTCGGAGAGGGAGCGAATCGCCCAACGTAGCGAGCAGTCGAGTGCGTAGCGGGCATGGTGCATCATCGTCACATGGCCAATAATGAAAGGGTAGCATCCCCCATATCCGCAGGTGGGTTATCATTTCAGCATGAGCCGCTCATCACCGTCCGCTTGCCCCGACCTGATTGTCCTGTACACCGGCACCGGGCATCTGAATGTTCTTGCATATCGGATCGGCATCAGGCTGAAGGCACTGCTCTGGCGCGAGCGGGTGAAATGTCCCGCCGGCGTCGATCCGCTTGCCGAATTGCCCCCCATGCTGGCACGACATGCGCTGCGCCTGGAGACCCCGACGGCGCTGGTGGCTGATCCCGCAATCGGCGGATTCCTGCTGCTGCCGGGACCGGCCCAAGCCCAGCGCGATCACGTCTGGATCGAGCGCCAACTGGAACTGGCATTGCCCTACCCACCGCGGGAACTGCTCTGGCGAACCCGTCCCGGAGCGGCGAAGTTGGAATTGTTCTGGCTGCCGAAGGCATGGGGCAATAGTCAAGCGGAGGTGCTGGCAAAACTCGGATTGCGCCTGGATGAAATCTATCCGCGTGCCGCCTTGCTGCGCCAAGAAGCCGAAAACTCGGCGGCGCACCAACCCTGCCTGCTCCAGGAAGCGGATGCCTTGCACGTGTTTGACCAGGGACTGGTGCAACGCTCGGCGCCGCTGCCGGCAGAAGCCGAAGCCGCGGCGCGAGCGCAGCAACTCGAGCGGCTGGCGCTGGGATCGAGCGCGGCCAACCTGCGCAAGGCACCGAACGAATCAGAGGAAGCGCTGGCCCAGCGCATCCTGAACCTGTGGCTAGCCGGGAGCGATGCGATTCACCTCTCGGTCGGTCGCTGGGCCGGTTGGCCGGGTGGGGCGTCCTGGCGGCCGGCGCTGACACTGTCGGCTGCATGCGCGGCGCTCGTGGCGATCGCCGCGATCGGACTGAGTTGGCAGAACGCCGCAATGGAAAACACCTTAGGAGGATTGTCCCGGGATCAACGCAAGCTGGCTCCCATCGCACAAAAATCCGCGGAGATGGAGCGCTCGGTCCGCAGCGATCGCCAGTATCTTGAAGCGGCCAAGGTTCTGGACAGGTCCGTGCTGCCACTGGAGGCGCTCAACCGGGTCAGTGCTGCATTGCCCGACAAGTACTGGGTGCAGCGCATGCAGTTCAAGGGAAACACGCTGGACCTTGCCGGTCGCGGCGGCGCCAATGATGAGGTGATCCGGCTGCTCGGCAAGAAGGGGATGGTAGCCGTGGTGTCGGAGTACCCTGCGGGTTCCGCTGACCCCGCCGGCACGGATGTCTTCCACATTCGTGTGGACCTGAACAAGCTGCCTGCCGGAGGCGGGCGATGAGCAGCCGGCAATGGCGTCGCCTGTGGCGCGAACAGGGCTGGAAGCCACTGGGCTGGTTTGCCGTCGTCATCCTGGCCGCGTTCCTGGCACTTGATGGATTGGTCAGCGAACACCTGCGCCTGGCAGAGGCGATCGAATTGAAGGAAGCCGCCCTGGCCGCCGCACAAGCCCAGCAGGAGCAGCTACCGCACCTGGAGACCAACTATGCGGCGGGGCGGATTGCCGCCGGCGGCCTGGCGGGCCGTCTGGTTCAGTCCGATGAAGCAGCGCCGGCCGGTGCCGGGGAGCGATTTGGCCAGATCCTGCGGGAGTGGTACATTTCACAAGGCGCCAGGCAGGTCGCGGTGCAGGCGGTCAACCGGCGGGAGGAAATGGGACTGGTGTATCTTCGCGGCGAGGTTGCTGCTCCGTTGGGCATCGAGCCCTTCAACAGCCTGCTGCAGAACAAGGGAGCGGCGCCGCTGGCGCTGCGTCTGGTGGAAGCCACGGTCGATGTCAATGACATGGACGCTCCTTCCGCGCTGCGCACCCGCATGACATGGGAGGGACTGGCCGCGGTGCCCCGGCCGGGCCCCAAGGAAAAGATTGCCGACAAGAAGAATCCTGACAAGACCGTGGCGCGCACGCTTGAGCGTGGCGCTGGCGCGGTCCCGATGGTGGTTGAAGAAAAACGCAAATGAACAACCAGTCCGACTATCGACCCGGATCCCGTCTCTGTAGCTGGGCGTTGCTGGCCAGCTTTGCCTTGACCGGCGTCGCCGCGCAGGCGCAGGGAGGTCTGCTCGATGCCGGCAAACCCAGGGCAATACCGGCGGCTCAAGCTGCGACCAGGGCGGGCGACGCCAAGCCAGTCGCAACACCGGCAGCCGGGCCGAAAGCCACTGCTGAGACGATCACAGGAACCGGCGCGCCTTCAGGCTCCCGGGTGAATGTGCAGCGTCCGCCGCAAGCCGACGCCAAGCCGGTTCCCGGGGTGGTCTTGCGCTTCGAGAATGCCGACATCCAGGACGTCGTGCAATCCGTGCTGGGTGACATCCTGCATGTCAATTACCTGATGGATCCAAGCATCCAGGCCCGGGTCACTATCCAGTCGGCGGGAGACATCAGCGCCGCCGACGTTTATAACATCTTGGAGAGCGTGCTGGCCTTGCACGGCATCGCCATCGTCCGCGACGGCAAGATCTACAAGGTGATCCGCGACCCGCAGGCCAACCGCGATGCGACAACCGTTGCGGCCGGTGAAAATTCTCCGGTGGTACAAGTCGTTTCCCTGCGTTTTGTCCAGGCATCGGGACTGGTCAGCGCCTTGCGGACGGTGCTGGGAACCCAGGCGCTGGTCGTGAACGACCCGACCAATCGCTACCTGATCGCGGTGGATCGCGCCCAGAACATTGCCAAGATGCTCGAAGTCATCGATATCCTGGATGTCGATTACCTGGCCAAGGTCCGCATCAAGCTGGTGGCGGTGATCGATGAGGATGCCACGCAACTGTCAAAGGAACTGGAGGCGCTGTTCCGCGCCTCCGGCTTGTTCAACGTACCGGGAACCGATGGCAACAAGGTCTATTTTCTGCCGGTGACGCGCATGAACGCGATCCTGGTGGCGGCGACCAATGAGGAAGTTCTGGCTGCGGCGGAGAAATGGATCCACACCCTCGACGAACAACCCAAGAACGGACTGTCGTCCAGGGTCCACATCTATCCTGCGATCAACGCCGCCGCAGCGCATCTGGCCAACCTATTGCGGCAAGTGTATGGCGGCGCAGCCAGCGTGCCGGCGGCGCCGGCGGCGGCAACCCCGGGCGCCCCGGCCAGCGCACCGACCCAGGTGGTCCTGCGCGGCGCGCAGGGCGGCGCCCTGGAAGGCAACGTCCAGATCATCGTCGACGACAACACCAATAGCCTGGTGATCCGTTCCAGCCAGCAGGACTACCAGCAGATACGCATGATCCTGGCGCGCATCGACACGGTGCCCAAGCAGGTCCTGATTCAGGTCATGGTGGCGGAAGTCGGTCTGTCGGAAAACCTCCAGTTCGGCGTCGAATGGTGGCTCAAGAACCTCACGTTCCGCGCCGGCAACACCAGTTCCGGCGCCCAGGCCAGCCTCACCTCGGGGCTGGTCGCGCCGACCGGCAATCCCCTGACCTCCGGTACCGGCGGCGGCGGCCTGAATTACCTGATCTTCAACTCGGCGGGCGACATCACCGGCCTGTTCAACCTGCTCGCCAGCAACACCGATGTGAATATCCTGTCGGCCCCGCACATACTTGCCTCCGACGGAAAGACCGCCAAGATCGAAGTCGGCAGCGAAGAACCGGTGGTCACCCAGACCACCTCGACGCCCCTGTCGACCACTGGGGTTACCACATCCAACAGCGTCCAGTATCGCCCCACCGGCATCCTCATGGAAGTCAAACCGTCCATCACCGCGTCGGGTCGCGTCAGCATGAGCCTGGTGCAGGAAGTCAGCGCGCGGGGCGCCGATGTCACCGTCGGCGGAACCACCTATCCTTCCTTCAGCAAGCGCAAGGTGAGCACCGAGGTGACCATCGAGGAAGGCAAGTCGCTGATCGTCGCCGGCCTGATCCAGGATCGTGGCGATTTCAATAACCAGGGTCTGCCGGGGCTCAAGGACATCCCCTGGCTGGGCGGGCTGTTCGGCAACCAGAAGCGCACCAGCTCAAAGACCGAACTGCTGATTGCCATCACCCCGTTCATCGTCCGCAGCACCGAGGAGGGCGATCGCATCACCGCGAACTTCCGCGACAGCCTGGATGGATTGAAGAAACAGATGGCCGCGCAAAAGATCATGAAAGGCTCGCTCGAACCGTCCCGCGGCGAGCCTACCCGGGAGTAGGCGCGTGGCAAGCCCAATGAGCCGATACTGCACGCGCGTCGCAGCCGCTGCCACACCCATCCTGGGAATCCTGACGCTGCTGGCCGTTGTCTGCCCCTGCTGGCACGCCATCGGGACGGCTTCCGCCGTCGAACTGGTGGACCGCAACCCATTCGATCCGCACCGCCGGCCGTGGAAGGCGCCGCCACCGCTGCAGCCTGAGCTGCCCGTGCTGACGCCCCAGGACTTGCAGGTCGAGGCCATCGTGTCTTTTGGCCCGATGCGGGGCATCGTCGCGCAACTCGACGGCAAGCTGCGCGGCACCTTGCCGGGCAATGCGGCCGGCAAGGTACGCATCGCCGTCGGCCAGAGTTTCGGCGCCGGTTATGTGCTGGAAAGCGTCGACGCCAACCAGGTGGTGGTGCTGGGCGGCAGCGCGCGCTACACCATCCCCGTGCTGCGCAAGCTGACGCGTGGATCTGCGCCGGTGCCGGCCACCATGGCGGTGGACCAACGTATTGCGCCGCCTGCAGCCGTTCCCGGTGCACCAGCCGCCACTGCCGGCGCGGCCGCTCCAGTGCCTGCGTTGCCAAGCGGAACAAGCATGGCGCCGGTCGCGCCCGCAGCGCCGCCACCGCCCATGGCCGCTCAGGCGGCCAGCGAAGCAGTCCCCCCGGCGATCCCGCCGGCTCCAATCCAGCAGCCGATGTCCTTGCTGGAGGCGATACAGGCGGCACAGGCGGCCGCCAGAAATCAGCAAGGCTCCCCGCCACCGATCGTGAATCCGTTCGCGGTGCCGAAGAAGTGAAGGACGCCGCGACCTATCCGGAAGCACTCGTCACCGTCGAAGCGGTGGTGGAACCTCATCGGCTGGAATTGCTGTCGGCCACCCTGATGAATGAGCAGGAGTTGCCGCCGAGTTATCCGCTGCCCCCGGGCATCGACCTGGATTTCCTGCGCAGCCATGGTCTGTTGCCCCTGGCGATCGAAGAGCGGCGTTATACCTTCGCCGTGGCGCTGCCGCCACCGCTGGCGACTCTCGATGCGCTGCGCCAGCGCCTGGGGGTAAGCATCGGCATCTGCATCGCCCGCCGCGAGGATATTCTGCAGCGTCTGCAGGCGCCGGCGCCGGTCAACGGCCTGACCGAAGCGCGCAATGGGGTTGTGCTGACAGCCTGGTCGATCGATGAGATGAGCGAAGACCTGGATCTGCTCAAGGCCCAGGCGCAGGACGCGCCGGTCGTCAAATTGGCACATGATCTGCTGTTCGATTCGATCGACGTCCGGGCATCCGACCTGCATCTGGAGATCTTCCAGAATGAGTTCCGGGTACGGGTCAGGATCGACGGAGTCTTGCTGGACCGGCCGTCACCCGCGCGACGGCTCTATCTGCCCTTGATTTCCCACCTGAAGCTGCGTGCCCAGATGAACATCGCCGAGCGGCGCCTGCCTCAGGATGGCCGGATCAAGCTGTTGCGCGACGGCCGTGAGGTCGATTGCCGCGTATCCACGATCCCCACGGTGCATGGCGAAAGCATGGCGATCCGCCTGCTGGACCAGGGCCATGCGCTGATCAGCATGAAGGATCTGGGCTTGTCCGATGCTGCGCGCGCCCTACTCGAGTCAACCATCACGCTGCCGTACGGCATGATTCTGGTCACCGGTCCCACCGGCAGCGGCAAGACCACCAGCTTGTACGCGATGCTGGGCATCCTGAATAATTCGCTCAACAAGATCATCACGGTCGAAGACCCGGTCGAGTACCAGATGACCGGGGTCAATCAGATCCAGGTCAAGCCGATGATCGACTTGACATTCGCCAATGCCCTCAAAGCCATCGTCCGCCAGGATCCGGATATCCTGATGGTGGGTGAAATCCGCGATCGGGAGACCGCCGAAATTGCCATCCAGTCGGCGCTCACCGGTCACCTGGTGCTGTCCACCCTGCACACTAACGACGCTGCGGGCGCTCCCCACCGCCTGCTCAACATGGGCGTCGAGCCCTATCTGATCGCATCTTCGGTGGTCCTGATCGTCGCCCAGCGGCTGGTTCGCACGCTGTGCGCGGCGTGCCGGACGCTCCATCCGATCACCCAGGCCGATCGCCTGTTTCTCAACCAGCACGGCCTGTTCACCGACCAGCAGGAACTGGCGGCGGCGGTCGGATGTGTCAAGTGCGGCGGGGCCGGGTATCTCGGACGTACCGGCGTTTTCGAGTTGCTGCCGGTGAGTGAGTCCATCAAGGAGGCGATCCTGCGCAAGGAACCGGCCGGAACCATGCGCCGGTTGGCGCATGCCGAAGGCCACGCCAGCCTGTATGCCGATGGCCTGCAAAAAGTCCTGGCCGGCCTCACCACCCTGGAAGAACTGGCCCGCGTCGCCCGCGTCGACGCGAAACTCGAAGACGCCACCGCCTAGCCATGGAACAGCTCGCCGGAACCCCGCTGCCCACCTACACCAGCCTGATCACGCGCTGGCGCAGCGGTCGCGTCACCCGTGATCACGGCATCGACCTGATGGATCAACTGGAGGGCCTGCTTTCTGCCGGCCTGCCGCTGGACCGGGCCTTGCACATTCTTGGGGGCGCTCTGGAAGTCCCGGCGGTGAAATCCCTGGTGGTCAAGCTGCTGCTCGACATTGAAAAAGGGGGCACGCTGTCACAGGCATTCGCCGGCCATCCGGAGGCTTTCGACACCCTCGACGTCAACATGATCCGGGCCGGCGAGGAAGGCGGCATCCTGCCCATCGTATTGCGGCGGCTGGTGGATTTCCAGCACTCGCGCCAGGAATTCAAACGCTTCCTGCTGATCTCATCGATCTATCCGGCGGCCTTGTTCATGTTCGGCCTGTTCGCCGTCGGCGGGATCCTGCTGTTCGTCTTGCCCAAGTTCGTCGAAGTCTATTCGGACCTCGCCAACGCCAGTGTGTCCACCAGGATCCTGATCAATCTGTCGAATGCCCTGCAAGCCCATGGCTGGACGGCTCTGACGGTGTTGATCGCGGCCGTGCTGGGAGTGCGCTACTGGGGCAGGACGGCGGGGGGGCGCAGCCGCATCCAGGCAGCCGTGTTACGCCTGCCGGGGATGGGCGAGCTGATCCTCAAATCGGAACTGAGCCGTGTGCTGCAGACGCTGGGCGTGTTGCTGGGGGCCGGGGTGCCGATCCTGACCGCCGTCCGCCTGAGCCGGGCGCTGACCCGTTACGAGAAGCTGGACTCGGCGCTGGCGGATGCCGAGTGCTCGCTGCGAGAGGGACAGGGACTTGCCAAGCCGTTCTTGAACAACCCGATCTTCCCCCGCCTGGTCGGACAAATGGCGGTTGTCGGCGAGGAGTCCGGTTCGCTCGACCGCATGCTGCTCAAGGCGGCGCAGCGCCTGGAAATCGAGGTGCGCAGCCGCTTGCGGGCCGTGATGGCGATGCTCGAACCGGCGCTGATCATAGGCATCGGGCTGGTGATCGGCCTGGTGGTGGTGTCGATGATTTCCGCCATACTCTCCCTTAATGAAATGCCACTCTGATGCGAACACAAGGCAATCGCGGATTTACCCTGATCGAACTGCTCATCGTTATGGTCATCCTGGGACTGCTCACGGCGCTGGTGGGTCCGAGGATGTTCGGCCACGTTTCCTCCTCCAAGATCAAGGCAGCCCGCGCCCAGATCGAGATGATGGGGACCGCCCTGGACACCTTCCGCCTGGACTTCGGCCGTTATCCGAAAACAGAGGAAGGCCTGATACTTCTCTGGAACAAGCCCGAAGATGAAAAACTGGGCACCCAGTGGCATGGTCCCTACCTGAAGAAGAAGGTGGACAAGGATCCCTGGGGCAACCCCTATGTCTATGCCGAACCGGGGGAGCACGGTGATTACGACTTGTCCTCTCTCGGAGCAGACGGCAAGGCCGGGGGTTCCGGTGACGATGCCGATATCAACAGCTGGGAGTAAGGGAGCGTTCAATTACGGACGTCCCAAGCCAAACGGCTTCACGCTGGTGGAACTGCTGGTGGTGCTGGCCATCATGGCCTTCGCCACGCTGGCGGTAGCGCCGTCGCTGCAGCGCCTGGTGGCACCGCGGCCGCCGCGGCCGGTGGTCGAACAACTGCTGACGGCGATCGGCCGTTCCCGCGATGAAGCCATCCAGAAGCGCCATACTTTCCATGGCTTTCTCGATCCGGGCAACCGGCTGTGGCAGGACGCCGATGGCAATGTCTTGTTCCAGTTGCCCGAAGATACCCTGATCGCTCCTGAAGATGGCACCTCGAGCGAACCCATGTCTTGCGCCTTTCGTCCCGACGGAAGCGGCTGCAAGCTGGCGTTGAGGGTGGTGCAAGACGACCAGGAATGGCAGGTGAAGGTCGATCCGGTGACCGGGCGAATCCGTTTGCTGCGTCTCATCAATCAATGAACGGCCGGACGTCGAGGCACTCCCCAGCCATGCCCGTTTACGGAAAATCCCTGGCGGGATTCACCGTGATCGAAACCCTGGTGGCGCTGACTATGCTGGCGGCTGCGGCAGGCTTCCTGTTGGCGACGCTGGGCTCCAGCAGCCGGCTGGTGCGCGAGGTCCGCGAGAATGAAACGGCATTGTGGCTGGCCCGTTCTCGGCTGGTCGAAGCAGCGGCCTATCCGGATCGGTCGCCACCGCAGGATGATCGCCCCGACCAGTATGAGGGCGTCGATTATCGGACCCGCATCGAATACCGGGAGGTCTCGCCGGTCCCGGAAATCGACCTCGACAAGGTCGCCCGTGCCTTTCGATTGATCGAAATCCGCGTTCTGGTCAGTTGGGGAGCGCGACCCTCGACAGTCCAGCTGACCACCTACCGCAAGCCGGGGCCGGAGGTTTCGGCGCCTCCCGCTCCCCCTAGCTCACCTGGTCGTCAGACAACCCCCGTGCCATGAAATTTTTCAAGGACGGGATTAACTCCCCCACCCCCGACCCCCGCCCTGGCGGGGGCTACAAATTACTCGCGGCGCTCGTGGGTCACGGGGTCCTTCGTAACTGTGTTTCTCGTTAAATGAGATCCAGTCGAGGATTCACGTTGATCGAACTGCTGGTGGCCATCAGTCTCGCCACCATCATCACCTTGCTCGGGGTTTCGCTGATGCGCACCGGCATCAACAGCAGCGTCAGCAATGAAGAAGCGCTGATCCAAAGCCAGGCCATTCGCGACGCCCGGCGCCTGATCGAATACGCCTGGTCGGGGCGCCAGTCAATTGGTTTCAGCGGCAACGCCGGCCAGGTCGAATTCGTCTCCAGTCAGCGGGCCTTGGGGGCCTTGCCGCTGCGCTTTGCCTGCCAGCCCGGGGAGAGCGGCGATTACACACTGTGGCTTTACCAGGTATCCCCAACGGATAAGCCGGGGCAGCCCGAGGAACCGCCCGGTGAGATGTTGCTGGGCAGCCTTGGCGCATGCGGATTCGGTTTCCTGCAGGCCCCGGCGGACGACAAGCAAGCGGCACAATGGAAAGAGGATTGGCCCGCTGGGCAAGCGCCGCCCGCGCTGATCCGCCTCGATCTGGCAAGCCTGCGCGGGACGCTGCCACCGTTCATTCTTGCCGCGGGCGGACCGTGATGAATAACGGCTGCAATGGCTGGAAGAATCGCGGCTTCATCCTGATTTATGTTGCCGCGATCCTGGTCTTCCTGACGGTGCTGGTACTCCATAGCAGCCGGGAAGTTCGCGGCGCCGCCCAAGTATCGGCGCGCCTGCAGGAACACGGCGCCGCCCGCGAGCGCTTGAATGCGGCAGGCGCTCTGTTGCAAGCACGCCTGGCATTGCTCTGGGCCCAAGCGGAACCCGCCCGGCGCAACCTGTCATTGTTCATCGACCAGCCGGTCGGCGGAATCGACATCGACGGTGTGAACATTTCAGCGACCTTCCAGGACGCCGACCTGCAGCCCGACGCCAATCAGCTCAGTACCGCGGAGTGGGCTCGTCTTCTTGGCGCATACGGGATGGCGGAGGCCGAGTCGCAACGTCTGGCTGAGCGCATCGATGCACTGCGCCAGCAACCTGGGGGCTACGAAAGCATCGTCGATCTGGCCGGCACCCCGAACTTGCCCCTGAACCTGCTGCAAGGCTTTGAAGCTTCCGGTGAACTCTATCCGGCCCTGGCGGATCTATTGACCGCAGGTGGCGCGAGCCGGCGCCTGCATATTGCCGACTCACCCCTGGCGCTGTTTGTCGCTTTCAACGCGACGCCGGACCAGATCGGCCGCCTGCGGGACATCCGGCGCCAGCGTCAGCCGACGCTGGCCGACGCCCGGCTGATATTCGGCGGCGAATTCGTCAAGATGATTTATGAGGGGAATCCGGAAAAGCTGCGCGCACGGCTTGCAGTCGGCGGGGTACCCTTGCGGCTCGAATTTGAGGTGTCCGTGCGCAACGGGCAACTGGCGGTCACACCACCTCAAATCTTGACAACCACCTAGGGCCGCCGCACTCTCGCCAAAGCGGGAGGCGAGCGGCCCGACGACGGCTAACCGCTGATTCCCAAAATTGCGGTCATTACTTCGACTTGCCGATGATGTATTCGTTTGCCGCCTTTATGTCATCCGCGGTGAGGGCATCGTTGCCCGCCTTGGGCTTCATTTTTCCCTTGCCCTTCGTCACCGACTCGAG
>Ga0163199_1001696_pt1 | contig 13659 bp, 15 predicted proteins | sample PL_2010_150m_FD_113537 | JGI IMG/M metagenome (GOLD analysis project Ga0163199, IMG submission 113537) | Freshwater microbial communities from Powell Lake, British Columbia, Canada to study Microbial Dark Matter (Phase II) - PL_2010_150m | ecosystem: Environmental > Aquatic > Freshwater > Lake ... | reverse complement strand
GTGCAGGAACACGAACATGCGGCTTATTGAGCTCTTCAACCGGCTGACCTGAACGCCATTCAAAGGATTTCACATGTGGTACTTTTCCTGGATTCTCGGTGTCGGCTTTGCCGTGCTGCTGGCGATTCTGAACGCGATGTGGGGTGAAAACGAGGAAGCCCGCAAGCTCGCGAATGGTCGCAAAGGCGAGTAAGCGATCATGCTGACGCGCGAGCTTGCAAGCGATGACGCAACACCGGTAGCGGTGCACGCCGCCATCCATCTGCCGAGCCTGATCGCAGCCCTGAGCATCATGCTGGGTGGCACCATCTATCCGTTTCTGATGATGCGCTCCGACGGCACGGCAAATCACAGTCTGGCGCTGGCCCTGCTCTGGGCCATGAGCGCCGGCTTGGTCAGAGGCGTCGGCTTCGTGCCACATGCCTGGGTCTGGCGACTTCTGTTTTCGGGTTGGTCCTGTCTTGCCGCGCTGGCCGTGGCGGGCTGGATGCGTTGGGGCTATTGATATGAAAGTTGATTACCCGGCACCGCATGCGGCAAATGACACGTCTGCTCATCCATACGCATTGTGTGAGTCGACCGCTGAACTGTTTAGTGTGCTGTCGGCACCCCTGCGACTTCGGATCATCCGGAGCTTGTGCCGCTCTGAAAAAAATGTCGGCGAATTGATGGGCGAGATCAAAACCACACAACCCAATATGTCTAGCCATCTGAATACGCTTTACAAGGCGGGCGTATTGGGAAAACGGCGCAATGGCAGCCACGTTTATTACCATGTCATCGACCCGATCGCGCTGATCGACCTGCTATCGCAGTCGCGTGTGATGGTGGGCAAGGCCAGCATGAGCAATCTCCTGTTGGCAACTGGACCCAACCCAGGAGTCTGCAATGTACTTCCGCATCCTGCATGACGAAACCGGTGGCGACCTGAGCTATCTGCTGGCCGACATGGACGCCCGCGAGGCGATCCTGATCGACCCGCATGGCCGCGACCTGGCACTGCTGTCCGCATTGCTCTCCGAATGCGATCTGCGCCTGCGCTGGGTATTGCGCACCCACCACCACGACCACCTTAACCCACAGGAGCCGGCGCAGCTGGCGCAACTCGGCGCGCCGCTGGTGCAAGGCGCCGCAGCGCCCGGCGCACGCATCGGTGTCGACGGCGACATTCTGTCATTCGGCAACGAACTGGTGCGCGTGCTGGCAACACCAGGCCACACCGCAAGCTGCCTGAGCTTCGCCTGGCGTGACCGCCTGTTCTGCGGTGGCCTGTTGGCCGTAGATGCCTGCCCACACCAGCCCGTGCCGCTGCTACCTGAGGCACTGTGGGACAGCGTGCAGCAGCGCATCTTCACGCTGGCGGACGAAACCCTGCTCTTCGCCGGCCACGAGCGCCGCTCGCGCGCCGTCAGCACGGTGCAGGAACAACGTCACTGGCATCCATTTTTTGCCGGTCTATCACGCGATGCATTTCTGGCACGCGTAGCGGCCCTGCCGGTGACAGGCGGGTGTGCACCAGATTCCTAAGGAAAAGCTAATGACGACGTCAACAACGCAGACAGTTTACGAAGCCTTAGGGGGTGAAGCGGGCGTGCGCGCACTGGTACTGCGCTTCTACACATTAATGGACGAATTGCCCGAAAGCTTTGCCCTGCGCATGATGCACCCCGAGAGCCTGAGCGGCAGCGAGACCAGCCTGTTCGAGTTTCTCTCAGGCTGGTTTGGCGGACCCGATTTGTACGTTGCGAAAAAGGGCCACCCACGCTTGCGCATGCGCCATGCGAACTACCGGGTCAGTCCGGCCATGCGTGACCAATGGCTGTCGTGCATGAAGCAGGCGCTCGACGCGCAGGTGACGAATGAGGACTTACGGGCGCGCCTGATTGAAAAATTCTCGCAAATGGCCAACCATTTGATCAATGCCGAAGACAACCGCACTTCAGCGGCCTGAATAACCATGTTCAGTGCCGGATACTGACTTGGCGTTTCTGATATCCACCGAAGGCGTTTCCAGAATTTCACTGTCCGCTTATTTGTAGATCAGGTGGCTATCGTGTGTCGGCTTTACTCAAGCGGGAGCACCCGCAATGGGCACAAAGTTCTTGCCCGTCAATGACAGCAGTCCGGCAACCTGATTTTTGTGTCGATTCTGCGGCTTGCCAATTAGGAAAGGAATGGCGACCTCAAGTTACGACCATCTAGAGACGGTCAAGGTCACCTGACAACTGTCAGAAAATGTGCTTGTACACCGTGGTTCGGGAAAGTCCCAACGTGCGGGCGGTTTCGGAGATATTTCCACCTGAACTGGCGTATGCCGTGCGGATTTCCAAGCAACGGTGCTCATTTAGCGGATGGCCGCGACAACCGTCACAAACTTCGTCTGCGACGTGATCGGTGATAGAAAGATCATCAAAGGAATCTTCGTCGATGAATTCCATGTGCCTGCGCACTAACGCGCGTTGCAGGGCGCCACGGAGTTGGCGGATATTCCCAGGCCAGTCGGACTTGCGCAGACGCTCGACTGCGGCGTCGGTGATGGCTGCTTTCGGCGCAAGATCTTCCACAAGCCTCTTGACAATCTCCGCGAAGTCCTGCCGCCGTCTGAGCGTTGGAAGCTTCACGGTATAGGCATTGAGCCGGTACAGCAGGTCCGCTCGAAACAGCCTATTGGCAACCATTTCCGTCAGATCCCGATTGGTTGCAGAGATGATCTGGATGTCCACCTTTCTGCCTGCCTTTCCACCTACCGGGCGCACCTCCATGCAGTCGAGAAAACGCAATAACGAAGTTTGCGAAGCCAGCGGAATATCGGAAACCTCATCAAGAAATAGCGATCCGCCATCAGCTACACGAGCCAGTCCAAGCGAGCCATCACGGTTTGCATCCGTAAAGGCACCTCTTTCATGGCCGAATATTTCCGAGATGAACAAGGCTTCCGGAACGGCACCGCAATTCAGCGCAACGAATTCCCCCTTGCGGCCACTAAGGTTGTGGACGTAACGGGCCATCAGTTCCTTCCCGGTCCCAGTTTCACCCTGTAGGTGAATCGGCATATTAAGCTGTGTTGCCTTGGCTAGCCCTGCCATCGCGTGATTCAGATGTGCATCCTGACAGACAAATCCGATGTCGTGTTGCTGACGAACGATGGCAACTGGCCTTGACCTGACAGAACCAGCAATCACACTATCCGGGCCGGCGCTATTGCGGGATCCGATTTGCCTGCACACCATGAAGACACTGCTCCCGGCGAGGTCTTGGATTCGGATGACCCCGCCGCGCATCAGGCTTTCAATGGCAATGCTAAATTTGCCATCAAATAGCGCTTCGAAATGGCTGCCATTGATGGTGGGCAGACCCGCGAGAAGCAATTGACCCGGTCGATTTACAGATGCCACGGCACCGTCGTGGGAGACGGCTATGAGTCCTGAAGAAAGGGTATCCAGATACTCGGCCCGCGGGTGAAAGGCAAAGATGAAGTGCTCCACGCTTTCCTGGTAGATCAGTCCGTTTTCAACGGTTGCAGCGGCCATCTTGACCAGTGCGTGTGTGTGCTGCTGGCGAATCGCGCTCGAGCATGATGCATCGATCAGTCCGACCACATCACCATGCGCGTTGAGTATGGGTGCGGCCATGCAGCTAATTTGTCCGAATCCAGTGAAGTAGTGCTCACGACCGTACACCGCAATCGGTGATTTCTCCATCAGGCAAAGGCCTAGGGCATTGGTACCAACGTCGGCTTCCTTCCAAACACTGCCAGGAATGATGGATTTTCCGGGGCGACTGTCGGCAAAGTGTTGATCACTGATGGTATCCAGGATGACGCCGTCAGGGTCGGCAAAGGCAATCAGAAAATTGGATCCGGCAATCTGAGCATAAAGATTGTGCATCTCGGCCAGTGCCAGGCGCCTGAGTAGCGGGTTGCCGTCACGCCTTTGCCGAACTTCTGAGAACGGAATGACAACATCCCGTGGCTTTGCACCGGGATTGAGCCCATACTCGCGGCAGCGCTGCCAACTGGTGGCCACGGCTGCGGTCAGGTTACCTGCGGGCAGACGCAGCCCTCCCTCAAGCGCGCGTCGGGCACGGTCGATTCCGGATAGGTAGTGCATATGTCTCCTCCTTCATGCTCTCCGCATGAATGGAATGAGACCATTCTAGGGTTCAGGTCGCCCGGCTGGTTGTGCAGAAAGTGAACACCGTAAATAGCAACCTGTCCACTGAGTGCACAGACAGAAACGGCAGGGGGCTTCTTCTTCCCTATGAGATCGGTCATTTTCACGACTGGCATGAAGAATGCGTTGTGCGATGTGCAAAACGGCATGTTGCCGATACAGGAGGCTGACGATATGAAGGCACAGGTACTAAGGAATTACGATGAACAACTCACTGCGGAGCGCTGGGTCACAGAGGAAAATGTTCCGGATCCAACGATCGAGAAGTCAACCGATGTAATTGTGCGCATCGGCGGTGCGGGTGTATGCCGCACTGACCTGCACATCATCGAGGGCGTCTGGAAGCCGCATATGGATCCCAATGGCAACGCACTGCTGCCCTTCATCATGGGCCACGAAAACGCGGGCTGGATCGAGGCCGTGGGCCGGGATGTCGAAAATCTTAAGGTGGGCGATCCGGTGATTGTTCATCCGAAGATTACGGGCGGCACCTGCCTGGCATGCCGCCGTGGACATGACATGCATGGCGTTGGCAAGTTTCCAGGACTCGACTCCAACGGTGGTTATGCCGAGTACCTTGGCACATCCGAGAGAAACGTCGTGGCGCTTCCCAAGACACTGGCACCCAAGGATGTGGCGCCCTACGCTGACGCGGGGTTAACCGCTTATCGCGCCGTCAAGAAGGCATCGCGCCACCTGCTTCCAGGTGAACGCTGCGTTGTGATTGGTGCCGGAGGTCTCGGGCATATTGGTATCCAGTGCCTCAAGGCAATGTGCGCCGCCGATATCATCGTGATCGACAAGTCAGAGGCCTCGCTGACGTTGGCCGGCAAGAGCGGTGCTGACCACCTTATTCTGGCTGACGGAAATGAAGTCGAGGCGGTGCTTTCCTTGACGGATGGCGCTGGTGCAGAAGCCGTCATTGACTTCGTCGGCGAAAAAGGCACCACCAGCAAGGGCCTTGCCATGACGCGCGCAATGGGCAGCTACTACATCGTGGGTTACGGCGAGGACATCAAGATCCCGGCTGTGGACCTGATCATTACCGAGAAGAACATCATCGGCAACCTGGTGGGCACCTGGGCCGAACTGGTTGAACTGATGGCGCTTGCGGACCGCGGGATGGTAAATCTGACCACTGTCGAATACCGCCTCGCGGATGCCAATCAGGCTCTTAAGGATCTCCACAACGGAAAGATACACGGACGCGCCGTGCTCATTCCGTAATCCGTCACCACTACCCCAACCACGAAAGAGGAAGACAAATGAAGAAAGCATCCAATAAAGCACTCATGTCGACGCAAAGAAAAGCGTTACCGGTGTTAACAAGCGCACTAGCGGCCGGTCTGCTTCAGATTTGCAGTCTGCCGGCATCGGCCACCGAAATCAATTACAGCAAGTACGGGGATTACGCCAAATACGGGTCGGCTACCGATGTACCTGGCATGTGCTCCTACGATGCCATGTCCAAAAAGAAATATCAGGGTCGCACGCTAAAGATCATCAGCCATGCGGTGCCAGTCATCGGCGAACCAACGGACCTTCATGCAAAGCAGTTTCAGGATCTGACGGGCGCCAAGGTTGACGTAGTTCACATTCCGTTTGGCGATCTTTACCAGCGGATCATGATTCCGTTTCAAACCGGACAGGCCGCATATGACGTGATGTTCTATCCCTCCTTGTGGATCGGTGACGTGCAGAGCTTCTTGGCACCAGTGCCGGCGGCATACGCGGCTGCCAGCGGCATGAAGGATGTCACCGCCAACTATCGCGATGTGGCCACTTGGGGCAACGAGATGGTGCAGTACCCCATGGATGGTGACCGACACTACATGAAGTACCGCTCAGACATCTTCAACAATCCGCAGATGAAGGCGAAATACAAGGAAAAGTTGGGCAAAGAACTCAAGGTTCCTGCGACCTGGGACGAGTACAACGATGTCGCCACATTTTTCTCCGGGTGGGATTGGGCAGGGGACGGCAAGCCGCACTTTGGCAGTGCCGAAGTCACCAAGCGCGACGACCTGATGTTCTCGGCATTCATCAGCCGCGTTGCTGCCTATGCCAAGAATCCGAATGTCAAGGGGGGGTTTTTCTTCGACCTTGCGACGATGAAGCCACTGGTCAACAATCCGGGATGGGTCCGCGGGCTTGAAATGTTCATCAAGGCCAAGGCCAGCTTTCCGCCCGGCGGCACCAACTTTGGCCTGGGTGACGAAATCTTCTCCTTCGGCGGTGGCCAGACCCTGATGAGCTACAGTTGGGACGATGCATTCATCCAAGCCATGGAGCAAGGCAGCCCCATTCGCAACAAGGTTGCTGCAGCACCGCTTCCGGGCGCCAATGATGTATGGAACCGGGTGAGCGGCAAGTGGGATCACTTCGACACACCAAATGCACCGCCCTACATCACTTGGGGGTGGACATCGGCCGTAACCAAGGCTTCAAAGAACAAGGACATGGCTTTTGATTACCTGTGCTTTTTCTCCAACGAAGCCAATGCAGATCTGGATCTGCAGATTGGTCGGTTTGGCGTGAACCCGTACCGCAAGGCGCATTTCACGGCCTCGTTTTGGGAATCGAAGCTCGGCTGGGAAAAGGGTCTTGCAGAGTCTTATGTAAAGACGCTGGGCGGAATGGATGCCAGCAACAACCGGGTGTTTGACCTTCGTGTGCCGGGCGTCAACCAGTTCATGTCGACGCTTGCCAACGGTGTGTCAGAGGCCATGGCCGGGCAAAAATCAGCGCAGGTAGCACTCGATGGCGTTGCACAGCAATGGAACGACATCGTCAAAAAGATCGGCGTTGATAAGGTTCGTGCCGCGTACAAGAACGTGGTTGCACTCGAAGACAAGGGCCGCTGATTCAGAGCGCGCCTTCGCTTGTGTCCGTCAGACCCTCACGGGTTTGACGGCTTTTTGTCGCATTGAAAAACGATTCCGGCGCGGCACCGCTGCGGAGTCGGTACCGCAAAACCATCAAAGGGGTTGTCGTGGGTGAAACCGGATTGAGACCTTACAAGCTTGCATTCCTGCTGCCAGGCTTGCTGTCCCTGTTGGCCATCATCTTGTTTCCGTTGATCTTCACCATCCGGGTTAGTACCTCGGGTTGGGATGCCATCACACCGGATCTGAACTGGATTGGAGGAACCAACTATGCGGCACTGTGGATCGACACACGGTTCTGGGAGTCTCTTGCACGTCTGGGGGCCATGGCAACAGGTACCGTCATCATCCAGTACGTGTTGGGCTTTGGATTGGCACTGCTGGTGTGGCACGACGTCAAGGCACGGCGATTCTTCCGCTTGCTCTTCCTGATCCCGATGATGACCACGCCCGTCATCATGTCGGTGATTTGGAGGACCATACTTCACGAGTCCCTCGGGCCCGCCAACAACCTGCTGCAACTGATCGGACTGGGCCCCTATCCATGGCTGACATCGAGCGGCTGGGCAGTGACAAGCGTCATGATGGTTGAAGTTTGGCAATGGACGCCCTTCATGTTTCTGCTGCTGCTGGCCGGACTGATCAGTTTGCCTAGAGAACCTTTTCTCGCGGCAGCGATTGATGGTGCCGGACCGATCCGAACGTTCTTTAACGTCACTTTTCCGTTGATGGCACCGGTGTCCATTGGCGCCATCATGATCCGACTGATCGAAGCGTCCAAACTGATGGAGACGGTATATGTACTGACGTCGGGCGGCCCGGGAACGGCGACCGAAACGTCAGGCTATTACATCTACATCAAGGGGTTGCGGGATTTCAACATTGGCTACGCGGCCTCACTCTCCATCACTTATCTGGTCATCATGATCGTGCTGCTTACTGTGGTCGGTAAGTTGCTGCACCGCTCACTCATTGGAGGACGCAACTGATGTCCAGACTCTACGTATTCCTGAAGTACCTTGCCATCACGCTCTGGAGCATTTTTGTTATCACCCCTTTTCTGTGGGCACTGACCACGAGTTTCAAGACAGCCAACGGGGTGACGGGTGGCCCCACCTACATTCCATGGCTGCAGTATGAGCCGTCACTCCATGGCTGGCGCAGTCTGTTTGGCGGCAACGCCGGAGGCATCGACATTGTCAAACCCTATATCGACAGCTTGATCGTGACCGTAAGTGCGAGCTTCATAAGCATTATTCTGGGATCCCTGGCTGCCTACGGTCTGTCGCGCTTTACCTATCGCGCTGGTTTTGTGAAAAACGCCGATCTGATCTTCTTTTTCATATCGCAGCGCATCATGCCACCCATTGTCCTGGCGATACCGTTTTTTCTGATGCTGAAGTGGCTGGAGCTCCTCGATAGCAAAATCGGTCTTATTCTCGTGTACGTGGCACTCCTGCTGCCCATTGCAGTATGGATCATGGTCGATTTTTTCAACAACATTCCCCGCCAGATCGATGAGATGGCCATGCTCGACGGCTGCACACCTATTCAGGCTTTCATTCGGGTGATCCTTCCCAACTCGGTTCCGGGGATCATTGTTGCGGGGATGTTCTGCCTGATCTTTGGCTGGAACGACTTCTTTTTTGCCTTTACGCTGACATTTACCGACACACAGTTGCTGCCGGTTGCAGTTGTGGCATTGAACTCGTCGGTCACACCCTGGTGGAGTTTGTCGGCATCAGCGCTGATTTCGGTGGCCCCGCTGTTGCTCATAGCGTTTGTGGTCGAGCGCTTCCTGTCACACGGTACGCTGGCTGGTGCCATTCGCTAGGACCAGCAATGAGTTTGCAATTACGTGATTTGAATCTTTCTGTCAACGGTGTGACGCATCTTGCGAACATCAATGCCGACTTCGAACGTGGCAGTCTGACCGCCGTTATCGGCCGGACCCTGGCCGGCAAAACCACACTGATGCGGGGAATCGCCGGCTTGCAGAGTCTGGATCGCGGGGCGATACAACTGGATCAGCAGGACTACGGACGGCTGCCAGCCTGGAAACGCGACATTGCCATGGTCTACCAACAATTCATCAACTACCCGCATCTGGATGTTTTTGAAAATGTTGCATTTCCGCTGAGACGCAAGAAGTTGGCCGAGGACGTGATTGGTCAGCGGGTTCGCAGCGTTCTGGACAAGGTTGGGCTGGGCGGATTTGAAAAGCGCCGCCCTTCGCAGTTGTCCGGTGGCCAGCAGCAACGCGTCGCGTTGGCGCGTTCGCTGGCCCGCGAGTCAGGTGTCCTGCTGCTCGATGAGCCGCTGGTCAATCTTGACTACAAGTTGCGTGAGCAGATGCGCAGTGAATTGCGCAGCCTGCTGGCACAGCAGAATCAAACGATCGTGATCTACAACACCACCGAGCCGGTCGAGGCGATGCTCCTCGGCGATACCGTTGTCGTTATGCACGAGGGCAGAATTCTTCAGGTGGGTACGCCTGCCCATGTCTTTGACAAACCGGCATCACGCCAGGTCGCCCTAGTTGTGAACGATCCTCCGATGAACTTTATCCAGGGAAGAAAAACCGAAGAGGCAATTGAGCTTGCCGGGGGTGTCCAGATCGCCCTGCCCCAGCACTTGAAGGCGTTGGTGCCAGGCGATTACTGGTTTGGCCTGCGTGCCAATGAACTGCGCCTGGGTGGTTCAGAACTGCAAGGCAAGGTCACCTTCTCGGAAGTCTCGGGTTCTGAGACATTCCTGTATTTGGATTGCGTCGCAGGGCCACTGACCTTGCAGGTACAGGGCGTGCATGTGTACGACATCGCCTCGAACGTCGCCATAGAGATTCCAGCCATCAGGTTGTTTGCGTTTGAGGCTGGCGGTGAACAACGATTGGTTGCAGCTCCGGCCACGGGAGCCAGATCATGAGCCGTATTCACCTGCGCGAACTCGGGCATTCCTATGCCGATGGTGTCTATGCCCTCAAACCAACCGATCTGGTTTTTGAGCACGGCAAGACCTATGCCCTGTTGGGGCCTTCGGGGTGTGGCAAGACCACCATGCTCAACATCATATCGGGCCTGTTGCAACCGTCAGAAGGTCGCGTCTTCTTTGATGAGCAGGACATGACCGTGGTGCCGACAGTTAAGAGAAATATTGCACAGGTATTTCAGTTTCCGGTGGTCTACCAGTCCAAAACAGTGTTTGAAAATCTGGCTTTTCCCCTGCAATGCCGCAGTTGGGAAAGATCGCGCATCACCCCCCGCGTCAACGAGATAGCTGACATGCTTGGGCTTACCTCCAGGTTGGGCCGTCCGGCACGCGATCTGACGGTAGATGAAAAGCAGTTAATCTCGCTGGGGCGTGGTCTTGTGCGAGACGACGTGGCCGCCATCCTGATGGATGAGCCACTGACCGTGATCGATCCCCAGATGAAATTCGAGTTGCGTCGGCGGATTAAGCAGGCGCACACCTATGCTCGGGTGACGGTAATTTATGTGACGCACGACCAGAACGAGGCGATGAGCTTTGCTGACGAAATTCTGGTCATGAAGGATGGTCTGGTGGTTCAGCGCGGAACCCCTGAAGCGCTCTTTGAGCGACCGGCCAACACCTATGTTGGCAACTTTATCGGATCGCCCGGGATGAATTTCCTGTCCCTCAAACGCAGCGGGGACTCGCTGAGCCTGGCCGGTAAAATCATCTCGGGCTTGCCCATTGCTCTGCCTGAGGGCGACATCACGCTGGGAGTGAGGCCGGAGCACATTTCTTTTACCGATGCGTCAGACAGTAACGGCTTTGCTGCAATTATTGAGTCCATCGAAGATCACGGTAGCGTTCGGATCCTTGACGTCTTGATCGGGGATGTTCGCGCGCGCATGAAACTGGCCAGAGAGACGACCGTTCCCCCAGCAGCTTCGGCGCTTACGGTGCGGTTCAATCGATTTTGCTTTTACGCGAATGAGCAATTGATTGAGGACTGAGAGGCATCTTAAGATGGGGGCAGACCCGTAATCTGAAGGACAGCTTTGTTTTACGGAATGCGACCTCGAACGGCCGCTCCTCACTTTCCTCACTGACTTCTTCGGGCACTGAAGAGTCGCTGAGAGAATGGACCTGACCGTCAAGTATCAGAGCACTGCGGTCAGCGGACTGAGTTCATTTCCACTGAACCCGAATTACTATTCAAAACCTACCAAACTCACGAATCCAATCCATGCAATCAAGTCCAAACAACCAAGGCGCGTTTGCTGACGCTGCAGAAATGTGGAATAAGCGTTTCTCCGACGAGAGCTACTTGTTTGGCACCGAGCCAAACATCTGGTTGCGGGAGCATGCCAGCCACTGGAAGGCGGGCCAGCGAGTGCTGTGCGTCGCCGATGGTGAGGGCCGAAACAGCGTATGGCTGGCGGGCCAAGGCCTGGAGGTTGACGCTTTTGATATTTCCGAAGTCGGTGTTGCCAAGGCCCAGAAACTGGCCGTAGAGCGCAAGGTATCGATCAGGCTGACGGTCAGTGACTGCGATACCTATGCATGGCCGAAGAACACCTATGACGGGGTCGCTTTGATCTTCTTGCAGTTCGCCGATCCGGAAATGCGCGCGCGGCTGTTTGCCAACATCCGGCAATGTCTCAAGCCCGGCGGTGTGCTGGTGTTGCAGGGGTACACACCCAAGCAACTGGAATACAAGACGGGCGGGCCTCCGACCTTATCCCATCTATATACTGAGTCGATGATGCGCGAGGCGTTTGACGGTTGGGAAATTGTCGAATTGAGCGAGTACGAGACAGAACTCAAGGAAGGCGACAGGCATGTGGGTCGATCTGCATTGATTGGGCTGGTTGCTCGGCGCCACTAAGCACCGATGCGTGTTGAGACTTGCGCCGTTTTTCAATTAGTTTTTGATCCTGTTTTGCCCCGAGAAACTCAGCCGCACCGCAAAAGCTATGGGACAACGTCCGGGGTCGCAAAAGAAAAGGGCAAGGCAAGCGGCAACCGAAATACATCGAGGGTGTAGTGGTAAATCAGCGGGTTGCTGAAAACCACCCCGCATTAGAGCGACAGCTATTGGCAACGATTCGATGCACGCGCCCGTTTCAATGGTTGGTTGGGAAGTGTGCCGAACTCCACCACCAGTGCACATGCGCCCTAGCGCCCGATTCGGGTTCTGGGGCGTTTCTACATTTGTAGTGGTTTTTACAAGACCTGCCGCTATCGAAACCGGATCGGCCAGTCGGCCTTGCCGAGCGTGGTAATTGCTTTGCGCAGTTCGCTTTCGTACTCGTCGCTGATTCGATTCTGATTCCGGATCACGTCACGAGCCAACTTGGCTTGCAGGTCCTGTGGACGAATCGAACCGGGGATTTTTGCCAAGAAGGCCTCCGCTTGTCACCGACCGCCGTATAGGCTCCATTCCATGATCGGCGTATTGGAGCCACTGACAGTGCGCCCGGCGATATCCTGAACCCTGTGTCATCTCTACGCTTTGGGCCTTTTACCCAAAGGAAGAACAGATGGCACGCAGGAGATTCGAGATGTTTCAATACCGACAGGCTTTGGTGCGCATGCGCCAAGGTGACTCTGACCGCCAGATCGCGGCAGCGCGCATCATGGGTCGGCGCACAGTGGCGAGACTGCGTGAGCTCGGGTGTCGCCATCTTTGCCGCTTTGCAGCGCGCACGGGGCTGGAGCGGCAGCTACTCGGCCGTGCGTCGCATCTTGGGCGATATTCGAAGTAGTGAGCCACCAGAGACTTCGTGCCGACTGGACTTCAGCCCAGGTGACCAAACTTTTCAACTGCAAATTGCATTGCCGCAGCAACAAACCACTACCGGATGAACTCCTGTGCTGCCGCGGTAAAGGCTATCGGCCGTATTTCCCCAGTGAAGTATTCAATCTTGATTCGGTCATTCGCTAGCATTTGGACTAACACCCATCCGGCACGGTTCTGCGGTCCGCTGGGGGTGTCCCTGTAGGCTTGTACCCCACTGGCAGGCGTCACCAGGGTCGGATCAAGGTCCGTTTTGCTGATTGACAGCACCAACGGACTCGCAATGGTTCCGCCAATGGATATTTTGGGGGATTGGTCAAGCCAGTCGTATGCGAAAGACACCGTCTTCGGCCAGCCATCGGGCCCTGCGGAATTCGCATTCGCGGGAAGCGACGTGTGGAACCAATCCCCGGACAAGCGGCCTTTGGCACCCCAATCGAGCCTGCCGTCTTTGTCAATCGGAATCCCCTCGCGCAAACGGACCTTGGCGTAGTAACTTGTACGCAAAGGTTCAGTGAAATACTTGTAGGGTGATGCAGGATGGGCGCCAAGCTCACCGTATCGCGTTGGGTTGAGGAAACCCGGTGGGTTCACGTCGAGATCATAAACACCGAGATCCATAGAGGGGCATCGACCCGTTGTCGTTGCGATTCTTTCGCCTGCGCTGACTTTGCTACCCACTTTGACACCCGGTAAAAGCAGCACGTGATCGTAGTAGTAATAAAAGGTTTTGGTCATCTGGACCATTACCTTGGTATCACCAGCGGCCTCTGTCTGGAGCACAAAACTCACCACACCGCCTCCAGCGGCATAGACATTGCGCGCAGTGCAGTCC
>Ga0163199_1001694_pt1 | contig 13665 bp, 9 predicted proteins | sample PL_2010_150m_FD_113537 | JGI IMG/M metagenome (GOLD analysis project Ga0163199, IMG submission 113537) | Freshwater microbial communities from Powell Lake, British Columbia, Canada to study Microbial Dark Matter (Phase II) - PL_2010_150m | ecosystem: Environmental > Aquatic > Freshwater > Lake ... | reverse complement strand
TTCTTAACATCAAAATCGAGGTATCCGGCACCGGTTTCCGGCAGGCGTGTGGTTGCCCAGGCAGGCATCATGATGACTCCCTTATCGGTTCCGGCATGACCGAGATTATCTTTACCAAGCTTTTCATACATCTCACGATCAATAAGTTCCGGGTATTTCGACATCACCAGGGCAGCTTCCTCGAGATCACCATGGCCCGACTGAATCGGCTTTTGCCCGTAAACCTCTTCAGCCAGGTTCCAGGCCGTTTCCCACCAGCTGATGATCATAAAGTGGGCCCCGGTTTCCATATGCAATTTAGTGATCGCTTTTTGCATCGGCTCGGTATTCCCGCCATGACCGTTGATGATCAGGATATTCTTAAAACCGGTGCGCACCAAGTCTTTCAGAATATCATAGATGTATTCCTGGAAAATTTCGGGCCTGATCATGATCGAACCCGGGAACTGTGAAATGGATGCCCCCGTAACACCATGATTCACAGCCGGAGCTACCAGCGCGTTCACATCGTTCCAAACCAGTCCCGCCAGGTTTTCCGGAATAAAGTTATCGGTGCCGATCGGACAAGCACCATGTGACTCTACGGTACCTACCGGAAGGATGATCCGGTCGGTTACTTCAGGAACGATGGTTGCCAGACGCATCCAACTGTAATTCTGCATTTCATGATAGGGCAGGTCGGCGACGGTTTTCTGGGCAAAGGCCCCGGTATGCACCATCACAGTAACCATCATAACCATCACAACAATCACAACCCTGTTAACCCTCACCACTTTCCTTACATTCATTTTTTTCATAGCCATCCTGATGTTTAATAATGCAATTGATAAAGTTACCCAATTCGGGTTGATTCAAAAGTAAAAAAGTTTGCTTTAGGATTTCGATCGCTGAAATTGTAGAGTCCCGCAGTATGTAGCCAAACGGCCCAAAAAAGAATAACTTATATCATTGCGCACACCCACACCCACACCCATTTCCCCTCTTCTTTTTTGAGTGGAAGCCTTGTCATCCCCGCGTAGGCGGGGATCCCGTCACTGACCGCGAATGCCATTGGGAGCGTGCATCATATTACACCGGAGAAGTGTCATCCCGGTGAAGACCGGACTTCTTTGAGGCCGCACCGCGGCTCTTGAAGATGCCCCTACCGAATGCCGTTGTAAGCGACGGGGTCCCCGCCCCCCGCCTCCGCAGGGGCAGGCTTTCGCGGGGATGACAATAGTGGCAACTAATATGGGGCACACTGGAAATTGAAGCGATTGTAGCAACTAATACTTTTCATTAACCCCATATTTCAATCTGGGGCCTTTTGTCCCACTCCCCAATTGATAAGGGGCACCGTGCCAGGGCTCATTCACTACAACAAACTCCTTACTGCTGAATGAAAAGACGCAAATATGCGTCTCTACGGCTTCCCTTACTGCCTACTGTCTACTGGCTACTGATCACAAACTTTGCCCTATCCTCTTCCCGGTTGATCAGCCTGTATTGAAACCCGTGATTGACAAGGATTTCTCGCACCTAAGTCAGGCCTATTCCCTGGCCGTCGGTTTTTGTTGAGAAAAATGGGGTGAAATGACTAAAGTTAAATCTTGTTAAATCCCTGTCCGGATAATTATTCCCGGGATCAACACTTCGTTGATTCGATTAATTTGGCTGTTGAAACCGGGAGGACACAGGCGGGAGGATCCGTTGGTCCTCCACGACAATAAAAATCTATGAAAAATAACCGATTTGTTTTGATTCTGGTTGCTTTGGCATTCGCCGGAATTAACCTGTATGCACAGGAATTATCGCAGGATATCCTCAGCAAAATCCAATACCGCTCCATCGGTTCCACCCGCCACAGCGGGCGGTTCGTTGATTTTGCCGTTTATGAAAGGAACCCCGCAACGTTTTAAGCAGCATTAGCTTCGGACGGCTTATGGAAAACGGTAAACAACGGAATCAGCTTTGTTCCGGTTTTCGACGAAGCCGGCGCCATCAGTATCGGCGACATCGCCCTCGATCAAAAAAATCCGGATGTAATCTGGCTGGGAACGGGTGAGGCAAATAACAGCCGGACAGCCTTATGGAGATGGAATTTACCAATCGTGGAGATAGCTGGAGGTAGGAAAAACGTGACGCGTGATGCGAGACACGTGATGCGTGACGCGTAGTGCGAAGGAGTGGGTTTTCGGGCCCACTTTTTCGTTTCGATGGTATATTGTATATTCGCTCCGATTGAAATCCAAAATGAAGGAAGTTAAAATTAATAGATTCGAATTAAGAATTCCGAATTCTGAAGTTACAGATTCAAGGATCGTGAAGACCAGCCTCGTACCTGCCACTGGTCACTTGTCACTCGTCACTTCTTCCGCTTCACGCATCACGCTTCACGCGTCACGTTCCTCCTGATACCCGATACCCGAAATCCTAAATACCTAACAATATGAAACGTACTGTACTCCAAATGCTTCGCACCAGTGCCGAAAAATATCCAAAAACGGCCTATACCAACCAAAAAGGTGATAGTGGCTGGCTTGGATTGACCTATCCGGAGGTGTTGCACGAATCCAGATTTCTGGCTGCCGGGCTTCATCAGCTGGGAATTGAAAAGGGGGAGAAAATAGCCATCCTTGCTGAAGGCCGTAATCGATGGATCACAGGTGAATTTGGCATTTTGTTTGCCGGTGGCACCACAGTTCCCCTATCGATAAAACTCATGCCCGACGAGGTCCTTTTCCGGCTCAATCATTCCGAATCTAAAGCAGTCATCGTATCAAAAAATACGTTTGAAAAGGTAGCATCCATCTGGACTCAGCTGGAGTTCACCCGCAAGATCATTTTCCTTGAAGACGACCTCGAATCGATTGAAAAAGATTGTAAAGAATTTGGTATCAATACATTGAAAGATATTGTGCGATATACTGACGTGTTACAAACTGGAAAGCATCAGTTTGAAGAGGAGGAACCTTATCTCAACAAGATTGAATCCGAATTGGCTGAAGATGAGGTCGTTACCATATCCTACACCTCCGGCACCACCGGCGATCCCAAAGGCATCATGCTTACGCAGCTCAACTATTTTTCAAACTGTACAGATGCTATGGGTTATTTCAACATCGCCGAACGCGACCGGCTGTATATCATTCTCCCCCTTGATCACTCCTTTGCCCATACCGTTGGCATTTATGCCGGTCTGCTAAGGGGACTCAGCCTCTATTTCGTGGATGCCAGAGGCGGAGGGGTTCAAACCCTGAAGAATATCCCGATCAATCTGGTCGAGTGCAATCCGCACTTTATTCTTACTGTTCCGGCCCTTTCTGGTAATTTTATGACCAAGATCAAAGATGGCGTGGCAGCTAAAGGGAAATTCGTAAATGGGATCTTTAACGCCGGATTAAATGCAGGGATCAGAATTAACCGGGACGGATTCAGAAAAGCAGGATTTTTTGTCAGGTTAATCAATTTTATCCCTTACAAACTGGCTGATGCCCTGGTGTTTAAAAAGGTCCGTTTGATCTTTGGCAACAGTATCCGGTATTGCGTCGGCGGCGGAGCTCTTTTGGATATCAGGCAGCAGGTGTTTTTCTGTTCCATCGGCGTTCCTGTTTACCAGGGTTATGGTTTGAGCGAAGCCACACCGATCATATCGGCTAATACTCCGGAAACACATAAAATGGGCTCATCCGGCAAGGTAATACCCAATGTGGATTGTAAAATTTTAAGGGCCGATGACTCCGAAGCAGACCTGGGCGAAAAGGGAGAAATTGTTATACGCGGAAATAACGTGATGAAAGGCTATTACAAAAATCCGGTATCTACGGCCAAAACCGTCAAGGGTGACTGGCTCTACACCGGTGACCTCGGTTATTACGATAAGGATGGCTTCCTCATAGTCGTTGGCCGCGGCAAGGCACTCCTCATCTCAAGCGATGGAGAGAAGTATTCACCCGAGGGAATTGAAGAAGCTATTCAGAATTCATCTGAACTTATTCTGCAGGCAATGGTTTATAACGATATGAAAAAATACACCACCGCCCTTGTAACCCTCGATGCTCCAAAGATTGCAAGGTATGTGGAAAAGAACAAGATAGCCGACAGCGAGGTATTGCTAAAAGCGATAAAACTGGATTTCTACAAATTCAAGGAAACCGCCGAATACCGGAACCAGTTTCCGGAAAAATGGATACCTTCAACCTTTCAGATTGTTTCAGAGCCATTTACCGAGCAGAATCACATGATCAATTCAACAATGAAGATGGTGCGCCATAAAATTCAGGAAGCCTATCACGACAAGATCGAGGTGATGTATACTTCGGAAGGTAGCAATGCAGTTAATGATATCAACCGTCAAACCGTAAAAAAATATCTTCCCTTTAATCAATGATGAAGAAATTTCTTGTTTTCCTTTTTATTCCGGTTGCCCTTTTTACAGGATGCAAAACCAGGCAGGCAGATGATGGCAAACCGATTGTCACAGTCACCATTTTACCCTTACGCTATTTTGCAGAACAGCTTGCCGGCGACCATTTCCGGATAAATGTGCTGGTTCCTCCCGGGGTGAGCCATCATAATTATGATCCCACTCCCCGTCAATTGCAGGAGCTGGAAAAGTCAAAGGTCCTTTTTGTAAACGGGCACCTGGGTTTTGAACAAGGGTGGATTCCAAAGATGAGATCCAATTACCGCAATTTGGTGATTATCGACCTTTCGGCCGGTATTAACCTGATTTCCGTGGAAGGAGGAGAAGGAGGGCACTCCATTGAAAATGAACAGGCTATTGAATCCGGCGGTCATTCTCATGAAGGTATCGATCCTCATTATTGGATGTCGGTTACTGAGGCCCGGAAACTCGCTGCCACCATGGCCGGCGGACTCATTCAGGCCGATCCTGCCTGCCGTCAGATGGTTGAGAATAATCTCAAAAAGCTAACTGTGCGGCTCGATAGCCTGGGAGCGGCAATGAGCATGCAATTCAAGAATCTTTCGCACCGCAGCTTCCTGATATTTCACCCCGCCCTCACCTATCTGGCCAGGGATTATAACATGGTGCAGCACTCGATGGAACTCGGGGGCAAAGAACCGACCGCCTCCCATTTCAAGGATCTGGTTGATCTGGCAAGTGCTGAAAAAATCAATACCGTTTTTATTCAAAAGGAATACGATCAGGAGAATGCACAGACTCTCGCCCGTGAAACCGGTGCCCGTATTGTAACCATAGATCCGATGTCGCCGGATTGGTTCACTGAAATGGAGCAGCTGGCCGGGAAGATTGTCGGGATGGATGGGAGGTAGTTAAAAAGTTGTCAGTTGTCGGTTATCAGTTACCAGTTGTTTCGCCAGAGCGCCCCCTCTCCCGTGAGCTTGCGAGCGCGGGAGAGGGGGAAGGGGGTGAGGTGGATGAAGGTTTCAGAAGGAACATAGTTCGCATCGGTCAAATTAAATTTTACTTGCTTTGAACTTAGTAGAGTTAAAATCGGTCAGCTTTGGTTACCGCGATGAACCGGTAATCGATCAGGTGAACCTGGTGATACGGGAGGGGGATTTCATTGGCATGATCGGGCCGAATGGCGGCGGCAAATCCACCATTATCCGCATCATCATGGGTTTACTGGAGCCTTGGAGCGGCGAAGTAATTATCCCAAAGGAAATTAACATCGGATATCTGCCTCAGACCCATAATTTCGACAACCGTTTTCCGATCTCTGTTCTTGAGGTTGTTTTAAGCGGTCTTTTAAAAATTCACGGCATCACTACCCGGGTTAGCAAACAGGATAAAAAGAGAGCCGCTGAAGTGCTTGGAAAAGTGGGCATGGCAGATCTGGCGAAACGTAGTATCGGTGAACTTTCGGGAGGGCAGATGCAACGTGTTTTTATTGGGCGTGCACTGATATCGAGCCCGCAACTGCTGATATTGGATGAACCGGTTACCTATGTCGATAACCGTTTTGAACAGGAACTTTACAACCTCCTCGAACTCATCAGCCGCGAGACTGCAATACTGCTCGTGAGTCATGATGTCGGACAGATTGTCTCGTCGGTCCGGACGATTGCATGCGTGAACAGGCAGCTGCATTACCACCCCAGCAACCAGATTACAGAAGAAATACTTGAGTCCTATAATTGCCCGATCGACCTGATTACGCATGGTCATGTACCTCACCGTGTTTTACCTACGCATCAGCCATGATTCTGGATTTTTTTAAATACGATTTCATCTTGTATGCACTGGCTGCTTCGCTGCTGGGCAGTATTACCGCTGGTATCATCGGAACCTATGTGGTGACCCGGCGAATGGTTTTTATCACCGGGGGAATCACCCATGCCTCATTTGGCGGACTCGGACTTGGCTTTTTCTTTGGCATCAATCCACTGCTCGGGGCAGCAGTATTCGGACTGGTATCCGGAATTGGCGTTGAATACCTATCGCAGTTTCATAAAATCCGCGAAGATTCGGTTATTGCCATGATGTGGTCGTTCGGTATGGCCCTGGGTATCATTTTTATTTCGCTTACACCCGGATATGCCCCCAACCTCATGAGCTATCTTTTTGGTAATATCCTAAGTGTTTCATCTTCAGATATCTGGATCATGTCTATCCTCATGATCCTGGTCCTGGCTTTGTTCGTCCCGTTCTTTCGCCTCATCCAATACCTCACCTTCGATGAGGAATTTGCCCGTACGAGCCGGGTCCCGGTCAGCCTCTTCAAATACTTGCTAGCCGGTCTGGTGGCGCTTACAGCAGTTGTCTATATCCGCGTGGCCGGTATCATACTGGTTCTTTCACTCCTCACCATTCCGCAAAATACAGCGCTACTTTTTTCCAATAACCTTAAACGGATCATGTGGTTGTCGATTGGAATCGGATTTTTGGGATCACTCCTTGGATTGATGATCTCTTATGCCGGCAATATCCCGTCAGGAGCCTCAATAATTTTCTCCCTGGTGCTGCTATACCTTACAGGATCAGCAGGTAAAGCGATTTTTCATGCCAGAAAAAAACACCATAAACATCCATAAACCGGCCTGATGGATTAAACCATCCGGAGTTTATTAAGTCTTAAAAAATGTGAAAATGATACCAGTTTAGGGTATCTGTACTTGTTTATGTGTGTATGAATCGTACTTTTACGCGGCCTTTCATCCCCCGGGCCAAAAGGGTTGGAATTATTACCATTAGTATTCAATATGTATATAAAAAAGAAAAAAACGTGGCTTCGTTTGATCCTTGCCGTAATGGCAGCGGGACTGGTTGCGTCCTGTGAAACCGGAATAGATATAAACACTGATAATCAGGATGTTCCAATCGTCTATTGTGTATTAAACTCTGCAGATTCCTTCCAATATGTCAGGATACAAAAAACCTATCTGATAGATCAGGCAGCTTTGGATTATCCTCCTGTACAGGATAGTATGCTGTTTAAAGGCGAGATTGTAATAACCATGGAACGTTGGTCCGGGGGCAAAGTCATGGAAACGGTCCGATTTGCACCAACCAATGAAATCCCGAAAGATTCAGGTTTTTTTCCGTACGAAAAAAACATCCTGTATAAAGCTAAGGCTAAGATTATTGCCAATCAGATTTACCGGCTTTACATTTATCTGGGAAGTCAGGAAAAGGTGCTTTATTCAGAGGCTTCATCTCTGGGAAACCTGACAGTTATTGATCCTATGCCGCTACCGCAGAGGAAGATCAGCCTTTATCCCGGGACCAATTACACCTGCCGGTGGCAGCCCGTTGAAAACGCGGGAGTCTATCAAGTCTCTATCCGGTTCAATTACAAGGAGACCATTGGCGGGGTGGCGAAAATCAAGTATCTCGACTGGCCACAGACATTCGCCAGTCCGGGTTCGGATACCGAGTATTTAAGCAACGACATCAGCGGATCCCGGTTCATGCACATTTTAGAAGATAACCTTACATCAGTCGACGGGATCGTCAGGGAGGTTATCGGCATGAATTTCCAGATCGTCAGCGGCAGCATGGAATTGAAATACTATATCGAATCAACATCCCCTTCCGAAGGTGCCCTGATGGAAAAGCCCGTTTACAGTAACATCACAAACGGTATCGGACTTTTCTGTTCCGTTGCCCGCATTGACGTGAATGATTTATTCCTATCACCGGTTACCATTGACAGCATCGCCTACGGACAATTTACCAAAACGCTTGGATTTCTGGATCATACCAACGACAGGGACAGCACCAACAAACTTTAAAGACACTTATTATCATGATAAAAAAATTAGCCATCTGGATACTTGCAGGATTGTTATTCCTGGTTTCCTGTGACAAAACTCCGGTTGATCCACCTGATCCTACAGATAATAACAAGCCAAAGATTTCAGGCACACTGGAGATTGAATTTCGGGTACCCGGTTCGTTCCTGCCGGCAAACCGGGTTTTAAGAGCTGATCTTAGCATTGCCAAAGATGCTGAATCGCTTTACAAAGGGCGGTTTCTGCAAATGGCCAATGTGTATAACAGTAAATTGATGTACCAGTTTGATCTGGCACCAGGGGTTTATTATTACCAGGCAGGTATCATTTGCGTCGCTGAGGGCGATTCCTGCTCAGCCGCCAGTTTTCCCGGCGGAAAATTCGGAATGAAATGGGCCATTGGCACTGCGGAAGTAAAACAAGATAAAACCACCCACGTTGTTCCTCAATTTACCCGATAGACCATGAAGATAGTACCGATCCGATATTTTTTCATTCTTGCCCTCGTAATCGCAGGGCTTACACAATGCGTAAAGGAAGAGATCACCAAGACACCACCCGTGGCCGCTTTTAAGCTTGCTCCGGCCAGCGGTCTGACCACTACAATATTTCAATTTGACGCAAGCGAATCAAAAGCCACAATTGCCGGCGATACGATCCTTTTCATCCGCTGGGACTGGGATAATGACAGCATCTGGGATACCGGATTTTCCCGTTCCAGAAAATTCACCCACCGCTATTACAAGCCTGGAAGCTATAACCCCCGCATGGAGATCCGGAATGAAGCCGGACTCAGCGATACCATTCAATGGCCGGTTCAGGTGGCACGTGGATACAGTGCACCGCAACCCGGCTTTACTATCTCTCCTTCTGGCGGAAACCTCCGTACAGAATTTGTATTCGATGCCGGTAAAACCCGCGATGATGAAGACAGCCTCAATACGTTGAAGTTCCGTTGGGACTGGGATGGTGATGGAATCTTCAATACGGAACTTTCTGATCAGACTCTGGTTAGCCATTTCTTTACTGCCTCAAGCATTTATAATGTCGCTCTTGAAGTTGTGGATCCTCAGGGATTAACCGCTACGATCCGTAAATCCGTCAGCGTATCGCTCAGCAATCTTAACCTTGTTCCTCAGTTTACATGGACTCCTGCTCTGCCTACTACTTCCGATACTGTGCTGTTTGATGCCTCTTCAAGCTATGACCCGGACAATGCCGGGAACACTTTCACCTACCGGTGGAACTTTACCAAAGACCCTGATTTCGATACGGAATACCTGTCAAATCCCGTTTTTGGTTATCAATTCCCGATTGAAGGCGAGAACGAGGTTATTCTGGAAATAAAGGATCAGTGGGGATTAATCAATCAGACAAAAATCAAAATCTGGATCGCTCATTCCAACCTCAAACCAACCGCCGCTTTCTTCATCGGATACGAGTATGGCAACCTGACCACCAATTTCTATTTTGACGCAGAAGCCACACAAGACGGTGAAGATTTAATCGACCAGGTAAAGGTTCGTTGGGACTTTGAAAGCGATGGTGTTTGGGATACCGAATTCGCCAAGGAAAAAACAGCTAATCATAAATACAGCACATCGGGCAAATTCCGGGTTAGAATGCAAGCCATTGATACCGGCGGTTTAACCGATACAACCAGTCTGAGTGTAAGTTTAACGGATGGGACCAATGAAACCGGCCTCATCCTCGACAAGAAGAATAATATTTCTTATGGAACGGTCAAAATTAGTACGCAATGGTGGATGTCGGAAAACCTCAATGAGCCGAGTAAGGGAAAATTCTGCTATAGCAACCAGGCTGCCAATTGCACCACATATGGAGGCCTTTACACCTGGACTGACGTCATGAATGGGGCTACGACTGAAAAAGCAAGAGGTTTATGCCCGCAAGGATGGCATATCCCATCGCTGAATGAATGGCAACAATTGCTGGATTTCTACGGTGCAGATTTGGCTAAAAAGCGGCTGGAGATAACTGGCGACAGCGATTTTCGTATGTTTCTGGCAGGTCAGCGATCAACTGCAGGACGATCTGAAATGCTGAACCTTGTCACCAATTTCTGGACTTCGACGAAATCATCAGGCGAGAATGCCCAGGCAATCTCCTTCCAGAAAGATCAGGATAATTACTTCAAGCTAAACCTGGCACAAAATTACGGGTTCAGCATGAGGTGCATAAAAGATTAACCACCCCCTGCCCGCGATAGACCTCCCCCAACGGGGGTGTGACAAAATGCCATAATCGCTTCTTTGACCAATGTGCCCAATTATTAATTGCCACTACCTTTAGGTAGTGGATCAGTTTGATTAACAATGATTTATGGGCTTTAGCCCAACTTCTTGATTGCTGATATAAAATGTAATCAATGTTGTGAGAAAATTGGCCTAAAGGCCATAATACTCTGAGGATCAATTCAATTCACTACCTAAAGGTAGTGGCAATTAATAAGAGAATCCATTTTGTCTCTCTGGAATGATAAAGCTATTGGCATTTTGTCCCAGCCCCTGAGCGCTAAGGTCATGTGCTACTATATCAGCATTTTACCCGTTGCTCTTAGCCCCCTCCTTTCTAAGGAGGGGGTTGGGGGAGGTCGATTACTTCTTCCTGGGCTGATATCTCAGCTTATTGAAATAGGCCACATATACCAGGCCTATCAAAGCAATCAGGATTACATAAGCAATAACGGGAACTGCCGGTGCCTCGCCTCCTGCGTATGAATGCATTCCGCCGAGGAAGTAATTCACTCCGAAGTAGGTCATAAGGACTGCTCCAAATCCCAGCACAGAGCCCAGATTGAAAGCGAAATCATTATCAAAGTCCTTTATGCTGTGCATGTGGGTAATAAAGCTGTAAACCAGGATAGTGATCAGGCACCAGGTTTCTTTTGGATCCCATCCCCAATAGCGTCCCCACGATTGGTTCGCCCAGATCGCACCCAGAAAACAACCTATCGTGATCAGGTATAATCCCACAATAAGAACGATTTGATTTAAACGGGTCAGATGTTGAATGTGACCGTTCAGGCTCACATGATTTTTTTTCGTTTTTGATATATATAATACCATGGTTATCTGGCCAATAAGAGCACCCAGACCCAAAAATGAGTAACTGGTCATAATTATGGCCACATGAATAGTCAGCCAGACTGATTTCAGTACCGGGACCAATGGAGTGATTTCCGGATTCATCCAGCTGAGATGTGCTACCAGCAGAGATAAGGCTGCAAGTACGCCTGTGAGGGCCAAAGGCAGCCGGGAACGTTTAACAACAAGGAACCCGGCCAGCAAAGTACCCCAGGCCACAAAAATCATTGATTCATATCCATTGCTCATAGGAGCATGGCCCGATAGGTACCAGCGCAAACCGAGCCCGAATGTATGGATGATCCAGGCTACAAAAAGAAGGCCTCCAAATATCCAGGCTGACGACTTATGCCATTTGGCCGGTTTAAAGAGTGACCAGATCTGAACAAACAGGAACAGAAGTCCGATCAAGGCATAAAAAACAGTTAAACGCTCAAAGATGAGTGCTCTATTATAAAAAACTTCAAGGTTTGCTTTGTTGGCAGAAGGGATTAGAGAAGATCCGTAGGTTTTCTGATATCTGGAGATCCCTTCCCGGTAGATTTTGGCCTGCGCAAGGTCTCCGCTGGCGACAGCCTTCAGGTATACAACAAAAGCACCCGTGATCATCAGGGAGTCCAGCGTGGAAACACCCTCAGGAACCTGTCCGGAAACCGACCATTTAGCTTTCTGATCGCGCGGATCCGGAAAAATCTGAAGGAGCTGTCCGGTCATTCCCATGTAAAAAACATTGAGGGTTTCATCCAGTTTGATGACATATTTATCCAATCCATTGCGTTGGTTGGGCTGTTTCTGCAAAGCTTCATTAACCAGATCCCCCATGAGGTATTTATCCTGCGTGAAGAAATCATTATAGGATCCCTTACCACCGGATATCTTGAACATATTGGCTATTTCTCTCTCCTTAATTTCAAACATCTTCAATCCAGCCCATTCTTGTGGTTGAGTTAACAGGCTCAGCCAGAATTGCTCCGGTGTCATTCCGCCAATCGCATTTTTCCCGAACATCTTACGTAACATTTCGGACGACAAGGTGTTAACCGGTTTCATCCGGCCTTCATTGCCCTGCATCCATATTTTTCCGAAGGCTTTTGCTTCGTCAGCGTTGGGTGGAGTTGGGAAATTCTGCGCTGAAGCACGGAATCCCGGTAAAAGAATCATCAACAGCAAGAGTCCGGCCACTGCGGCTGATTTCCTGCTCTCCCCGAGCAATTTTTTAAACCGGCTGCCTGGGGCAAAAAACGACAGGATGATACATGCAAACATCAGAAAATAGCCGACATAGGTTATGCCAGAACCCAAAGCATCGTGATTAACTGACAGAACCGTGCCTTGCTCATCATTGTCGAAGGAGGACTGAAAAAACCGGTATCCCTTGTGAATCAATATGTTATTCATAAATATCCGGTATGGCTTATGTGTTTTTTCAGATGGATCAGTAAGCGTCACTTCGCTGGCAAATGAGGAGGGACTCATGGATCCGGGATATTTATCGAGCTGAAAGTCGTTTAATGTTAATGTAAAAGGCAATTCCATCGGCTTAGACCCGAAGCTGGCCGTAAATTTGATCCCGCTGATTTCAAACTGATTGGAGATAAAGCCGTTCCTTTGTATTCCACGAATCACCACCTCTTCTGAACCATTGTTAACCGTTACTTTAATCTGCATAACATCAGCATGGCTAACGCCACCAGCCATCTGGCTGCCCATTTTCATCGACTCACCGCTTACATATTCAATGCTATTTATACGGATCCGGTCTTCACCTAAGCGAAAAGCCACATTGACCTGCTTTTTGCTGACCGGCGAAATAAATATCTTTTGATATTTTTCAACGTTACCAGATCTGTTTTCAGCCTTAACATAAAAATAAGTGTCTGAAGTGATGTAAGATGCTGTTGTTTCGCCTTCACGAATATGCATGATTCCTTCTGTACCAACAAAACGGGTAAGTGCAGCTCCGGCAATCACCACCAGAAAGGCCAGATGAAACAGGAAAATCGGCAATCGTTTAAGGTTGTATAACTTAAGCCTGATCATGTTGGCCAGGATATTTATAAAAACAAGCAAAACACTTAATTCAAACCACCATGCCTGGTAAACAACTGCCTGAGCAGCCATGGTGCCGCTCCGGTTTTCAATAAAAGTGGCCATTGCCATACAAAAAGCCAAAAAAATCACCAGTACCCCCATGAAAGGCATGGAGAACAGAAATTTTACAATCTTTTTCAAAGTTCCCATAGATAAGGTTTTACTAGATATTTGCGATTAATCCACTACTTGAAAATAATTTTTTGCCAAGATAATATTTAATCCTGATCTCTTTCTAAACCCGGTCACACTGGGGAAAGTTGGG
>Ga0163199_1001693_pt1 | contig 13666 bp, 16 predicted proteins | sample PL_2010_150m_FD_113537 | JGI IMG/M metagenome (GOLD analysis project Ga0163199, IMG submission 113537) | Freshwater microbial communities from Powell Lake, British Columbia, Canada to study Microbial Dark Matter (Phase II) - PL_2010_150m | ecosystem: Environmental > Aquatic > Freshwater > Lake ... | reverse complement strand
GAATTAAATAGGGTTTTAGAGAAGTCATTTTGGGGCATCTACCATTTCTTTTTCAGCTTCACTCAGGCTGCGCTTGAATGCCGGCCTTTTGAACATGCGTTGGGCATAGTTGTTGATGACATCATTGTGTGTTGACACATCAATGCCGATACTGGGCAGCCGCCATAATAACGGTGCGATGACGCAATCAATCAGCGAAAACTCATCACTCATAAAATAAGGCCTGTCGGCAAAAATGGGCGCGGCGGCCAACAGGCTTTCTCTCAGCAGTTTCTTGGCGCGGGCCGATTTTTTTTCGCCGGAATATAAAATTTCATCGAGTAATTGATACCAGTCCTGGTCTATGCGTTTAATCAGCATCCTGGCTGTTGCGCGGGAGACCGGATCCATCTGGTGTAAAGGCGGATGCGGGAAACGTTCATCCAGGTATTCCATGATAATACGCGAATCATACAAGACCAGCTCGCGTTCAATCAGCGTGGGTGACGTGCCTGTGGGGTTCAGCTCCAGCAGATCTTCAGGCGGGTCGGTCGGATCATAGAATTCTATATCGGCGGTAATGGCTTTTTCGTGTAAAACAAAGCGGGCGCAGTGGCTCATCGGACATGTGGGTGATGAAAAAAGCGTCATTACAGATTTACGAGTAATAATATTTGCCACAAATAACAACCTCTTTGGACGTGTAGGGTAGTAAAAAAATCAGCATTATATCATAAAAAAAGACCAAAATTTTGCGTCGTCAGAGTTGTTCAATGTACGTGGTGCTTAGTTTTATTTTTTAGAATCAATATGTTATTTATATGTCGGCAGTGTTGTGGATATTCGGCCAGATAATTTTACAGTGATTTATGTACGCCGTGGCGCACTGTTTTGAAGAATGGCCGGAACATTGTGACGTTATTAACAGCTTGAAAGTGGTCTGGGCGGGTTACGCCCGGACCGCATCTTGCCGTAATCCAGAGCAACAAAGAACTATTCAATGTCTTTATGGATGTCTTTCCAGTACTCCTTTTTCAGGAGATAAGCAATGACTAAAAATACAGCCAGGAAAATCAATACATATTTACCTATGCTTTGTCTTTCCAGTTGTACGGGTTCACCGACATAAACGAGAAAATGGACCAGATCGTTGACTACCAGATCAAATTCTTTTTCGGATAATTGACCCGGTTCGTCGAGAACCAGCTGAGCGTATTCGCCCCATATTGTTTTTCTCTGAACAGCGTGCTGTTCACCCTGCAATTGCCAAAACGGATTAGGCATCGCGGTATCCTGGAAAACCATGTTATTTACGCCAAAAAGCCTGTTGGAGTCACTGTAATAGCTCTTTAAATAGCTGTACAACCAATCGGCGCCACGCGAACGGGCAATTAACGACAGGTCAGGAGGTTGCGTGCCGAACCATTTTTCTGCGTCGTGTTTGTTCATGGCGCTGTGCAGCTGGTCATAAATACTCGCACCTTCCGGAGCAATATCGTTTAACACCGTCTTTTCATCCACGCCGGTATCCAGGGCGATGCGCAGGTAGCGCATATATTTGGCGGAATGGCAGCCTAAACAATAAGTGACAAAATGTTTTGCTCCACGCAGTAATGACACTTTATCGGTGAGATCAATATCGGCTTCCTGGAGATTGGCTTCTTCCGAAGCATAGGCGCCAAAAGAGAGCGTTAATAAGAGCAGTAGGGTTGTTATTGTTTTCATATCAGTCAAGGCTCTCTTTTAATTTTTTGGCTAATCGCGCCAGCACATTGAGTATACCTTCGGCACTCGGTCTTCTGTGAAAAAAGGAGCTTCTAAAAGCAGGATCGCCTATTTCTGACGTTGCCGGGTTTAATACGGTAATTTCCTCGAGTAATGCCGGCAATTCCTCTTCAAGCGTATGCTCCTCGGTCACTCTTTTCGGCACCGGCTTGGTTTTTTCCCAGCGCGTATAAATGGGCATCAATAGAAAGAAGCCGAAATAAATCGATGTAAAAAGCCTTGCAAACAAGGTCGCCGTAGGGGTTGCCGGTTGGGTGCCCAGATAGCCTAAACCTATAAAGCTGATGACAAACAACAGCAGGGCTTTTTTGTAGATGCCGCCGCGATAACGGATGGACTTGACAGGATTACGATCCAGCCAGGGTAACAGGAAAAGCACCACAATGGCGCCGCCCATGCCGATAACGCCGGCAAATTTATCGGGAATCGCCCTCAAGATCGCGTAAAACGGCGTGAAATACCAGACCGGCGCAATATGTTCCGGGGTTTTCATCGGGTCGGCGGGAATAAAGTTGGCGTGCTCAAGAAAATAACCGCCCATTTCCGGCATATAAAAAATAACCGTCGCAAAAAATACCAGGAATACCGCTACACCGACGATGTCTTTTACCGTGTAGTAAGGATGGAAGGGGATGCCGTCCAACGGAATGCCGTTTTCATCCTTGTATTTCTTGATTTCAATACCGTCAGGATTGTTGGAGCCGACTTCATGCAGCGCGACAATATGCAGGAATACCAGCATGACCAGCACCAGCGGTACGGAAATGACATGAAAGGCGAAGAACCGGTTTAAGGTGGCGTCCGATACCACATAATCGCCCCTGACCCACAGTGACAAGTCATCGCCGATCACCGGGATGGCGCTGAACAGCGAAATAATCACCTGCGCCCCCCAGTAGGACATCTGCCCCCACGGCAGTAAATAACCCATGAACGCTTCCGCCATCAGGCAGACGAACAGCAGCATGCCGAAGATCCAGATCAGCTCGCGCGGCTGCTTGAAGGAGCCGTACATCAAGCCCCTGAACATGTGCAGGTAAATGACGATAAAAAAGGCGGAAGCGCCGGTGGAGTGCATATAGCGGATCAGCCAGCCCCAGTGGACATCGCGCATGATGTACTCTACCGAATCAAAGGCGAGTTTGGCGTCCGGCTTGTAATTCATCGTCAACAGAATGCCGGTGACAAATTGGTTGACCAGCATCAGTAAAGCCAGCGATCCAAAGAAATACCAGAAATTGAAATTCCTGGGCGCATAATAATGCGTCATGTGCTCGTTCCACACCTTGGCCAGTGGGAAACGCTCTAAAATCCAGTTGCCGCACAGGGCAAAGCGGTCAATTTTCATGCTGTTTTCTCTCCGGAAGATTCACCAATAATAATCAGGGTATCCGTTATATAGCGATAAGGGGGGATTTCCAGATTGGTAGGCGCAGGCACACCCTGATAAACACGACCGGCCAGATCGAACCAGGAACCGTGGCAAGGGCAAAAGAAACCGCCTTTCCAGTTGTCACCTAAATCATGCGGTGCAATTTCGGGACGGAAAGTGGGCGAACAGCCCAGATGGGTGCATAAGCCTATAGCAACGAAAATTTCAGGTTTAACGGAACGTACAGGATTCTTGCTGTAGTCAGGTTGTATCGATTCCTGGGAAAGCGGGTCTCGTAATTGCGAATCCAGGGTTTTCAGGGTTGCCAGCACTTCAGGGGTTCTATTGAGTATCCACACGGGTTTGCCGCGCCATGCAACCCTGATCAATTGGCCTGCCTCCATTTTGCTGATGTCGACTTCAACAGGTGCTCCGGCTGCCATCGCTTTGACGCTGGGCTGCATTTGAGCGAGAAAAGGCACAGCCAAATAGCCTGTGCCTACTGCGCCAACCACGGTCAATGCCGAGGTTAAAAACTGGCGTTTAGACTTATCCACGCCTTCATTTATCATTATAGAGCTCTCCTCATTAAGTGCGTGCTCTGCGGCACATTTTAGTCAGTGCAATATACCACTAGACGCTAGTGGATTTGAAGTGTCTGCACTGAATTGTTTCAGGGCGAAGGATAGGCCGCGTCAGAGTGCGCCTGCGCGCATTGATGTACGACTGCATAAGGCGCGTACTTCACAGCCTGCGAAGAAAGACTAAGGATTTGGCTAAAAATAACATTCCGAAACTATAGTTCCCATGCGGTAGGCGCGGGCCGTGCCCGCGACATTATTGGCAATAATGTGGGAGCTGGATCTGCATCCGACGTGGGAACGACAGGCTATTTCGGGAGGTTATTTTGTTAGCCAAATTCTAAAGATCCGCCAGACTGTTTCCCAGTGCGGTAATAAATGCACTGTTTTCGTTATCAGTCCCTATCGTAACCCGCAGGCAATCACTGAGTAAGCCGCCTTGCGGGCTGAGATTCTTAATTAACACGCCTTGCCGTTTGATGGATGCATAAATGTCATCCGCCTGGCCCCGACGTGTCCTGAACAGGATGAAATTGGCTGAACTCGGATAGGCGGTGATGCCGTCCATAGCATTCAGCTGATTAAAAACCAGGGTCCGGCTTGCACAAATAGCTTGTGTTTGCCGGTAGAACAGCGCCTTGTGGGTCAGCGCAAAATCGGCGCTGAGCTGGGTCAGGCTGTTGATATTATAGGGCAGGCGGATTTTGTTGAGTTGCTCTATGATGGCCGGATTGCCTGCGATATAACCCAAACGCAAACCTGCCAGACCCAGTTTTGATACGGTACGCATGACCAGTAAATTGTCATAGTCCCCGAGGTTGCCGATAAAACCGGCATTCGCAAAAGGCGCGTAGGCTTCATCGATGACAACCAGGCCTTTAGTCGTTTTTATGATGTGGTGTACGGCTGCCGTATTAAATAGATTGCCGGTAGGGTTGTTGGGATAGGCGATAAAAATAACGGCAGGTCGGTATTGCTCTATGGCCGCCAGCATGGCGGACAAGTCCAGCTCAAAGCTGTCTGCAAGCAACGGAATGCCGTAATACTTAAGCCCCAGGCAGTCGCTGATTTGCCTGTACATGACAAAACCCGGCGCGGGCGCCAAAACGCCGGCCGTAGGCGGCAGGGCCATCAGCAGCAATTGGATGATTTCGTCAGAGCCATTGCCGAGCAATACGGCATAGCGGTCGGGAATCTGGTCATGCGTGCGGATGGTTTTTACCAGATGCTGCGCTTCCGGGTCGGGGTAGCGGTTCAGCGGGCAGTCCCTGAGCGCTTCCAGCCAGCGCGTTTTAAGGTCTTCAGGCCAGCCGTAGGGGTTTTCCATCGCGTCCAGCTTGATTAAGCCTTCGGCATCGGCGACCTTGTAGGCGGATATTGCCAGGATTTCTTTGCGGAAAAGGGAAGGGATGAGCGTGTTTAGTGTCATGGGCTGATGGTTTTTTGTGGAATAAGCAACATAATAATCTCCGACTTTAAAAACCTTGTAGGAGCGGGCCATGCCCGCGATGGGCGATGATGTCAGCGCTGATCGCGGGCATGGCCCGCTCCTACGATACGATTATTTAATCCGGTATTCCGCCGACCGTGCATGCGCCGTCAGACTTTCGCCCCGCGCCAATATCGATGCTGTCCGGCCCAGGCTATCGGCGCCTGCTTTAGAACAGTTGATTAAGCTGGTACGTTTTTGGAAATCATAAACGCCTAACGGCGATGAAAATCGCGCTGTGCCGGAGGTCGGCAAAACGTGATTAGGCCCTGCGCAGTAATCGCCCAAAGCTTCGGCAGTATATCGCCCCATAAAAATAGCGCCGGCATGGCGGATGTTCCGGCACAAGGCTTCGGGGTCTTCAACAGAAAGTTCCAGATGTTCGGGCGCAATGCGATTGGCGACATCGACCGCCTGATCCAGGTGCTCGACTTTGATGAACGCGCCGCGCGCAGTCAATGATGCCTTGATGATGTCGGCGCGCTCCATTTCCAGTAATAACTTATTGATGCTTTGCTCAACGGCGGTCAGAAAGTGATCGTCATGGCTGATTAATATAGACTGGGCGTTTTCATCATGTTCAGCCTGGGAAAACATATCCATCGCTATCCAGTCGGGATTGGTTTTGCCGTCGCAGATGATCAGGATTTCCGACGGCCCTGCGATCATATCGATGCCGACTTGTCCGAATACCAGTTTTTTGGCCGTAGCGACATAAATATTGCCGGGGCCGACGATTTTTGCGACGGCGGGAATGGTTTCGGTGCCGTAAGCCAGGGCGGCGACGGCCTGTGCGCCGCCGACGGCAAAGGCGCGGTCTACGCCGGCAAGGTAGGCGGCGGCCAGCACCAGTTCATTGGTTTCGCCGTGCGGTGTCGGCACCACCATGATCAATTCACCAACGCCCGCGACTTTTGCCGGGATCGCGTTCATTAATACCGAAGATGGATAGGCCGCTTTACCGCCCGGTACGTAAAGGCCGACGCTGTCCAGCGGCGTGATTTTTTGTCCCAGCACGGTGCCGTCAGACTCAATGTATTGCCATGACTCGGTTTTTTGATGTTCGGCATAGGCGCGAATGCGCTCAGCCGCAACCTGTAACGCCTTTGCCTGCTCAGCCGGCAAATTCTCCCATGCCGACTTCAGCGTTGCCCTGGATAATTCCAGTTCACCGGCCTGATTAATATGGCATTGATCAAAGCGGTTCGTGTACTCAATCAGCGCCCGGTCACCGTTTTTGCGGACATCGGCGATAATCGTCAGGACACGCTGTTGTATTTCCAGATCATCGCTTTCATCAAAGCTCAGCAGCTTTTGCAGCTGTTGCCTGAAATCAGCGGATGACGCGTCGAGTTTAGTGATATTGATGTCGGACATGATGATCACCTTTTGGCAAGGGTTTGTTCAAATTGCTCCAGCAGCGCGGCAATGTCCTTATTTTTCATTTTCATCGCCGCCTTATTGACGACGAGCCGGGAGCTGATGTTCATAATCAGTTCGCGCGGTTCCAGATTATTGGCTCTTAAGGTATTGCCGGTATCGACCAGATCGACGATACAGTCGGCAAGCCCTACCAGCGGCGCCAGTTCCATAGAGCCGTATAATTTTATGATTTCGGCCTGAATGCCCAGCCCTGCAAAATAACGCTGCGCAGTTTTAACATATTTGGTCGCGACACGGACTCGCCCGGAAATGGCCGGCGCGTCTTTATGCGCAGCAGTCATCAGGCGGCAGCGGGCAATATTCAGGTCCAGCGGTTCGTACAAGCCTTCCGTACCGTGTTCGAGCAACACATCCTTACCGGCTATGCCTAAATCGGCAGCGCCGTATTCAACAAAAGTCGGCACATCGGTGGCGCGGATGATAACCAGTTGCACATCCGGGCGGGTTGTTTGCAAAATCAGCTTGCGGCAGGTCGCCGGGTCATCGGTCGGCGTGATGCCCGCTTCTGCGAGGAACGGTAGGGCTTCGTCATAAATTCTGCCCTTCGAGACGGCGATTGTCAGCATGGCAACCCCTTATTTTGCGACGCGGCGTATGGTTGCGCCCAATTGCGTAAGTTTTTCTTCGATATGATCATAACCGCGGTCGATATGGTAAATGCGATCAACCAGTGTACTGCCTTCGGCGATCAGTGCGGCGATAACCAGACTGGCTGATGCGCGTAAATCGGTTGCCATGACCGGCGCGCCTGTGAGCCGTTTAATACCCGTGCAGATGGCGGTGTTGGATTCCAGCTTAATGTCTGCACCCATGCGTTGCAGTTCCTGGACATGCATAAAACGATTTTCAAAAATGGTTTCGGTGATGATGCCGACACCTTCGGCAATCGTGTTCAAGGCGATAAATTGCGCCTGCATGTCGGTTGGAAAAGCAGGATAGGGTGCGGTGCGCAACGATACGGCCTTGGGTTTTTTGCCGTGCATGTCCAGTTGGATCCAATCGTCACCTGTCGTAATGTCGGCGCCGGCTTCTATCAATTTGTCCAGCACGGCATCGAGAATATCAGGGCGGGTATTTTTCAGTTTGACTTTGCCGCCGGTGATGGCGGCAGCAACCAGGTACGTACCGGTTTCGATGCGGTCAGGCAGAATATCGTAATGAATGCTTTCCAGTCCCAGTTTTTCCACGCCTTCTATGACCAGCACGTCGGTGCCGATACCGGAAATCTTTGCGCCCATTTTGTTGAGGAAATGGGCCAGATCAGTGACTTCCGGTTCTTTGGCGGCATTTTCTATCGTCGTGACGCCTTTGGCCAGGGTCGCCGCCATCAACAGGTTTTCAGTGCCGGTAACGGTGACTTGTTCCAGAACCAGGCGGCAACCTTTCAGACGCTCCACTTTGGCATGGATGTAACCGCCTTCGACGGTAATTTTCGCGCCCATTTTCATCAGGCCGTTAAGATGAATATCGACTGGGCGCGTGCCGATGGCGCAACCGCCGGGCAAGGAGACGTGCGCCTCGCCGAAACGCGCCAGTAAAGGCCCTAAAACCAGAATGGATGCGCGCATGGTTTTAACCAGCTCGTAAGGCGCGTCGTAGCTGCTGATTGTGCTGCTGTCGACTTCGATATTCATTTTTTCATCGACGAGCAGGTGTACGCCCATGCGGCCCAGCAATTCCATCGTCGTTGTAATGTCGTGCAGATGCGGGATGTTGCCGACACTGACGGGGGCTTCGGACAGCAGCGTCGCCGCCAGAATAGGCAGCGCGGCGTTTTTGGCGCCGGAGATGCGCAGATCGCCGGAAAGCCGTGCGCCGCCGGTAATAATTAATTTGTCCATACAAATTTATCCATGCAGAGAGTGAATGTCGTCAGGTTGCTCAGCCGTCAGGCTGGGCGGTAAAGTAGCTGGTGTTATCCAGGCCGCTGAGCTTGGCCAGGTTAAGCAGTTGCTTCGGGATTTTTTTAAAGCGCAATGATGTTCTTTTGCTGCGGGCATATCTGATCCATTCAATCATCAGCGCGAGACCTGCGCTGTCCGTGTTGGCAACGCGGCTTAAGTCCACGGTAATTTCCTTGGCTGAGCTTAAAAAAGCGAGGGATTTTACGGTATTTTTATCGATAGTTAAAAAAGTTAAATCACCGTCTACAGCAAAATGTCCCGCGCCCTCATTAATGATTTGCAGCTTATTCATAGTTATACACATTACTCGCTTTTTTCTTCCGCAGTCTTAAACAGGAATTGCCCGATCGCTTTTTCGAGAATAATGGCCGGCTGCGTAATGTCAATTTTGCCGTTATTTTTCAAATAAGTGTCCGAACCGCCCGGTTCCAGGTTGACATATTGCTCGCCCAAGAGTCCCGCGGTAAAAATACTGGCCGTCGTATCGTCGGGCAAGGTGTTGTACTCGGCGTCGATGTTCATCGTGACGACCGATTCATAGCTCTTGGCATCAAAACGGATGTCGCTGACCTGGCCGATTTTAACGCCGGCGGCGGACACGGGCGACTTGACCTTTAAGCCGCCGGAATTTTCAAAACGCGCGGTAATCGTGTAGCTGTCCCGCTGCGAAAAAGAGCTTAAATTACTGACCTGAAGGCTGAGGAAAAAAAGTCCTGCGATACCGGCGGCGACAAAAAGCCCGACAAGCGTATCCTGAGTACTGGTGTGCTGCATGTTAATGATCTCCAAACATGAGGGCGGTGAGAATAAAATCGAGACCTAAAATACTGAACGCGGAATTGACGACGGTGCGCGTGGTGGCCCGGCTTACGCCTTCAGAGGTCGGGACGGCGTCATAGCCTTCGAATAAGGCTATCCACGACGTGATAAAACCGAACACGACGCTTTTGATGACGCCGTTAACAATATCATCCCGAAAATCGATTTTTGCCTGCATTTGTGACCAGTAAGCGCCTTCGTCAAGGCCTAATAAACCCGAGCCGACGAGCTGCCCGCCGATCACGCCCACCGCACTGAACAGCGCGGCCAGCAAGGGCATCGATAATAAGCCGGCTAAAAAACGCGGCGAGATAATGCGCTTGATCGGATCAACGGCCATCATTTCCATGCCGGATAATTGCTCGGTCGCTTTCATCAGGCCGATTTCCGCCGTTAATGCCGAACCGGCCCGGCCTGCAAACAGCAGTGCGGACACCACCGGGCCCAGTTCCCTGACCAGGGATGCCGCCACCATGACGCCCAGCGACTCTTCGGCGCCGAAGTCGGACAGCGTGTAATAACCCTGCAAGCCCAGCACCATGCCGACAAACAGCCCGGAAATGGTGATGATCAGGAAAGACAGGACGCCGACGGAATACAGTTGATTAAGCAGCAACCGGGGGCGCGGCAATACGCTGAGTGTGCCGGACAGCGTCTGTAATAAAAAGAAAGTGCCCCGGCCCAGCTTGTTAAAGCCGATTCGCGTTTGTTTCCCCAGGTTTTGCAGAAATCGAATCATCTTAGGGCCATTAATAACGTTTTCCGGATGACAGCAAATCATCAATATAGTCTTTTGCCGGATAGTGAAAATGCACGGGGCCATCGGCCGCGCCGGTCATAAATTGCTGAATCCATGCGGATGTCGAATGCTGCATGGCGGCCGGCGTGCCCTGGCCGACAACCCTGCCGTCGGAGATCACATAGATATGATCGGCAATCAACGATGTTTCATGGACATCATGAGAGACAATAATACTGGTAAGTCCCAGCGTATTGTTCAGCGCTTTAATCAGATGCGCCAATGCCCCCATAGAAATAGGATCCTGGCCGGTAAACGGCTCATCGTAAAGAATCATCATCGGATCCAGCGCAATGGCTCTCGCCAGCGCAATGCGTCTGGCCATACCGCCGGACAGCTCGTTCGGCATCAGCTGCCTGGCGCCTCTCAAGCCCACCGCCTGCAGTTTCATCAGCACCAGTGTGCGGATCATCGATTCGGACAGACGGGTGTGCTCCCGCAAAGGAAATGCCACGTTATCGAAAACGCTCATATCCGTTAACAACGCCCCGCTTTGAAACAGCATGCCGATGCGCTTGCGCAGATTATAAAGCTCGGAGCGGCGCAACAGGTGGACATTTTGGCCGTCTACGGTAACCGAGCCGTGTTCGGGAAACAGTTGTCCCCCTATCAGCTTCAACAATGTGGTTTTGCCGGTACCGCTAGGGCCCATGATGGCGGTAATTTTGCCGCGTTCAAAATCCAGCGAAATATCATCGAATATTTTCTTGTCGCCGCGGGAGAAAGATAAATGACGAACGGAAACCAAGCTGTTCAGGGGAGGGGCGCTGTTGTCCATGCACGGTCAGGATTATTAGGTTACAGATCTAAATCGGCTATTCTCTACGACTCGTCGTTGTTAAGTCAATCTATTGTCGGGATGATTTGCCGCAGCGGGGGAAGCAAAGCGGGGTGAAAATGTATTTGGGCCGGATAGCCCTGGACATTTGAACAGATAACCGATGACGGTTTTTCCCCGATAAACGACCCATGCGGTCAGCGGAAAATAACGTCCCGAAACTACAGTTCCCACGCTCTGCGTCACGGCCCGCAGTTAAGGAAATAATGATTAAAATTCAAATCGTTAACTCGACTTTAAAAGGCAAGCAGATTATAAACCCCCTGTAGGAGCGGGCCATGCCCGCGATCAGCTTTAAAAGATAAACAGGTTACAAAGCCCTGTAGGAGCGGGCCATGCCCGCGATCAGCGCTAACATCATCGCCTATCGCGGGCATGGCCCGCTCCTACGATCGATACGCTTTAATCTTATTGTAAAATTGAACCCTGTCCTCAACTGTAGGCAGTGAAGCGCTGCGTGGAAATTCAGTCGGCAACGACCCGGCATTGCGGGACGCTGGATTGACTTCAGGAAGTTATTTTTTACCATATCCTTACCGTATATAATGCATGTAAATACACCAATTAAATCGAGGCTTTCCGATGATTAATTACGAACAGGACTTTTACGGCTGGACGCAGGAACAGGCGGCCTTATTAAAGGCGGGTCGGTTAACTGAACTGGATATTACCAACCTGATCGAGGAAGTGGAAACGATGGGCAGAAGTGAAAAACGCGAACTTCAAAGTCGCCTGACCGTATTGCTCGTCCATTTACTTAAATGGAAGCACCAGCCGCAAAGTCGCGGAAGAAGCTGGACACTGACGATTAAAGGCCAACGTATGAATTTTTATGATGTACTCGAAGATAATCCGGGGCTTAAACCGCAAATACCCGTCATAGTAGATAACGCTTACCGTCTGGCTAAAGTGACGGTCTCAAAGGAAACCAAAATAGACGAAAATATATTTGCGCCGGATTGCCCCTGGACATTTGAACAAATAACGGATGACGGATTTTTCCCCGAATAACGATAGATAGAACCGGCGACAAACAAACGAGGCCATACCCATGATCAACTATGAACAGGACTTTTACGGCTGGACGCAGGAACAGGCGGCCTTATTAAAGGCGGGCCGGTTAACTGAACTGGACATCACCAACCTGGTCGAGGAAGTGGAAACGATGGGCAGAAGTGAAAAACGTGTGCTTGAAAGCCGCCTGACCGTGTTACTTGTTCATTTGCTTAAATGGAAATATCAGCCGGCCAGGCGTGGAAGAAGCTGGACATTGACCATTGAAGGACAACGCATAAAATTTGATCGCGTACTCAAAGATAACCCGGGCCTTAAGCCTCAGTTATCCGACCTGTTATGCAATGCATACCGGTTAGCCAAAGTGAACGCATCCAGGGAAACCGGATTAGACAGGGAAATATTTGCGCCGGATTGCCCCTGGACATTTGAACAGATAACGGATGACGGGTTTTTCCCCGAATAAAGATCGATACGATTAGCGGCATATATTGACGCCCGTTCCCAAGCTCCGGCTTGGGAACGGGCGTAAGTGGAGATTGTCCGCGTGTTGCATGACGCAAGAAATTTAAACGCCATTTTCCATAAAGACGATTGATGCTCTTTCAAGAAGCTCATTTAAACGTGCGGTAGGAGCGGGCCATGCCCGCGACCAGCACCCCGTAGGAACGCCCATGCCCGCGAACAATGCGAACAATACGAACAGATCACAGTCAGCCATAATCGCGGGCATGGCCCGCTCCTACCCCTCCAAAAATCGTCCCGGACATCAGGCCTTGCGCAAGGGACGAGCATCCCTGCCAAACCACCACTACCTGATAACGGCGACAACCCATAACCGGCAATGTTTTTTTGATGAATTTCACGCCGGCTGCGCTGCAGCCCGCTGTTTTGAAAACAACGGCATACTGGGTGATGCACAAATGCTCGCCTGGGTACTGATGCCTGATCATGCGCACTGGCTTGTTGGTTTGGGTAATCAGAATAACCTGAACATTGTCGTCAATCGACTAAAATCATCCAGCTCAAGATTGGCAAATCGCGCCCTTGAGCGGCGCGGAACACTCTGGGAACCGGCATACCACGATCATGCCTTACGCGCCGAAGAGGATATACTCAAAATTGCCCGCTACATTATAGCCAACCCGTTACGTGCGGGATTAGTACAACGGATAGGAGACTACCCGTTTTGGAATGCAATCTGGATTTAATGACATCTGCAAATTTAATTTAACTGTAGGAGCGGGCCATGCCCGCGACCAGCTTGTGGAGCAGAAACGGGCCGTGTCATGTCACGTAGGAGCGGGCCATGCCCGCGAACAACGCAGTTGCAGCCCAAGAACAGCGCAGCCATACCCGCAAACAATGCAGGAGCGGGCCATGCCCGCGAACTCACAGTTTGGCATAAATCGCGGGCATGGCCCGCTCCTACCCGGAGATCACGCCCACCGGCTTGCCGCCTCGGGAATCCCCCCTTTTTTTTAATCGACCTGTTAATTCAACGCCAACGCCAATGCCGGACAGCCTGAACAATGCTTGCGGAGCAGAAACGAGCCGTGTCATGTCATGTAGGAGCGGGCCATGCCCGCGAACAACGCAGTTGCAGCCCAAGAACAGCGCAGCCATACCCGCAAACAATGCAG
>Ga0163199_1001692_pt1 | contig 13670 bp, 7 predicted proteins | sample PL_2010_150m_FD_113537 | JGI IMG/M metagenome (GOLD analysis project Ga0163199, IMG submission 113537) | Freshwater microbial communities from Powell Lake, British Columbia, Canada to study Microbial Dark Matter (Phase II) - PL_2010_150m | ecosystem: Environmental > Aquatic > Freshwater > Lake ... | reverse complement strand
TCTCGTTCCCGGGCGGGAATTGTGGCTGGGGGGGGTGCGGGTCGACCACCCGATGGGGCTCCTCGGCCATTCCGACGGAGACGTTCTCCTGCACGCCGTGGCCGACGCGATCTACGGTGCGATGGGCGACCGGGACATCGGCTTCCATTTTCCGCCCGGCCGGGAAGAGACCCTCGGGATCTCCAGCCGCTCGATCCTCGCGCACGCCCGGGGGAGGATGGCGGCCGGGGGGTTCGGCCTCCTCGGGCTCGATGCCGTCGTGGTCTGCGAGGCCCCCCGGATCGCCCCGCTGGCGGAAGCGCTTCGCGCCTCCATCGCGGAGCTGCTCGCGGTGCCGGTGGACTGCGTAAGCGTAAAGGGAAAGACGACGGAAGGGATGGGGTTCGAGGGACGGGGCGAAGGGATCTCCTCATGGGCGGTGGCCCTCCTCCGGGGCGCGCGCCCGGAAAACGGCGGGGGTGCGGCGGGATGACGATTTCGGTGTTCAACACGATGGGGAGCCGGAAGGAGCCGTTCGTTCCGCTCTCTACCGGCAAGGTCCGCATGTACGTGTGCGGCGTAACGGTGTACGACCTGTGCCACATCGGGCACGCCCGCGCGAACGTGGCGTTCGACATCATCGTCCGGTACCTTCGGCACACCGGGTACGACGTCACCTACATCCGGAACTTCACCGACATCGACGACAAGATCCTCCGGCGGGCCGCGGAGGAGGGGAGCGATTACCTCGCCGTCTCCACGAAATACATCCGGGCGTTCCACGACGATTTCGACCGCCTGGGGCTCCTCCGGCCCGACGTCGAACCGAAAGCCACGGAGCATATCCCCGAGATCGTCGCTCTCATCGCCCATCTTGTCGGGGAAGGGAAGGCGTACGAGGTCGGCGGAGACGTCTACTATTCGGTGAAGGGGTTCCCCGGATACGGCAAGCTGTCCGGGAAGAACGTCGAGGACCTCCGGGCGGGGGCGCGGGTCGATGTGGACGAGCGGAAGAACGACCCCCTGGATTTCGCCCTCTGGAAGGCGTCGAAGCCCGGAGAGCCAGCGTGGGAAAGCCCCTGGGGCCCCGGGCGCCCGGGATGGCACATCGAGTGCTCCGCCATGTCGATGAAGCATCTGGGCGAGACGTTCGACATCCACGGGGGGGGAAAGGACCTCGTCTTTCCGCACCACGAGAACGAGATCGCGCAGTCCGAGGCGGCGACAGGGAAGCCGTTCGCCCGCTACTGGCTCCACAACGGGTTCGTCAACGTCAATAACGAGAAGATGAGCAAGTCGCTGGGGAACTTCTTCACCTTGCGGGACGTGCTGGCGCAGGTCAAGCCGGAGGTGCTCCGTTTCTTCCTCGCCTCGAGCCACTACCGCAGCCCGATCGACTACTCCGACCAGAGCCTCACCGAGGCCCGGGCGGGCCTGGACCGGCTCTACCGCGTCAGGGAAAAGGCGGAAGCGTGTCGCGCCGCAGGCGCTGCGCCGTCACAGATCCCGTCGGGGGAAGATGCCGCGCCGCTTCTCTCCGCTCCGGCGCGGTTCGGGGAGGCGATGGACGACGATTTCAACACCGCCGCCGCGCTGGGGCATCTCTTCGACGCGATCCGCGCGCTGAACCGGCTCGCTCCGGCGGAACCGTCGCTGGAAAGGGAGCGGGCGGGGATCTTCCTCGCCGGGTACGAACTGCTCGATCCGCTGTTTGGGGTACTGGGATTGCTCCGGGCGCCATCCGCGGAGCATTTCCAGGGAGCGGGCGTCGCCGGGAGGATGGGGGAGGGAGAGATCCTCGCCGGGATCGAGGCGCGCCGCGCCGCGCGGGCGGCGAAACAGTACGCGGAGGCGGACCGGATCCGCAAGGAACTCGACGCGGCCGGGGTCCTCCTCGAGGACGGCAAGGGCGGCACGACATGGAAATATAAGGAATGAACCTCGTCGGCTCGAACCTTGTGATTGTGGGTTGTGGACCTGGATGTAGTGCTTCCGGGCTCGCGGGGGGCTTCCACTCCGCTACGTTCGCGACCTTCGACCGCTCACTGCGATTCCGCTCGACGCAATCGTTGCCTCGCTCCATACGCCGCTGCGTGGAACCCCCCGCTGCGCCCTCCGCACCATGTTGCAACAACGCAGAGCGAGCGCACGCGCGGCAGAGCGCACGACGCAGGGGGGTCCCCCGAGCGGAGACCGCAAGTGTGGAACCGGCGGAGACCTCGTGTTTTTCTAGGGGAGAGACTTTCTCGGGTCGATGGATGTCGAGAGAACACTGGGAGGTGAACGCAGAGCGCGTTTGCTGGGTGGAGCCGGGGAGCCGTGCGGTCGGATGCGAGCGGGGAGCCCCCCTGCGGAGAAGCGATCTCACGGCGGGCGTTCCCACAACCCGTAACCGCTAAGATGAGTTCCACGTTCCAGCTGGCGGCGCCGTTCGCTCCGGCGGGGGACCAGCCGGGGGCGATCCGCGAGCTTTCCGGGGGGCTCCGCCAGGGCCTTTCGCGGCAGGTGCTGCTCGGCGTCACCGGGTCGGGGAAGACGTACACGATGGCTTCCGTCATCGCCGCCGTCGACCGGCCCGCGCTCGTGATCGCTCCGAACAAGACCCTCGCCGCGCAGCTCTACTCCGAGTTCAAATCCCTCTTCCCCGAAAACGCGGTCGAGTATTTCGTCTCTTATTACGATTACTACCAGCCCGAGGCGTACGTTCCCCACTCGGACACCTACATCGAGAAGGACTCCTCGATCAACGAACAGATCGACAAGATGCGGCACAGCGCCACGAGATCGGTGATGACACGCGGCGACGTCATCGTGATCGCTTCCGTGTCGTGCATTTACGGCCTCGGGTCCCCGGAGTATTACGCGCGGATGACCGTCCGCGTCGAGAAAGGGGTGGAGTTCCCACGCAACGCGCTTCTCCGGCGGTTGATCGACCTGCAGTACGAGCGCAACGACGTGGACTTCCACCGCGGAACGTTGCGGGTCCGCGGAGACGCGGTCGAACTGTTTCCCGCCTACGAGGAGGAGAAGGTCCTTCGGATCGAGTACGACGAAGACCGGGTCGCCCGGATCCTCCACGTGGACCCCCTCCGCGGGACGCGGATCCGGGAGTTGAAGGAGACGGTGATCTTCCCGGCCAGCCACTACGTGACGCCGGAGGATCAGCTCGAGAGGGCGGTCCACGGGATCGGGGAGGAGCTGGAAGGGCGGCTCGCGGGGCTTCACGCGCAGGGGAAGCCGCTCGAGGCGGAGCGGTTGAAGCAGAGGACCACCTACGACCTGGAGATGATCTCCCAGATGGGGTTCTGTTCCGGCATCGAGAACTACTCACGCCATCTCGACGGGCGTGCCGCCGGCCAGCCGCCGTATACGCTTCTCGACTACTTTCCGAAAGGGTTCGTCACCTTCCTCGACGAGTCCCACGTGACCGTTCCCCAGCTGAACGGGATGTACAACGGCGACCGGTCCCGGAAACAGACGCTCGTCGATTTCGGGTTCCGGCTCCCCTCCGCGCTCGACAACCGTCCGCTCCGGTTCGAGGAGTTCAACGGCCGGGTGGGGCAGGTGGTCTTCGTCTCGGCGACTCCCGCGGAGTACGAACTGCGGGAGAGCGGCGGGGCGGTGGTGGAGCAGATCATCCGCCCCACGGGGCTCGTCGATCCCGATATCGAGGTCCGCCCCGCGCGGACGCAGGTGGACGATCTTCTCGGGGAGATCCGGAAAACCGCCGCCGCCGGGGAGAGGGTTCTGGTCACGACCATGACGAAGCGGATGGCCGAGGATCTGACGGAGCATTACGCGGCGCAGGGAGTGCGCGTTCGCTATCTCCACTCCGACATCGACACCATGGAGCGGGTCGAGATCCTGCGCGACCTGCGGCTCGGGACATTCGACGTCCTCGTGGGCATCAACCTGCTCCGGGAGGGGCTCGACCTTCCCGAGGTCTCCCTGGTGGCGATCCTCGACGCCGACAAGGAAGGGTTTCTCCGTTCCGCCCGGTCGCTCGTGCAGACGTTCGGCCGCGCCGCGCGCAACGTGTCCGGAAGGGTCATCCTCTACGGGGACCGGGAGACCGGGTCGATGCGGGAGGCGATCTCCGAGACGGGCCGGCGGAGGGAGCGGCAGGTGGCGTACAACCGGAAGCACGGGATCACTCCCGAGACGATCCGGAAGATGATCGCGGATCCGATCGGGCAGGCGTGCGAAGCGGATTACGTGACACCGTCCGCCGGGGAGCCCGGCTTCTCCTCGCGGGATGATCTCGCGAAACTCCTCCGGAAGGTCCGGAAGGAGATGGTGGCCGCGGCGAAGAAACTCGACTTCGAACGCGCGGCGACCCTGCGCGACCGCCTTCTCGCCCTCGAGAAGGCGGAGCTGTCGTACCGATAACTACTCCCCACCATAAATACGGCAACGTATCGGGGAGACAGCACGGAAGGCGCACACAACGGGAGGTTCCGGCGGAGTCGCCGGAGGAGGGGGGGCGAAGTGAGGTAAAGCGCAGCCGTGCAGGTTCATCGCACGGCGAGCCACGAACGGAGCCCCGCCCTCCGAGGCGACGCAGCCGGAGGGATCGCTATTTGGATACGTTGCCGTATTTATGAACTGGAGTAAATAAATGGGATTGCCGCCTGACTGGAAGACGTTCCCGCGCTCTCCCGGCGTCTACATCATGGGCGACGGCCGTGGGAAGGTCCTGTACGTGGGGAAGGCGAAGGACCTGCGGGCCCGCGTCCGGAACTATACGGTTCCGGGCGGGGACGGGCGGCCGGCGATCCCGAACCTCGTCGCGCGGGTCCGGGAGATCCGTTGCATCGTCACCGCCACGGAGAAGGAGGCCCTCCTCCTCGAGAACACCCTCATCAAGCGGCACCGCCCCCCCTTCAACATCTTCTTCCGCGACGACAAGGAGTACCTGCTCCTCCGGATCGACCGGAACGAGGAATTCCCTCGCCCCGAGTTGGTCCGCAGGGCGGCGCGCGACGGGGCGACGTATTTCGGTCCGTACTCCTCGGCGCGGGGGATCCGGGAAACGTTGCGGGAACTGCTCCGTCTTTTCCCGCTCTGCTCCTGCACGCGTCGGAAATTCGCCTCCCGCACGCGGCCGTGTCTCAACCACCAGATGGGAAGATGCCTCGGCGCGTGCGCCGGCCTGGTAACGAGGGAGCGGTACCTCCCCGTCGTCGACGATGCGGTCCGTTTCCTCCGGGGGGAGTACCGGGGACTCCTCGCCCGCTGGAAAACGGAGATGAACGCGCTCTCCGCGGGGATGCGGTTCGAGGACGCCGCGAAGATCCGGGACCGGATCGCCGTCGTCTCGAAGACCCTGGCGCGCCAGCGCGTCGTCCGAACCGTCGGGGGGGACGTCGACGCCGTCGGCTGGCATCGCGACGGGGCCTCGGCGACGGCGGCCGTTCTCTATGTGCGGAACGGGCGCCTTTCCGACGCGCACCAGCGGCACTTCCGTTGGGAAGGGCCGGAGGAGGAGGCGATCGTCTCCTTCCTGTTGCACCATTACGGGGTGGATGCGTTCTTCCCGGGAGAAATCCTCCTCCCGTTCCCTGTGGCGGACCGCGCGGCGCTCTCCGACGCTCTCTCCGAGCGGGCGGGTCGGCCCGTCGCGGTGCGCGTTCCCCTGCGAGGGGAGCGATTTCGGCTCGTGGATCTCGCGCGGAGGAACGCCGCGGAAGGGGCGCGGATGCGCCGCGAGAAGGACGACGCGTACGATCGCCTGGCGGACCGGATGGCGGTCCTCTTTTCGCTGCCCGGTCCGCCGGCGCGGATCGAAGGGTACGACATCTCCAACCTCTCCGGAACGGAAGCGGTGGGGTCGATGGTCGCGTTCCTCGGCGGCAAGCCCGCGAAGAGGTGGTACCGGAAATTCTCCGTGCGCGGGGTGGCCGGCCCGGACGACTTCGCCATGATGGAAGAGGTGGTCGGCCGACGGTTCGCCCACGACGAGGATTTCGGCGGGATGCCGGACCTCGTCCTGATCGACGGGGGGAAGGGGCAACTCTCCTCCGCGGCGGCGGCGATGCGGGCCGCCGGCAGGGAGGACATTCCGCTCCTTTCCCTCGCGAAGGAGCGCGTCCGCGGGGGCGAGAAGGTCTTCCGCGAGAGGGTATTCCTGCCCGGACGGAAGAACCCGCTCCACCTCCCGCCCAACGACCCGGTGCTGCACCTGCTGATGCGCGTCCGCGACGAGGCCCACCGCTTCGCGATCACCTTCCACCGGGCCCGCCGCACCCGCGCCGCCTTCTCCGGCGCACGGACGCCCGCCGAATAGACGCTTCTCCGAAGGGGCGCACTCGCTATTTTTAACGAATGAATATGGTGCTTTCGGGCTCGCGGGGGGCTTCCACTCCGCTACGTTCGCGATCTTCGCCCGCTCACTGCGATTCCGCTCGACGCAATCCCTGCCTCGCTCCATACGCCGCTCCGTGGAACCCCCCGCTGCGCCCTCCGCACCGTGTTCCAAGATGTGATCGGGGCCCCCCCTGCGTCGTGCCCCCCGTTTTTCCTGCTGGGGGTACCCCAGGGAGCGAATTTCGTACCGGGAGTGGGGTGCGCTCGTCGGAGCGGGCGTTGGGTGACACCCGCCGAATATACGCTTCTCCGAAGGGGTACTTCATGGAGAGAATGAGAGTCCGGCGGAGTCGCCGGAGGAGGGGGGGCGCAGTGAGGTAAAGCGCAGCCGTGCAGGTTCATCGCACGGCGAGCCACGAACGGAGCCCCGCCCTCCGAGGCGACGCAGTCGAAGGGTGAGTCCCGGCACGAAGGGCGGCACGGGTTTTGCCGTTAACCGCGGCCCATGGACCATCCGTTCCGCGGGCAGGGGCCGCTGTACCTGCTCCTCCTCGCCTTCCTCTCCGGGTTCATCCTCGGGCTGGCCGCCGGGCCTTCGGGTCTCGCTGCCACAGGGGTTCTGCTCCTTGCGGCCCTGGGGTTCGCCTCCTTCCGTTTCCGGGAGATACCGCTGGCCTGCGCCGTCGCCGCGCTGTGCGGCTCCCTGACCGCCGGGAGGGTTCCACTCGTCGCCCCGGAGAACGTTCTTTCCTTCACCGACAAAGAGGCGATTCTCGATGGGGTGATCGATGAGGTCCGGGTCACCGACTCCGGATGGGCCGCCGCCGCGCACGGTTCGGTAGTCTCCCTGCCGGGGGGTACGAAATCGATCCGGCTGGGAACCGTTCTCCTGTACATCCGGAATCCGGACCTCTCCGTTTCGTTCCCGGCACGCGTTCGCGCCGCCGGGCGCCTGCACCCCGTGCGCGGGGCCGGAAATCCCGGCGAGATCCCTCGGGAGTGGTCGGCGATGGCGCAGGGGGCGCAATACGCATTTTCCGCCGACGCCGCGAAGGTTGTCTTCCTCCCGGAAACGGCGGGAGCGGACGGATGGAGGGATCCCTTTCCGCGCGCGCGCCGCGAAACGGGGGAGTGGGTCAAGCGTGTCGCCGGCACCACGAACGGTTCCCTGTACCTCCTTTCGCTGGCGACCGGAGAGGTACCCCCGTATTCCAACCCGCTGGTTGCTCTGCTGCGCCGGACCGGTCTCGCCCACCTTCTCGCCATATCGGGGATCAACGTGGCGATCTTCCACATCCTCACCGTATTCCTTCTGCGGGCGGCGATGTGGTCGATCCGAAGGAGGCACGGAACCCCCGACCTGAACCTTCTGCCGTCGCTCCTCGCGCTACCGGCGTCCTGGGCCTACGTCTTGCTGGCCGGGGCCCCCACTCCGGCCGTTCGCTCGGCCGGCATGATCACGATCGCGGTTCTTCTTTGGCGCCGGCTGGGCGTCCGTGCTCCCGGGATCGTCTGGACCGGGATGCTCCTCCTCACGCTCGCCGCATCGCCGACGGAAATCGTTTCCCCCTCCTTCCTTCTGTCCTACGGGGCGACCTTTTTCCTCATCGCCAATTACGGCGGCTCGTCGGAGGAAGGAGAAGAGGGATGGCGACCGCGCGCGGCCTGGCGGGTGAAGGAGGCGGTGCGCGCCGCGACCGTCGCGTTCCTCGGGACGCTGCCGGTATCCGCCGCCTTTTTCCAGGCGGTCCCCTCCGGTGCGATCTTGTGGAACGTCCTGTTCGGGCCGATCCTGGGGACGGCGGGAGTCGCCGGGGCGGCCGTAGCGGTGGTCGGCGGGGCGTTCGGCGTCGATACGCTAGCCCCGGTGGTCCGCATCGTCGCGGACGGACTGACGCTCGCACTGAAACTGCTGGATCGGCTATCCGGGTCCGGCGCGGGGTGCTTCCCCGTACCTCCGTCCGGGGTCGCGTGGCCGGCAATTTCGATGGCCGCCGCCGTGACGGGAACGATAGTGCTCCTTCGCCGCGGCGTCCGGCCATGGTTTGCGACCGTACTGTCCGCGGCGCTGTTTCTCTGCGGAATCCACGCCCCGTATGCGGCGCTTCCCCGGCGGGATTTTTCCCTGACGGCGTTGAATGTGGGAAAAGGCGCCTCCCATGTGGCATCGTTTCCCGGAGGCGCGAACATGCTGATCGACTGCGGGAGCGCACTCCGCGGGAACGCGGGAGCGCGCGCGGTTCTCCCGTTCCTGCGCGGCCAGGGAATCCGCCGGATCGACGTACTCGCGCTGACCCACCCCCACGAGGACCATTACGGCGGCGCGGCGGTGGTCCTTGCGGCCTTGCCTGTACGCGAGATCTGGATCCCGGAAGGGATTCCGCGCGAGGCGTTCGGTCCCGCCGTCGTATCGTGGGCCGGGCCGCTGCGGACCGTCCGGGCCGGGGTGCGGGAACGGTTCGGCGGAGCCGAAGTCGTCGTCCGGGCTCCCGCGAATCCGGGGGAGGGAGGGAAAGCGAACGAACGGGGGATGGTTCTTGAGATCCGATTTGGTATCCTGTCGATGTGGTTGCCGGGGGATGTGGAGGGAGGACCTTCCGCCTGGGGACGGTCTCCGACGGAAACGGGGGAACGGAGGGTCCTTTTCCTGCCCCACCACGGATCCCCGGGGGCGGATCCCGCGGGATGGATCGCGTTCTGCAGGCCGGACGCCGTGGTCGCGCAAAATAGCCGTTGTTTCACCGGGGGGAATCTGATACGTTCGCCTGAACGTTTCTTGTTGGAAAACGGAGCATTTACGGTCCGTTCCGACGGGAGGGGTGTTTTGTTTGCGCAATCAGCTCGCAGCGGGGTGTGGAAATGGCTTTGGAGGCTGATGTGACGGTTTCCCTGCACGCGATCGTCCTGGTCGGAGTCGGAGCGGGCCGATGACCGCCCAACGCGTCCTGATCCTCGCCTCCGACGCCACGCGCGTCGAGGCGATGGTCCGGGTTCCGTCCTTGAAAGGCGTGCATTTCTCGATCCTCTCCGACTGGAAAAGCGGCGCGGAAGCCCTGCGCAAGGAAAATTTCTCCGTAATCGTCGCCCGGAAATTCTCGAAGGAACAAAGGACGGACGCGTACGTGGCGAACCTCCTCGAACTCGCCCCCAAGACTTCGATCATCCTCATCCTCGGGGAGAAGGAAGGCCCGTCGGTCCTCGAAGCCCTGAAAGGCGGAGTGTCCGAGATCCTCTTCGAGGAATCCCTTTCCGAGACCCTTGCCCATTGCCTCGAGAAGTACCTCTTTTCCGGCTACGGCCTGCTCCGGAGGATGTCGCTCGACGAACTGTTCGACTTCTGCATCCCGGTGATCACCTCGACGGACATGGGGCTTCTGGCCACCACGATCCTCGAAAAGTTCCGCGAGGCGCTGGGAGCTTCCTTCGGGATCCTTTTCCGGGGCGGGGAAAAGGGAGGGGGAGCGACCGCGATGCTCGCGTCCCTCGGATTCCCGGATGAGATCCTCCCCGCCGGTTTCCTCCGGCGTTTCGGGGAGGCGCTGGCGACGCCGGGTCCCGGGCCCACCGTGACCCACGCCGACACGCTTGACGCGTCCGCGTCCGGCGGCGCGGATGTCCTCTCGGAGAACCGCATCCTCCTCTCCGTCCCCTTCGACCTCGCCCCGGGGTCCCGGGTATACGCCGTGCTGGGTCTGCGGGGCACTCCCGACGCCGAGGTCCTCAACTCCCCGCTCCTCAACTTCTTCCAGCGGCAGGCCCGCCTTGCCCTGATCAACGCGGAGCGCAGCGCGCAGGCGCAGAGCCTGATCTACATCGACGACCTCACGAAGCTCTACAACGGCCGCTATCTCAACGTGGTCCTCGACCGGGAGATGAAGCGGTCCGAACGGTACCGGAACTTCTTCTGCGTCCTCTTCATGGACATCGATTTCTTCAAGAGGGTCAACGATGCTCACGGGCATCTCGTAGGCAGCCGCGTCCTGGTCGAGGTGGGGACGGTCCTGCGCGCGTGCGTCCGGGATTCCGACACGGTCGTCCGCTACGGCGGGGACGAGTTCGTTGTCCTCCTCGTCGAGACCAACGCGGACGAGGCGATGGTCGTCGCGGAGCGGATGCGGAAGATGGTCGAGGCGGAGACGTTCGTCAAGGAGGCGGGACTCGCGATCCGCTTGACGATCTCCATCGGGATCGCCGCATTCCCCGAGCACGCGACCACGAAGCAGAACCTGCTAAACCTCGCGGACCAGGCGATGTACCGCGGGAAGGAATCCACCCGGAACGTCGTCTACCTGGCCCACTCCCAGAACGTCCCATGACATTGGCGACCGTCCGGGGGATGAAGGACATCCTTCCCCCCGAGTCCGAACGATGGGCAGTTCTCGAGGCGTCGTTCCGCGTCCACGCCGGGCGCTACGGCTTCCGGGAGATCCGGACCCCCCTCCTCGAGCGTACCGAACTTTTCGCGCGGGCCGTGGGGGAGACCACCGACATCGTCGAGAAGGAGATGTACACCTTCACCGACCGGTCCGGGGAGAGCCTCACGGTGCGCCCCGAAGGGACCGCGTCGGTGGTCCGCGCGTTCCTCGATCACCGGCCCGGTGCGGGAGAGGGACCGGTCCGCTTCTTCTACATCGGCCCGATGTTCCGGCACGAGCGACCGCAAAAGGGGCGGCTGCGGCAATTCCACCAGCTGGGCGCGGAGCTGTTCGGCACCGATGCGCCGTACGCCGACGCCGAAACGATCGCGTTTCTTCACGGATTCCTGGCGGGAGCGGGCCTTGGCGGGGTTTCCCTCGAGGTCAACTCCCTCGGCGACCCGGAGTGCCGTCCCGCCTACCACGCGCGGTTGACGGAATACCTCGCGTCGCGCGACGGCGAGCTGTGCGACGACTGCCGGCGGCGGCGGGAGCGGAACCCGCTGCGGGTGCTCGACTGCAAGGCGGAGCGTTGCGTTCGCGCCACGGCGGACGCCCCGTCGACCCTCGAATCCCTTTGCGGCCCGTGCCGCGACCACTTCGCCGCGGTGGAGGGCGCCCTCTCCTCGGCCGGAGTCCCTTTTTCACGGAATGCGCGCATGGTCCGCGGGCTCGACTATTACCGGCGCACCACGTTCGAGTTCGTGATCCCCGGGATGGGCGCCCAGAACACCGTGGCGGCCGGCGGACGCTACGACGGGCTCGCGCAGTTGCTCGGCGGGAAGGAGCGTGTTCCCGCGATCGGCTTCGCCATCGGGATGGAGCGGCTGTTGATGCTCCTCGGCGAGGAGGGCGGCGCTGCCCCCGCGGCGGACGTGTTCCTCGTCACCACATCCGCGGCGCTCCTCCCGGAAGCGTTCCGGCGGAAGATGGATCTCGTGACGGCGGGTGTCCGCGCCGACATGGACTACGATGGCCGAAGCCTGAAAAGCCAGTTTCGTCGCGCGGACCGCTCCGGCGCGAAGGTGGTGCTCGTCCTCGGAGAGGAAGAGGCGAGGCGGGGCGCGGTGGGCTATCGGGACATGGCGAAGGGAATCCAGGAAGAGATCCCAGTCGAGGAGGCGATGCGACGCCTTCGCGGGGTACCCAAGGAGGGGTGACGTTGGACACGTTTCTGCCGGAACACAAGAGGAGTGTCTATTGCGGCCGGATCCGGCCGGAGGATATCGGGAAGGAAGTCGTCCTGTGCGGCTGGGTCCACCGGCGGCGGGACCACGGGGGGCTCGTGTTCGTCGACCTGCGCGACCGGGAGGGGTTGGCGCAGGTCGTGATCGATCCGGTCACCTCTCCGGAGGCGCACGCGAAGGCCGACGCCCTGCGGGTGGAGTACGTCCTGTCGGTGCGCGGCGTCGTCCGCCGCCGCCCCGCCGGCACGGAAAACCCGAACCTCCCGACGGGAGCGGTGGAGGTGTCGGCGACCGCGCTCGCGATCCTGAACGAGTCGAAACCGATCCCGTTCTCCCTTGAAGACGACTCCGACGTGGCCGAAAGCGTCCGCCTCAAGTACCGCTATCTCGACCTCCGTCGGCCGTCGATCCAGGCGATGTTCATGAAACGCGCGGTACTTGCCCGTTCCGTGCGGGAATACTTCTTCGAGAACGGATTCCTGGAGGTCGAGACGCCGGTGCTGACGAAGAGCACCCCCGAGGGGGCGCGGGACTACCTTGTGCCGTCCCGCGTCAATCCGGGGATGTTCTACGCCCTTCCCCAGTCCCCGCAGCTGTTCAAGCAGATCCTGATGATCGCCGGGTACGACCGGTATGCGCAGATCGTCAAATGCTTCCGGGACGAGGACCTCCGCGCCGACCGGCAGCCCGAGTTCACGCAGATCGACGTCGAGATGTCGTTCATCGACCGGGACGACATCTTCCTCATGATGGAAGGGCTCATGGCCCGCGTCTTCCGCGACGTTCTCGGCAAGGAGATCCGGAACCCCATACCGAGGATAAGCTACCGGGAGGCGATGGACCGGTTCGGGGTCGACAAGCCCGACACCCGGTTCGGGCTGGAGGTCACGGACCACACGGCGCTCCTGTCTTCGACCGACTTCCGGGTCTTCGCCGAGGTGGCGTCGCGCGGCGGCGTGATCCGTGGGATCACGGCGCCCGGCCTCGGCGATTCGAGCCGCTCCGAGATCGCCGCGCTCGAAGAGGTGGCGAAGATCGGGGGGGCCTCCGGCCTTGCCACGTTCAAGGTGACCGATGCGGGGCTGACATCCTCCCTGGCGAAATTCTTCCGGCCCGAGCAGCTGGCCTCCCTGCGGGAAGCGGGCGGCGCGAAGCCGGGGGACCTTATCCTGCTGGTGGCCGATTCGTTCGACGTGGCGTGCTCCTCCCTCGGACGCCTCCGCCTCCACCTTGGGGAAAAGCTCGGGATGATCGACGCTTCCCTGCACCACCTGTTGTGGGTGACCGACTTCCCGCTCCTCGAGTGGGACAGGGAGGAGAAGCGGTGGGGGGCGATGCACCACCCGTTCACGGCACCGGTCGACGAGGACCTTCCGCTGCTTGCGACGGATCCGGGGAAGGTTCGCGCCAAGGCGTACGACATGGTGCTGAACGGTTCGGAGATCGGAGGCGGGAGCATCCGTATCCACCGGAAGGATGTGCAGTCCCGGATGTTCGATCTGCTGAACATCGGGTCGGAAGACGCCCGTGTGAAGTTCGGGTTCCTTCTGGAGGCGTTGGAGTTCGGGGCGCCGCCGCACGGCGGGATCGCCTTCGGGCTCGACCGGCTGGCGATGCTCTTCTCCGGCGCGAAATCGCTTCGCGACGTTATCGCCTTCCCGAAGACACAGAAGGCGACATGCCTCATGACCGAGGCTCCGAACGCGGTCGACGTGAAGCAGCTGCGCGAACTTTCGATCCGGGTGACGGCGCCGGAAAAGAAGTAACCCGGATCGGAGAGGGG
>Ga0163199_1001691_pt1 | contig 13671 bp, 9 predicted proteins | sample PL_2010_150m_FD_113537 | JGI IMG/M metagenome (GOLD analysis project Ga0163199, IMG submission 113537) | Freshwater microbial communities from Powell Lake, British Columbia, Canada to study Microbial Dark Matter (Phase II) - PL_2010_150m | ecosystem: Environmental > Aquatic > Freshwater > Lake ... | reverse complement strand
ATTCAATTGTTGCTTCAACAACCCGCTATGTACATTACCGGTCACCAAACCTTCTGGAACAACATCGGAAAAGTGAACAACCAGGGGGTTGAAATTGAATTGAGTACCACCAACATCATCGCAAAGAATTTTACCTGGAAAACGACAGCAAATTTCTCCACCAACAAAAACACCCTGAAAAGTTATGGCGACAAAACTTACCAGGATAACTTCGGGGAAAGAAGTGAGGTCTACAGGGCCATTGTTGGACAGCCTGCCATTCAATATTATGGGTACAAGAGCAACGGCGTCTGGACAACCTTTGAAGAAGTTGCTACAGCAAAAGCAGTGGTTGATCAAAGCGGAAAACCATTTATCTACACCAAATACCCTCCGTTGGTGGGTGGTTTGAAAGTAGTTAATACGAATGGAGACAATACCATCAATCCGGATGACCGCGTGATACTTGGGACTCCATTTCCCGATTTCACCTATGGAATCACAAATATTTTTACTTACCGGGATTTCGATTTAAGTTTTTTGATTCAGGGAGTCCAGGGAGGCAAGATCATTGATGGAAACATGAATTACAATGAAACTTTGCGCACGGTTGCCAACTACCTGGAAAACCGTTGGGTTAGCCCCTCCTTTCCAGGTGACAGCAAAACTACTTTCGACAAGACTACTTCAGGAGGCGACCTCTGCCTGACTGACTATGTCATGCAGGACGCATCCTACCTATCATTGCGTGATCTGACATTTGGATATAAACTGCCCAATCTCATCGTAAAGAAGATCAAACTCAGCAGCATCCGGGCTTATTTCTCTGCTACAAACCTCTTTTATCTGATGGGATCGGACTACAAGGGAGTTAATCCTGAAGCACGATTTACTTCAGGTCCCTACTCCAAATCATTCCCACTCGTGGGAGGATACCAGCGGGGTACTTATCCACTAACCAAATCGTTTATTCTTGGAGTTGATATTAACTTCTAATTGAATTTTTATAACTCTATTACGCGAATTTAAAATACCATGAAAATGAAAATAAAGAATATACCTGGAATCCTCCTCTCATTATCAGTCTTGACCCTGCTCACCTCCTGCAAGGAGTTCATCGTTGATGAGCCTCAGTCAAAACTGGTTCAGGATGGCTTCTACAAAGACCAGATGACCATCAATGAGGGAATAATCGGTTGCTATGCCGGTATGGCAAATATACTGACAGACGAATGGCGATTTACCGAAAACAGAAGTGACAATGGTTGTGTCAACAGCATAGGTACAGGGTCACAACCACGTGTCGATCTCACCGACATTAAATTCTTCCGTACACCAACGAGTCAACCTACCTTGTACAATTTCTGGTACAAATACTTCCAGAATATCATGAATATCAATTCCATCCTCCCTTCAGTTGCAACTGGTCAGCCATATGTGACGTCACAAGCGCAACGAGCCCAATACGAAGGCGAATTGTTGTTGATGCGTGGATATCATTATTATACCCTGACAGCTCTTTGGGGAGATATGTTCAAAATCACCAAAGTGGTTACGCTGGATGAGGCGAAAACCTATGATCGCCGTCCGGTTGCCGAGATTTACAAAGACATCATCATTCCCGATCTGACCAAAGCCGCTGCTCAATTGCCTTCTTCCTATTCATCCTCAAGTGACCTTGGAAGAGTCACCAAATGGGCCGCCAAAGGTCTGCTGGCAAAAGCCTACATGACACTCGGAGGATCAGCCAATCTGGCTTTGGCCAAAGGGTTGCTGGAGGAGATCATCAATTCGAACCAACACAGTTTACTGGCTACAGGAATCACCGTGGCCGGCGCTCAACTCACTCCTTTCGCCTCTGTATTTGATGTCTCCAATGAGATGAACAAGGAGATCATCTTTGCCGTGCGTTACCTGGGTGGCTCAACAGGAATCGGATCTCCATACTGGACACTTTTTTCACCGGATGGTACGGCCAACCTGTTTCTGAAAGTTGGAACCCCTGGCGGGCACCAGAATCCTACCCCCGAATTTATCAAACTTGCCTCAACAGATCCACTGGATACGCGTACCGGTACCTCCTACAGGATCTACAAAAAGAACGCAAATACCACTATCTATTATCCGTCGAAATACATTGATCCGAACATGACCCAGGCCAATCAATCTGAAAATGACTGGATTGTGCTGCGCTATGCGGATATCGTGTTGCTGCATGCTGAAATATTTGCACAGGATGGAAATTTTGCCACTGCACACAACGATGTAAATAAAATCAGGGTCCGGGCCGGAGTGGCTCCCCTTGTTGCATTTACCTCACCTACAGTAGCTTTGGATGCCGTTTACAATGAGAGACGCCTTGAATTCTTCTACGAAAATCACCGGTGGTTTGACCTTTTACGGATGAACAGCTCCTACGGCAATCCGGAAAAAGCGATTTCCATCCTCAAAACCAGCGTATTTGTTACCGATTGGGCGGTCTTGTATTCCTTGTACAACCCAATTGTACCTCCAACACAAAACTATTTTACGACAGGTCGGCTGTTGCTTCCGATTCCCCAGCAGGAAATCGACTCGAACGACAAGCTGAAAATTCCTCAAAATGCAGATTATTAATTACTAAAATGCGGAAAATGAAAAATTTAGAAAATAAACTCCTCCTACTTTTGCTCTCACTTATTTTAGGTGTTGTGTTTAGCGCCTGCACCAAGAAGGGAGAAATCGTGGTAACCCACAAACTGCTCAATGAGTATGTTAAAGAGATGGCTCCTTTTGTGAATGCAGAATTGCCTGTCGTCAGAAATTGCATCGTAGGATACGACAAAAACAACTATTCTGTCTTCTTAAATGCTGTTCCCGCGACAGCCCTGATCATTGTCAAAGCGGCTTATTTAACCGTTTTGAAAGCTGATTCGGCATTGATTGTTTCTCCATCGGTTACAATTCCTCAACTTGTTGCAGGAAATCAAACACTTGGAGCTCCGGGTAAGGTATTCTGGACCGGCATCAACCTGTGCGACAAGCGTCCGCTGAATGACGCAATAGTTGCAGCTACCACCCTGAACAACAGCGTTCCGGCCGGTACTACACCCGGCACCGTACCGCTTGCTGCCAAGACTACTTATACCAATGATATAAAAGTAGCCACCACAACAAGGGATGCGACTACAACCACCATCGATCGTCAGGTTACCGCGGCGATTGACAAACTTAAAACAGCTACAGCAACTTTTAATGCAGCAATAATAAAATAGATTGCTTCGTCGTTCCTCCTCGCAATGACGGTAAGCCGTTGATTATGTGAAGGGTGAAGAAACGGAGGCGGGCAACATTTTGCCAATAACAAACACTGATGACCCGCCTCCGTTTCTTCACCCTTCACCCTCAAAATGATGACCGTCATTGCGACCGCGAGGCACGAAGCGGGAAGCAATCTGTTGAGAATCGTAAAAATTCTTCTTAACTAAATGATGTTTTCAGTCGGGACTGAATTTTGCGTTAAATCTTAATTCTACCCACATTCAATCCTTGATGTGATCATTAAATAAAAAATAGCTCGTTTATCAATCTCCCCTTTATCTAAGTGAAAATCAGTAAGAATATGGACTATCGATTCACGATATTTGCAACGCTTATAGTTCTCTTTCAACCATTGTTTAGCAGATCCATCAAGGTAAATGACGTAGCCGCTTTCAACAAAGAGGTCAAAACAGCAATGGCAGGCGATTCCATTGTTTTATCCAACGGAGTGTGGAAAGATGCACAACTTACTTTTAAAGGCAAAGGAGAAGCAGGAAAGTACCTCAGCCTGATTGCCGAAACACCTGGCATGGTAACCCTGGAGGGAAACTCGTCGTTGCAGCTGTCAGGTGAATGGCTCCGAGTATCAGGATTGGTTTTTATCAATGGTCAAACGCCAAAAAAAACGGTCATTGATTTCAGAACCAGTTCAAAGGAGTACGCATACAACTCCGTCTTATCCAACTGCGTAATTGACAAATACAATCAACCAACCAAAACTACTGCTGATCATTGGGTGGAACTTTGGGGCAAAAACAACCGGGTTGAGTACTGCTATTTCGGAGGAAAAACCAACGAAGGTACCACCCTTGTGATCTGGCCAAACGACTCAAACTGCATCAACAACAACCATTTGGTTCAGTACAACTATTTTGGGGAAAGGCCTCCACTCGGTGTTAACGGAGGGGAAACCATCCGGATTGGCACCAGCGATGTCTGCACCAATGTTTCGGCTTCTGTTGTCAGCAACAACTATTTCGAGCGGTGCAATGGTGAAGGAGAGATTATCTCCAACAAATCGTGCGACAACCGGTATTTGAACAACACCTTCTTCGAATGCGAAGGCTCCTTGACCCTCCGGCATGGCAATCGGGCCACCGTATCGGGAAACTGGTTTATCGGCAATAACAAGCAGCATACCGGAGGAGTCCGGATTATCAACGAAGGACACCGTATTTACAACAATTTTTTCTATCAGCTCAGGGGAAAGGAGTTTCGTTCGGCGCTGTCTATCATGAATGGGATACCCAACTCTCCTGCTTCAGGCTATGCGGCTGTTAAAGATGTGGTAATCGCTAACAATACATTTGTCGACTGCACCCTGCCCTGGAATTTCAGTTCCGGAGCCGACGATCGAAACCGCTCTGTAAAACCGGAGCGTACCCTTTTGATCAATAATCTGGTGTACTGCCCTTCAGAAAATGAGTTATTTGTAAGTTTGGATAAAATGGATGGCATCCAAATGGAAAACAACCTTTTAATTGGCAAAAAAGGATTCTGCACCGAATTAAGCTCGATCCAAGGAGCCGTTCAAATAGCAAAATTCAGAGGTATGGAGATCGCCCTCACAAGTAGCAACGGGAAAGACATCTCCTTTGTATCCAGCGACATCCTTCAAAACAAAAGGGTGAAGATAGTTGTTGGGGCCTTTCAACAGACACAGGAATCTGTCAATTTTGAATTCGCATCAGAAAAAAAATGCGGACCATCCTGGTACAAACCAAAAGAATCATCAAAATTATAACACTAAATATCAATTACATGATGTCAAAAAATCATTCCAATCAGAAATTAAACCTTAGTCTGGCCCTTGTCGGATTAGCTACTTTCCCGCTGTTTGCAGGTAACCCAAAGGATAAACCTTCAAGACCCAATATTCTGTTTATCGCCGTCGACGACCTGAAACCCAATACAGGCGCCTATGGCGACAAGCTAGCCAAAACTCCCGGCATGGACCGGCTGGCCAATGAAGGGATCGTTTTTCAGCGGAGTTATTGCCAACAGGCCATCTGTGCCGCTACCAGAGCCAGTATCATGACAGGCATGCACCCCGACAGAACCCGGATTTGGGATTTGGTAACCGACTTCAGACAAGTAAACCCCAATGTGGTGACGATGCCGCAATATTTCAAATCGATGGGATATGAAACCGCTGCAATGGGCAAAATTTACCACATGGGCAGTGCCGGTCCAGGTCACGATGCACCCTCCTGGAGCATCCCCTACCGGGATCCCAAATGCAAAACATACGTCCTGTCTGATGCAACCAATGAAAGGGGCAAAGGGAAGGCGACTGAATGCGCTGATGTCCCGGATAACACCTACCACGATGGCAAAATGACGGGTATGGCCATTCAGTTAATGGACAGTCTGAGCAAAGGCAACAAGCCTTTCTTCCTGGCCGTTGGCTTCCTGAAACCCCATCTTCCGTTCGTATCCCCAAAGAAATACTGGGATCTTTACAACAGGAATGATTTTCAGGTAGCGCCATTTCAGAAAAAAGCAGCCAACAGTCCGGATATTGCCTATCACGTTTCGGGTGAGCTGAAAAGCTATACCGACATTCCGCAATTTGACAGCTATTCGGAAAAAGAGCTGGATCATTTGCCAGTCGACAAACAAAAAGAGCTGTTGCATGGCTATTATGCAGCCATGTCCTACACCGACGCCCAGATCATGCAATTGCTCAAGGAACTCGATCGGCTCAAAATCCGCGAAAACACCATCATCGTTTTATGGGGCGACCATGGCTGGCATTTGGGCGACCATGGTTTGTGGAACAAGCACACCGATTTTGAAAATGCCACCCACACCCTGCTGATGATGAGTGTTCCCGGGACAAAACCAGGTATCAGGCCTGTTACCCTCTGCGAATTTACCGATGTTTACCCAACACTCTGCGAACTGATCAAGGTTCCTGCACCCAAATACCTGGATGGAATCAGCCTTGCACCGGCCATCTATCATCCTGAAATTCAGCTGCGCGATTATGCTTTCAGCCAGTATCCCCGCGAAGGGGCAAAAGTAATGGGCTATACCATTCGCACTGCCCGTTTCCGTTATACCGAGTGGATGAAAGACGGCTACCGGACAGACCTTCCCTATGACAAAAAATATGTCATGGCCCGCGAAATGTACGATTACGAAAAGGATCCGCTGGAAAAGGTCAGTGTCATTGACAAACCGGAATATGCCCAGGATCAGAAGAAATTGGAGAACCTGTTTCAGGAAAGTATGCAACGGGAAACCAAAAGCAGCGTCGTGTATACCAAAATAGCCGATTTTAAGGCGCCTATCCTGGTAGGATCTGATGCAAAAAAAGGAAAAAAAGGCAAGGCTAAAAGCGAGGACTGAGAAGAAAAGGCTTCGTAAATTACTGAAAACGAACCGTTTCCCAGCAGTGGATTACCCTAAATTTAATCTCCTGCTCAATGAAATCCAGCCTGCTTTTTAGTAGCTTTTTTAGCAGTTAAAACTGGATTCATTTGGGCAGGAGATCTTTGGAATAATAATAGACAATTGATTAAGGACCATCTCAGAGACTATGACAGCAAAGACAAACACTTATCAATCGGGCAAATGTGGAATTAGCATTCCTCTCCCCAATTGTCTGGCATTACTGGCTCTTTGCTTGGCTTTTTCAATTGCCCATGCACAAACCAGAACTACGGTCAGCATCAAAGGCAAAGATTTCTATCTCAACAATGAAATTACCCTCAAAGGAATTACCCTGAATGGTCATTCCCTCGAAGGACTGCTCCCCAATTCCCGGATGGTTCAGGGAATCTTCGATGACCTGAACCCTGAAACCCGACAACTCTGGAAATACCCGGATACCGGCAGCTGGGATCCAAACAGAAACACCAATGAATTTGTCGCAGCCATCCCCGAATGGAGAAAACACGGACTGCTGGCATTTACCCTGAACATCCAGGGCGGAAGTCCAACCGGTTACGGGAACAAAGGATGGATCAATCCCGGCTTCCACAAGGATGGTCGACCCATCAAAGAATATTTTGACCGTTTGGAGCGAATACTGAACAAGGCTGATGAGGCTGGAATGGTGGTGATTCTTGGCATTTTCTATTTTGGTCAGGACGAGTATCTGCAGGATGAGGTTGCTGTGAAAAATGCGGTTACCAATACGGTCGACTGGTTATTCTCCAAAAGTTACCGAAATGTGATCCTGGAAATTGACAACGAATGCAATTCGAATGCCTACGACCACGCGATTCTGAGGCCGGATCGTATCCATGAACTGATTGAACTGGTCAAAAACAGGAAAGATCCAAAAACAGGTTATAGGTATTATGTATCAACCAGTTATGGTGGCCGTCACATCCCTCATCCCAATGTGGTGCTGGCGGCTGACTTTTTGCTGCTTCACGGAAACGGCGCCGAAGATCCGGCCCAAATCACTCAAATGGTGGATGAAACCCGCAAAGTTCAAGGCTATCATCCTATGCCTGTTCTCTTCAACGAAGATGATCATTATAATTTTGACAATCCTGTCAACAACATGCTTTCCGCCTTGAATGCCGGCGTATCCTGGGGATTTTTCGATTTCAGGAAAAGAGGGGAAACACTCGCTGCAGGAGATTCCACTTTTAAGGAAGGCTACCAAAGCATTCCTGTCGACTGGGGCATTCATTCGCAACGAAAAAAAGAGTTTTTTAATCTCCTGGCCTCCATAAGTGGCTTGAATTTGAATGCCGGTCCAGAGACCTACCAAAACAAGCAATCACAGGAAAATAAAGACCTTTCCGATTCATTAGCCATTGACAATGAATACGTGCAGGTTTTGCACAATCACGTTGCCTGTACAATGGCCAATACTTCCGGTTTTGGCACCAGGATCCTTGTAGCACTGAATGAAGTAAAAATTCAATGTGGCAGCGGCCTTCTAAAGCTGAAACGAGGTGAAATTGCCGCATTTAAAGCCAATGAATCGTACCAGTTTCCAACTGGCGAGTATTTTGAAGTTGCCTTCAAAACCAATCATCCACCACTGTTAAGCCCGGGAAAATGGATTGAACCGAAAAAAAACACCGTTGTCTACGAGGATGAGCAGCTTCGGGTATTCGAGGAACGGCTTGCCCCTGGAGATACGCGGGAACTACACAGTCATGCCCAGCGGGTGGTTGTCCGTCTCAACCCAGTTCAGCTCACTGACCCGAGAACCAAACCCAACGGCACTCCCGGAGGCGGAATCCAGGTTCCCAATACGGTCAAATTCGCTGAGCCCATGGTACATGTGGTAAAGAATTTAAGCAAGGATACGCCGTTGTTTAATATAGTAATTGAATTTAAACTTCCTCACTGAATCCAAAATGAACAACCCTAAAATTCCGCTTTTCCTCCTTGCGTTGGCAATAAATCTGCAGTGTTCCGCACAATTTGCAGGTTCAAGGAAAGTAAATGAAAGGAAATATACGGGATGTGTCGAATTGTCGAATGATTCGGTGCGGGTCGTTTTGGAACCCAACCTGGGCGGAAGGGTTTTAGCCTATGAACGAAATGGCAAAAACGTGTTGTATGTGGATGATACACAGGATGGTCTGATTTACGAAGGCAAAAACCTCCATCCCTCTGGTGGAAGATGTGATTTCGGTCCTGAAAAAATCGTACCGGCCCACCCATTACTTTATCTGGGCAAATGGCAGGCCAATATTACCGGAGATCGTGAAGCCGAAATGATCAGTCAGAAAGATACAGCCTCTGGCGTCCAGCTCATCCGTAAATTCAAACTGGCCATATCAGGCAGCCGGCTGGAATTCACCCAGGTAATTAAAAATGTAAGTAATTCTACCGAAAGCTATTGCCATTGGAGCCGGACTTTTGTAAAAGGCAGTGGCATATCGCTTGCACCGCTCAATCCCAAAAGCAGGTATCCAAGGAAATATATCATGTACGGACCGGGAAATAGCATGAATTTTATGCCTGAAAGCGAAGAGAGTACCCGAATCCGGGATGGAATTCTGGAGATTTTGGCTCCGCCCTCCCAATCCAAATTCGTCACCGATACGGATCATGGTTGGTTGGCCTACATCACATTGGACAGCCAGCTTTTCATCAAAAAATACCCGGTCTACCCCTCACGCTTTTACGGCGAGATGGCTGCCAGTACCGCCTGCGTCTATTACAAACCGCTCTATTGCGAAATCGAACCCATTGGTCCGATGGAGACGATTTCACCGGGAAAAGAGGTTTCTTTTACTGAATACTGGTACCTTTTTGATTACCCCTATCCAGCAGATAAGAAAGCCGATCTGAAAGGGATTCAAAACATAATAAAAGAGTTGAACTAGAATAATTAGCATAGTAATGAAAAATTTATTGACGTCAATTGGCATTTTAGCACAGGTAGGATTGAGTGTGACTCAACTCTTTGCCCAGGAAAAGAAAATGAATGTCCTGTTCATTGCGGTGGACGATTTAAAACCTGTATTGGGTTGCTATGGCGACAAACTGGTTAAAACACCCAACATCGACAGGTTGGCAGCACAGGGAACCGTTTTCCTGCAAAACTACTGCCAGCAAGCCGTCTGCGGCCCAACCCGGGCGAGCCTGATGACGGGCATGCGACCCGACTATACCCGTGTCTGGGACCTGAAAACGAAGATGCGCGACATCAATCCGGATATCGTATCCATCCCACAATATTTTATTTCAAAAGGATACCAAACAGCAGGAATCGGTAAAATATTTGACTCACGCTGTGTGGATGAGGAACTGGACAAGCCCTCCTGGAGCACTCCATATTATAAAAAATCGGATAAATATTATCCCGTCTCTACAGGAGCTCCCGAAGGACAATACCAACTTCCTGCAACCAAGGCTCTTTTCAAAAAATACACAGCCGAAGGTCAGGCCAAAGGTCTAAAAGGCAAGGAACTGAATGACTATGTTGGAAAGTACATCAAGCCGTCTGTCGAATGTTGCAATGTGCCGGACAACGCTTACGTCGATGGCGCCAACACACTGCATGCCAAAGAGATACTTGCAAAATTAGCCAAAGATGGTAAACCTTTCTTCTTTGGTGTTGGCTTGACCAAACCCCATTTACCCTTCGTTGCACCAAAGAAATACTGGGATTTGTACAAAAGGGACGAAATGCCTCTCGCTGTTTTTCAGCAAAAAGCCAAAAACAGCCCCGATATGGCTTACCATACCGCAGCCGAACTATATGCCTATTCAGATATTCCTGAAATCTCCTCCTTTTCCGATCAGAAAGTCGGACTGGATATGCCCGTCGAAAAACAGAAAGAGTTGATACATGGCTATTATGCCGCCACCTCCTATACCGACGCGCAGGTTGGCATCCTGCTGAACACCCTTGATTCACTGGGATTATCGAAGAATACCATCATCGTGCTTTGGGGCGACCATGGCTGGCACCTGGGCGACCACAACCTGTGGTGCAAGCACACCAATTTCGAACAGGCCACCCACGCACCGCTGATCATATCGGCTCCCGGCATCCAACCATCCATGTCAAAATCACCGACCGAATTCATCGACATCTTCCCAACACTCTGTAGCCTGTCAAACATTCCTGTTCCGGTGCACCTGGATGGGAAAAGCCTTGTTCCCGTGATGAAGAATCCAAAAGTCCTTGTGAAGGAGTTTTCTGTCAGTCAATATCCCCGTACGCTGGACAAATTGGATACCGAAAGGCTTGGCTGGTCTGACGGACAGTACATGGGTTATTCCATCCGGACAGGACAATATCGCTATACCATCTGGATGAAGGAGAGTTTCCGCAGCTACAAACCTTTCAACAAGAATCTGATTGTAGCCACTGAATTGTACGACTATCAAAAGGATCCGAATGAAACCGTCAGCGTTGTAAGCGAGAAGGAATATGCTTCCGTAGCAGAAGACTTAAATGGCAAAATAGTGGCCTTTCTGAATTCACAATACAAAAGATTCTCAGGTAAAAAGTAATGCAAGTGACAATGACTAAATTATACAAACAGGCAGCATTTCTGACGTTATTCATTTTAAACGTCTCATTTGGCTATTCACAGAAGATTGAAGCAGTCCGGCTGAAAGTAAACCCCATCATCACTCCGGAAATGCTCCCTTCCGGGGACGGCGAAAATATCAATGGCCCGTCCATGATCAAAGTACCCAACTGGATCAAATCCCCGCTGGGGAAATATTATCTCTATTTTGCCCATCATCAGGGTAAATACATCCGCTTGGCTTACGCAGACAAGCCGGAAGGTCCCTGGAAAATATATGAAAAAGGCTCCCTGAAAAGGGAGGACTGCATTTTTGATGATGGCACCGACCAATTAAAGGTTAATCACATCGCATCTCCCGATCTTCTAATCAATCCTGTTAAAAAAGAACTGGTAATGTACTTTCACATTTCAGCAGGGAAAACCAGGGATGGAAGGAACACTCCCCAGGTTACAGTGCGGGCTACCTCGAAAGATGGGATCAACTTCCTTCCTGAACGCAAAATTCTCGGAGAATCCTATTTCAGGGTTTTCAAATTGGACAATCGCTTTTATGCATTGGCCAAGGGTGGACTCTACCGCTCGGAAGACGGATTCTCCGGTTTTGAAAAAGGCCCGAATCCTTACCATAATATCAACGATGCGGATAGTACAATCCATCTCCGGCATCTGGCCCTTCTTCAAAAAGGAAACACCATGTACTTGTTCTATTCAAGAATCGGCGATACGCCGGAACAAATTTTCTATTCAAAGATGGTGCTTACCGGAGACTGGAACCATTGGGTTGCTTCGGCACCCACCACCCTGCTTGTTCCGGCCGAAAAATACGAAGGAGTTGACCAACCCATCATAAAATCCGTCTCTGGTGCATCCAAAAAGCCGGTAAGGCAATTGCGCGATCCTGCCATTTATCAGGAAGGAGATAAATCGTATATTTTATACTCGGTTGCAGGAGAACTTGGAATTGCGATAGCTGAACTAAAATTTAATTAACTAAATATCTTACAGTAAGCATAATGACTAATTTGATCTCAAAATATTTGGTTGCTTTCCTTGCCTTTCTGTTGATAGCAGGAGCTTGTCTGGCCAAACAGGAAACTAAAAATCCGGGAACCACTCAAAAAGCCAGAGCTGATTCAATTGTTCATCAGGTGATGGCAATTGAAAGAGAGGTTGTAATAAAAAGAGCGGAACAGCTCATCCATCAAAAGCCAAGGACGGTTACCGCCAGCTCCTGTCCCCGGAGCGTTGGTGGCAAACACGATTTCTATTCGGAAGGCCCATACTGGTGGCCGGATCCTGCTAATCCAAACGGACCATTTATTCGGCACGACGGGTTGAGGTTTCCCGGACGGTTCGTGAACCATGACGATGATCTCCGTGATTTCTCCTGGATCGTCGGAACGCACACTTCAGCCTGGATATTAACCGGCAAGGAGAAATACGCAAAGGCTGCCATGGAACACCTGAGAGCCTGGTTCATCGATACGACCACGCTGATGAATCCAAACATGCTCTATGCACAGGCCATTCGGGGAATCAGCACTGGGCGCGGAACAGGGATCATTGACGCAGGGCAGTTGATGGATGTCGCACAATCGGTGCTGATCCTGGAGAACTCCCCGGTCGTCTCACAAAATGAAATCCGGCAAATAAAAGATTGGTTTTCCCGTTTCATCAGCTGGCTGACCACCCACCCTTACGGCATCGATGAGATGAACGCAAAAAACAACCATGGCTCGTGGTGGCATGCCCAGATCGCCTCCTACGCCCGACTGGTGGGGGATGAAAAAGTGCTGCAACTGTGCCGCGACCATTACACGAAGATATTATTGCCCAACCAAATGGCTGCCAATGGTAGTTATCCGGAGGAGCTGGCAAGGACAAAACCCTATTCCTACTCTCTTTTCAACCTCGATGCGACCGCCTCGCTGCTCTGGATCATCTCCGGCCAATCGTTTGACGGCTGGAGCTACATCCTTCCTGACGGGCGGGGAATAGGAAAGGGATTGGACTATATGCATCCCTTTCTGATCGACAAAACCAGATGGACCGGAGGCAAGGATGTGGATCACTGGGAGGGGCAGCCAGAAGCCAGGCAATTCATGCTTTTTGCTGCCATGGAAGGAAGCAGGCCCGACTGGTTTGAGCTATGGAAATCATTGGCGGAGAATAACAGCAGTGATGCGAGCCGCAGATCCATGATGTTGAAAAATTCGTTGATTTGGATTGATCTTAGGAATAAGAGTGCAAATCCTTAAACAACAATCAGAAAGAAACTTTGAACATTGCAATGATAGTTGATAATTGGATAAAAAATGTCACGCAAAGCACGCAAAGAAACGCAATGTATGGATTTCTTCTTTGCGTTTCTTTGCGTGCTTTGCGCGACATAAATTGCTGTTAAATACAAAACAATAAACAT
>Ga0163199_1001686_pt1 | contig 13692 bp, 11 predicted proteins | sample PL_2010_150m_FD_113537 | JGI IMG/M metagenome (GOLD analysis project Ga0163199, IMG submission 113537) | Freshwater microbial communities from Powell Lake, British Columbia, Canada to study Microbial Dark Matter (Phase II) - PL_2010_150m | ecosystem: Environmental > Aquatic > Freshwater > Lake ... | reverse complement strand
GGAAGCAACAGGTCCTTAGCAAGGCCCCAATCCAGAAAGGCGCCAATCTGGGGATTAATACTCACGACTTTCAGGCAGGCAAAGTCACCCACGGTGGCCAGAGGCGCTTCCGTCGTCGCGACCAAACGATCTTCCGAATCGCGGTGGACAAAGACCTCCAACTCGTCGCCGGGAGCCGCTCCCTGCGGGACGTAACGCCGGGGAAGAAGAATCTCCCCCAGTTCCCCTCCATCCAAATAAGCCCCCGGCGGCGCGTGTCTCACGAGTCGCAGGCGGTTGATCTTGCCAATGAAAGCCATGACGGATGAGAGTAACCGTCACCAAGCGGTTTCGGTAGAACAATCGCCGCCATCCGATCGAGGCACCGCCCACCAGTTTCCAACTGGTAATCAGTGGTCGCCCGAGTTTTCCCTTGCGCCGAAGTGTTGAAGCGCCGTCACGATCACTAGCACGCCAAGCGTCTGCGCCACCACCAACGCCGCCACCCACCAGGGCGCCCACAACAGCACCACCGCCCCGAAGCCCAACACCAACGTCAACAGATAGAGCACTGTCACCGCCGCCACACGCGACAAGCCGAGCCGCACGAAGCGGTGCGAGATGTGGTTCGTGTCGCCGATGTAAACCGGCGCGCCCCGCCGCCACCGCTGCCACATCACCGCCACCAAGTCAAACAATGGCAGAGCGAGCACGATCAGCGGGATCAACACCGGCAGCAGCGTCGGGCTGGGATCGCGATGCAGGTAGTAGTGCGGTAACAGCGCCAGCGCGCCGAGCAAAAAGCCGACGAGGTGGCTGCCGCTGTCGCCCAGAAAGATTCTTGCGCGCGGGAAATTCCACGGCAGGAAGCCGAGCAGCGCGCCCGCCGTCGCCGCCGCCAGCGTCGCAGCCAGTGGTTGCTCGTGCGCCAGCGCAATGCCGCCGAAGATCAGCGCGCAAATCGCGCCGACGCCGGAACAGAGACCGTCCATGTTGTCCATGAAGTTCAGCGCGTTCATCACCGTCACCAGCCAGAGCACCGTCAGCAGCCATTGCAGCGCCGGCACCGGAATGAACAGCGTCACCCGCAAGCCACCAGCCACCGCCACCAGCGCGATCAGCAACTGGCCCGCGAGTTTCGGCGCCGCCTTCAGATCGCGCCGGTCATCCACCAAACCCAGCGCCAGCGCCATCGCCGCGCCGAGAAGAATGCCCGCCAGCCGGCGGCCATCTTGGGCCAACGCATCCGGCCCAGCCGACAGCACGCCAACCACAACCGCAACAAATACCGCCACGCCGCCCAACAGCGCCATCGGCTCAGCATGAATCTTCCGGTGGCCGGGGTCGTCAACGAAGTCCAGCCGCCGCGATGCGGCGCGCGCCAGCGGCGTCAGCGCGAACGCGGCGAACGCCGCGGTGATGCAACTGAGAATAGGAAGCGGCATCCTCATGCGAGGAAAACTCCAGACTCCAAACTCCAAACTCCAAGGACATTCCAAACACGTGGGATTGGAGCTTGGAGCGTGGATCTTCTTTGAAGTTTGGAATTTGGAATTTGGAATTTCATTTAAGCGTCCGATACAGCTCATCGAGGCGGCGCACCATCGTCTCTATGGCGAACTCCTCCAGCGCGCGCGCCTGTCCGCGCCGGCCCATGCTAGAGGCCAGAGCCGGATCGCGCAACAACCGTCGCACCCCCTCCACCAGCGCCGTGCGGTCGCCCGGAGAAACCAAGAAACCGGTTTCACCGTCCACAACAACTTCCGGCGTGCCGTCGAGGGGATGCGCCACCACAGGCTTGCCTGCCGCGAACGCCTGCACCGCGGCGCGAGGCAGACCCTCGCGCAACGAGAGATGAACGAGCACATCCATGCTCGCAACCCAGCGCGGCACTTCCGCCGGCGGCACCAGGCCGGCGAAGTGAATGCGGCCGCGCAAGCCCGGTTCCGCAGCCCACGCTTCCAACTTCGCGCGCCACGGCCCGTCGCCGACGAGCAGGAACTTCGCCTCCGGCAACGCGCGCGCCAACTCGAAGAACATTTCCCATCCTTTCAACTCAAACAGCCGCGCCATCTGGCCGACGACCGGGCCGCCGCCCAGTCTTTTCCGAAACCCGGCGTCGGGCTGTGCGCGAGCGAAGGCCGCCACGTCGAAGCCGCTGCGGATGGTGATGTAATCTTGTAAGCGCCCGATGCCCGCCCTGACATAGAGCCGGCTCATGGCGTCAGCGACAGACACAAAGCGTGTCGTCACCAACCCGGCGATGCGCTCAGCCAATCTGAGCGCGGCGTTTGTCACCGCTCCTTGGAACGGACCAAACGACGGCCCGTGGATGGTGTGCACAATGACCGGCACGCCGGCAACGCGCGCCGCGAGGCGGCCGAGGAACCCGGCCTTGCCGCTGTGCGTATGAACAATGTCATAACGCCCCCGCCGCAGCAGGCGGACCAACTCGCCAAACGCACGGATATCGCTAATCGGGCTGATCGAGCGGCGGAGCGAGTTCAGCCAAAGCGGCTCGATGCCGGCGCGGCGCGCTTGTTCCACCAGCGAACCCTCCGCGCCGGCTTCAGCCCCGCTGACGAGGTCCACGCGCTCGTATCCGGGCAGGCGGCGCAAACCCGCAACGCTGGCAAGGGTGTTTTCCTGCGCCCCGCCGACGATGAGCCGTGTGATGATGTGACAAACGCGCACGAGTCGTTCTCCAATCAGCCTTGCGACACTAATGAGCCGCCGCCAATTCGTCTAGCGCCGAGTGCGGTCCCGCCCTACTATGCCGCCGTGAAGATCATTTTCTCGTCGGAATGCGCCAACTACGGGTCGCCCGGCCATCCGGAGTCGCCCCGGCGCGTGACCGGCAGCGCGGAGTTATTGCGGCAGAATCCGCGGCACGAGTTCGTCGTAGCGCGGCCGTGCGATGAGGCGGACATTCTGCGCGTCCATACGCCCCGGTTGCTGGAGCAAGTCCGGCGCGGCGAGTCCGGCGATCCCGACACGCCGCCCATCGCGGGCATCTTTGAGCACGCGCGACGCTCAGCGGGCGCGGCGATCCAGGCGGCGTCGCTCGCCTGGCGCGGCACGCCGGCATTTTCCCTGATGCGCCCGCCGGGCCATCACGCGTGCCGTGACCGCGTGATGGGATTCTGTTATTTCAACAACGTCGCCATCGCGCTCGCGCGACTGTTGGCGGAGCCAACCGGGCCACAGCGTGTGGCCATCATTGATTTCGACTGCCATCACGGCAACGGCACGGAAGACATTTTTCGCGGCTCGAAAGAAGTGCTCTGTGTTTCGTTGCATCAGAGTCCGTGTTACCCCGGCACCGGACTTCGGTCTGAAGGCAACGCGCTGAACTATCCGCTGCCAAGCGAGACTCACCCCGAGCAGTATCTGGAGGTCTTCGCGCGAGCGTTGGAAGAGGCTCGCAAGTTCGGGCCGGAGTTGGTCGCCGTGGAGGCGGGCTTTGACGCCTATAAGCGCGACCCGATTACCGACATGCGGCTGGAGATCGAGACGTTTGGCGAGATCGGGCGGCGCTTAGCGGCGCTGCGGCTGCCGATGTTCGCGTTGCTGGAAGGCGGCTACTCGTCGCAGTTGCCGAAGTGCGTCGCGGCGTTTCTGGACGGCTGGGAAGCCGGTTCAACAACGCAACCCGGCGACGGGCGCACTGCCGCCGAATGAGATAATGATTTTTTTTGCCGGTCGTGTTAGAGTTTGACACGCAAAGGAGTTTTATCGAACGAGTGTATAGCTACGAGCCTCGAAGGCCCAAGGAGAGCATTATGAAAAAATGGTTTGCCGTCACGATCATCGCCCTTGTTTCAACGCTGAGCCACGCCGCGGACGGTTGGGTGGCCGGCGAGTTAAAGGAAGCGTCGGCACAACTCGACCAGAGGCAGTTCGCGCAAGCGTTCGAGATTTGCCACAACCTGCTTCTCATCCACCGCGCCGCGCCCCTCAGCCGGAACGCAGCCGACGAGGCAAGGTTCCTTCTTGGCGCGGCAGGCCGGCGCATCAAGGCAGGAAATCCGAAACTCTTCAGTGAAGAGTTCCTCGCGCGCGCCAAGCGGCTGAACTTCGTCCAAGCCGGCTGCGCGTGGATGCCGGCCGAGGCCAAGGCGCAGTTGTCTGCCGACGCCGCCTCGAAACTGGAGAAGAGCACGGAGGTGAAGGTTTGCAGCCAATGCAAAGGCGCCTGCGTCATGGACTGCCCCAATTGTCAGGACGGCAAGGCCAAGTGCATCGCCTGCAACGGCACCGGTCGCGCCACGGGCGGCGGCACGTTTGCACGCGTCACGTGCCCGGTGTGCAGTGGAAAGGGCAAGTCGGAATGCACTTTTTGCCGCGGCTGCGGTTATGTGGCGTGTCCTAAGTGTGAAGGCACCGGTCTCAGCAAGTGACCGACGATCGCTGGCCTGATAAACCGAACGGCCCCAGTCTTTCGACTGAGGCCGTGGTGCGCCGCCGGGGGGAAGCGGCGCGCAGACCGGCGGGGAGCCGGCCCGCTTAAAAATGTTTCCTAAAGAACCGCGCTGCCATCCTCTGGCAACTGAGCCGTATCTTATGCCTTTGCGCAGGCCTGTCAAGAGTTTGAGATGAAATTCTTTCTGGACGACCCTCACCTCGCGGCGCTCCGCCAGCCATGAGGTGAATGAAGGTCAAACACGGACAGCGGCAGTTTCCTGGTCACCGGATTGCCGGCAACGACATGCCGGCGCGGAGGCCCCCCCATTGTCCACTGCCCTTGCATTGGCCGGCCTCGGCTGCTAGCGTGCGCCCATTGATATGGATACTCGTCAAAAGATTTTGAACCTGTTCGCGGCGCCGCACTACCGGCCGCTGCGCCGGCATGAGTTGGTGAAGGCGCTGAGACTCAACGAAAATGAGCACACGGAATTCCGTCGAACGCTGTCGGAAATGCTGCACAAAGGCGAGGTCGTCCGCGTCCGCAAGGAGCGGTTCGTCCTGCCCGCCGAGGCTGATCTCGTGGTCGGCAAACTGGACATGAACGAGCGCGGCTTCGGCTTCGTCATTCCCGAAGCAGACAAGGAAGGCCAGCCGACCGCGCCCGCGGACATCTACATCGCCGCGGATAACGTCGGCGTCGGCATGCACGGCGACCGCGTCGTTGTGCGCCTCCACAAAGGCTCCGTTCGCCGCGACCGCCGCGGCAAGCCGCAGCCGGAAAAACTCGAAGGCCGCCTCATCCGTATCCTGGAGCGCGCCAACGAAACGCTGGTCGGCACGTTGCAGAAGCCGAAGTATTTCCACGTCGTCATCCCCGATGACCCGCGCATCGTCAACGACATCTACGTCAAGCCGCATCCGAAGGCGCGCATCGGCGACAAGGTGGTCGTCAAGCTTCAGCCGTGGGAATCGCGCCACGTCAACCCGGAGGGCGACATCATCGAGGTCTTGGGCGCCGGCGACGCGCCCGGCGTGGACATGCTGGCGATCATCCGCAAGCACCGGCTCCCGCAGACGTTTCCGACCGACGTGTTGCGCGAGGTGGAGCGGATGCCGGAAAACCCAACCGAGGAGGAGATGCGCGGCCGGCTCGACCTGCGCGGCGCCTTTATCGTCACGATTGATCCCGACGACGCGCGCGACCACGACGACGCCGTGTCCGTCGAGGCGCGGCCGGACGGCTCGTGGCGGCTGGGCGTCCACATCGCCGACGTGTCGCATTATGTGCGGCAGAAGACGCCGCTCGACCGCGAGGCGCGCACGCGAGGCAACTCGGTTTACCTCGTGGACCGCGTCATCCCGATGTTGCCGGAGAAGTTGTCGGCGGGCCTCTGCTCGCTCTTCGGCAACGTGGACCGGCTGGCAAAGACGGCGTTCATTGACTACAACGCGCAGGGCGTGCCGAAGCGCGTGGAGTTCCACAACAGCGTCATCCGCGTCAAACACCTCATCACCTACCGCGAGGCTTTTGTCCGGCTCAGCAGTCCCGACGGCAACGGCGACGAGCTGACGCGCAGCCTGAAGACAATGTGGCGGCTCGCGTCGTTGTTGCGGAAGAACCGTTTCGAGCACGGCTCGCTTGACCTCGATTTCCCGGAAATGAAAGTGCGCCTCGACAAGCTGGGCAAGCCGATCGCGCTGGAGAAGATCGAAAACGACATCTCGCACCAGCTCATCGAGGAATTCATGCTCGCGGCCAACGAGTCCGTGGCGCGCCATTTCAAGAACTCGGTGGTGCCTGGCCTTTATCGTATCCACGAGAACCCCGCTCCGGAAAAGTTGTCGGAGCTTCGCAACTTCGTCGCCGGCTTCGGCATCAAGGCCGGCGACCTGACGCTGCGCACCGAGATTCAAAAGCTGCTCGGCGCGTTCCGCAAGCATCCGCAGGCCTACGTGCTCAAGGTCAGCTTGCTGCGCTCGCTCAAGCGCGCGCTCTACTCGCACAAGCCGGTCGGCCACTTCGGTCTGTCGAAGGTGAACTACACGCACTTCACCTCGCCCATCCGCCGCTACCCGGACCTGATTGTGCATCGCATCCTGGATGCGCTGGTGAAACGGCGGCCGTCGGGTTATCTGACGGAGCATTTGATTGACGTGGCGCAGCATTGCAGCCAGACCGAGCGCACCGCCGACGAGGCCGAGAACGAGTCCAAGAAGCTCAAGACGCTGGAGTTCTTCAACAATATGCTCCGTGACCGCAAGCTCGCCCCCTTCGACGCGCTGGTCACCGACGTGCGCAACTTCGGCCTCTTCGTCGAACTGCCCGAGCTGATGATCTTCGGGCTGGTTCACGTCTCCACCATTGACGACGATTTCTACAGCTTCGACGACGTGCGCCGCCGCCTCGTCGGCAAACGCACGAAACGGACGTTCAAGATCGGCGACCGCGTCAAGGTGATCGTGGCGCGCGTGGACCTGTTCAAGCGGCAGGTGGACTTCCAAATCGCCAAGGACGAGTGAGCGCCGGCATCATCACAAGATTCTTTCCGTTTGTCGCGCTCGCGCTTGTCTTGAGCGGCTGCGCCACGGCTGACGGCGGCCGACGGTCGCAAGTGACGCTCAGCAACGCGAAGGTGACCCAGATTGACTTTGCCGGCGTGGACCTGCGCTTCGATCTCGTGGTGAAAAACCCAACCGATCGCTACGTCAAGCTCGACGCCTACCACTGGAACCTGCTGGTCGCTGGCAAGAAGCTGGCCAAAGGCCACAGCAGCGGATCGCAGCCCGTGGATTCGAGCAGTGACCTGGTCGTGCCAATCGAGGTTTCGGTCAAGAACGGCGATGTGTTCGGCGCCATGCACACCGACCGTCCAAAGACGCGCCCCACCTACGAACTGCGCCTCGCCGCGCTCATCGCCGGCGGCCTGATGACGCTGCCGCAGGATTTCGAGAAGCGCGGCGAACTGCCGATCCTCTACAGGCCGATCATAACGCTTCAAAACTTCCGCGTGCTGAAGCAGACCGACCAGGCCGCCACGGTCCAGTTCGACGCGTTGCTGGAGAATCAGAACAACTTCCCGATCCATCTCGACAAGATCATCGCCAACCTCCATCTCGCAGGCCGGCCCGTCGCGCAGGAATTCCAAACCAAGCCGAAGGACATTCCCGCCAACGGCCGCGTCGTCGCCGATTTCGAGCTGGACCTCGACCTCACGTTGCTGGGCGACACCGTGGTCAACGCCTTGCGCCAGCCGAACGTGAGCTACCAGTTCGACGGCACCACCACCTTCAACACGCCGTGGGGCCAGAAGTCGCTGAACTTCGTGCAGTCCGGCCGGCTGCAAATCAAACGATGAAAAGACGGTGGGGCGAGACTCCGTCGAGCCTCCGCCTTCCACGCCAATCCCCAAACAAAGGCTCGACGGAGTCTCGCCCCACCTTCCATTGAAGAAATGATCTCGCAACTCGAACTCGCCATCCGCTCCGAGATCGCCGCACACGGGCCGATGCCGTTCGCTCGCTTCATGGAACTGGCACTCTATCATCCACAGTGGGGCTACTACACCGCGCCGAACGCGCCGGAGCGGATCGGGCGGCGCGGCGATTTCTACACCAACGTCTCCGTCGGCGCGCTCTTTGGCGGATTGCTGACGATGCAGTTCGCCGAGATGTGGGAGGCGATGGGCAAGCCGGCGTCGTTCACGCTGCTCGAACTCGGCGCGCACCGCGGCCAGCTTGCTGCCGACGTTCGCGTATGGGCTGCTCGCGAGCGCCCAGACTTCGCCGCCGCACTGTGCTACGAGGCGCGCGATTACAACGGTGAACTTCCCACTGTAGCGGCGGTCTCTGACCGCCGAAATCACACGAAACAACCGGCGGTCAGAGACCGCCGCTACAGTTCGCAACCGCACGAACAGGCCGGTGACACAATCGGGCCGGGAATCACCGGTTGCATCTTCTCCAATGAACTCGTGGACGCCCTGCCGGTGCATCTCGTCACCCGCCGGAACGGCGAATGGCTGGAGTTGTTCGTAACCGAGAAGAACGGCCGGCTCGCCTTCGCGCCGGGTCCGTTCTCCAACGATGCCTTGCGGAAGGAAGTCTCGCGCCTGCCGCTGCCGGACAGCGACGGCTTCGTTACCGAAGTCCATCTGGAAGCCAGCCGCTGGATCGAGCGCGTCGCCCGCAGCCTCCGGCGCGGTTTCGTCATGACGATTGATTACGGCTACTCAGCCGGGGACTACTACGCGCCGCACCGCAAGGCCGGCACGCTGCTCTGCTATCACCAGCACCGCAGCAACAACGACCCGCTCGTCCGCGTCGGCGAACAAGACATCACCGCACACGTCAACTTCACCGCGCTGGCCGGGCGCGGCGCGGCGTCCGGTCTGCCGCTGCTTGGCTTCTGCGACCAGTCGCGTTTCGTCGCCGGGCTGATGGAAAAGGCCGGCACGGATTTCCTGGCCCGGCTTGCGCCGAAAGCCGCTGCGCAACTCAAGACGCTGCTGCATCCGGAACTCATGGGGCAAACCTTCAAAGTGCTGGCGCAACACCGCGGCATGGAAGCCGCGCAACTCAGCGGCCTGAAGTTCGCGAGGAAGGATGCGCTCGCATAGCTTTCAGCCGGAAGCCAAACAGAAACCGTAGCAGCGGGTCGCTGGAGCGCATTTGTTAGACCGCCAATTCCTGTAGCAATCTGTCTGCATCTTTAATCCAAAACGTATCACCGTGACGAACGGCCTCTGCTCGCCCGTCGCGCAAGTATGCCTGTGCTTGCTCTGTGCGGCCAAGCTCGATGAGCTGCTGTGCCAGTGAAATCATCTTGGTATGCGTCGGCTCGTCAGGAAACGCACGTGCCTGCTCAAGTGCCAACTCGTAGAGATGCACCGCCTCTGCCGGGTCGTCGGTGAAGTCAGCCATCGCCTCAGTAAGAAATGGGTGTGAGTGCCCCAAGCTCGCCTGCTCGTCGTAGTAAGCGCGCAACGTCTGGCAGAGAGAATCGCAGAGAGCATCGTCGCCAGCCCCCGAAGCATTGACGATGGCAACCGCAAGCTCGTGAACCTGCTCGTAGATGTCTCGTGGGATGTTGCTCATGGCATGCGCGTGGCGGCCTGACCTTTAGGTTGAACGGCGGACTTACCGCATACCATGGTTGGCCTCAATTCCTTCTCGCACGCCCTTTTGCGCCGATTAGAAGTTGTTGCAAGGGTTTTGTTCTTCATATTGGAACCAGCAAAGGCAAACACAGCGTTGTCGCCGAAGGCACCGGAGCGAATTTTGAGACCGGCTTTGGCGGTTATCCAGCGATTAAACAGCAGCTTTCAGCCAGACGTTGAGGACTGACCGCTTCCAATTTCCAACTGCCATCTCCCCTTCCCTCCGCCTCCTGCCTACTGCTTCGCCCTCGCGCCCCAATCAAACGCGCCCTTCTTCAACGCGTAGATGAAGCCGACGAAGAGGATGCCGATGAACGCCAGCATCGAGACGAAAATCACCGGCACCGCTTGCGCCTGCGCTTGCTGTTCCCTCAGCAGCGACCTGAACACCACCGCCCACGGATAGAGAAACACGACCTCGATGTCGAACAGGACGAACAACATCGCCACGACGTAAAACTTCACCGAGAAGCGGCCGCGCGCCGGCGTGATCGGCAACATGCCGCACTCGTAGGCCGTGTCCTTGATCGCCGGCCGCCGGCCCTTCTGGCCCATCAGCGTGGACATCGCCAGCAGCCCCGCCGAGAACGCGATGGCGATGACGATCAACATCCCGATCGGAATATATTGGTTGAACTCCGGACTCATCACGCCGCGACGTTACGTTCGCCACACAACCGAGGCAAGTCCGAAAACCCGGAAGGGGAATGGCTCCCAGCTTTCAGCCATCAGCCGAAGCTGCCCTTCCAACTGCGAACTGCCATCTGCCAACTGCTCCCGCCACTCCACATCCCCTCCACGTCCTTCTTGAAACCTCCCCTGCCCTCCCCTAGCCTGCTCGCATGGTCTGCTTGCTTCTGGCTGCCGCCCTGAGCGTGCCGTTCACCGTCACGAACGACACGCCCGTGTCACGCCGCCACGCGCTCGTGGCGGCGGAACTGCCATTGCCCGCTGGCGCGGCGAGCGACCCGAAGCAGTTGCGCGTTGTCGGCTACGACCAGCTTTCCGTGGCCGCGCAGATCACCGCGCTCGACCACTGGCCGGACGGCTCGGTGAAAGCCGTGCTCGCTCTCTTCACCGCCGACATCGAGCCGGCGGAAACTAAAACGTGGTCGCTCACCGCCAGCCCATCCACCACGCGGCTCCGGGAGGAAGCGCGCACCGCCACCGAGGACGGCATCCTCATGCTGAACACCGGCAAGATGTTTTACCGGCTCGGCGATCATCTCGGCCCACTCACCATCGAGCCAGCCAGCGGCGGACCGTTCATTGCCACGCCGGCGGAAGGCGACGTGGTCGAGGAGAACGGCCCGGTCCGCGCCATCGTGCGGAGGGAAGGTTGGCTCGTGCGCAACAGCGAGAAACCGTTCCGCTACACCCAACGCTACGCTGTCATCGCTGGCCAGCCGGCCGTGCGCGTCACCGCACGAATAGAAAGCGCGGCCGGTTCAGACGCCACGCCCATCAAATGCGCTCGCCTCGCCGTCCGCCCCGCTGGCCAGCACCGCAGATCCATCGTCCTCGCCACCGCTGGCGGCACGAGCACCCTCGCCCCCGGCGACACTCGCCGCCTGGAGCAGCCGGTCGTCGAAGCGCGGCTCATCACCGACCGCCAGCACCCCGGCTGGCTCAACTTCCGCGGGGACGCGAGCGCGATGTTGTTTGTGGTGAAACTTTTCTGGCAGCGCGCTCCCAAAGCCCTTGAGATCAAGGCCGACGGGACCGCGCGCTACGAGATCCGCTCCGCCGCCGTCCCGCCGCTGCGCCTGACGGCTGGCGTGCCGCTGGAGGATGAGTTCATCCTTTGGTTCCACCCCGCCGGCGAGAGCTTCGACAACGCGGTGGCGGAGATGAACCAGCCGCTAAAGGCTGTAATCAAACCGGCCGTCACGAAGCCGTGACGCGTTTCCAGAACTCCGCCAGATCGTCGGGCAGCGGCGTGCGCCATTCCAGCGGTTCCGGCCGGCCATACGGCACCGCAAGCCGCGTCGCATGCAGGGCCTGTCGCGGCAGCAACAATCTCTCCAACAACGCCGGCGTCACGCCCGTCTCGATGAACTTCAGGTAAAGCCGTTCGTCGCCGCCGTAAATCTTGTCGCCCACCACCGGATGGCCGATGTGCGCCAGATGCACGCGAATCTGGTGCGCCCGCCCCGTGTGCAGCCGCACGCGCAGCATCGTAAAGCCCGCCGCCCGCCGCTCCACCCACCACTCCGTCTGCGCGTGCTGGCCGTCCGGCTCGACGCCGCGCTTGATCGCCACCTCGCGACCGCGCGCGAAGCCAATCGGGGCATCCACGAGGCCGTGCTCGGCGGCGACGCTGCCGTGGACGATGGCGAGGTATTCCTTGAGCACCTGCTTTTTCAGAAACGCCCGGTGCAGTTGCGCCGCCATCGCCGCGTCCTTGGCAATCAACATCAGCCCGCTCGTCTCGCGGTCGAGCCGGTTGACCATGAACGCCTCGTTGCGGCCGAGGTAGGCGCGCACGCGCCCGACGAGGCTGGAGAGCGGGCCGTTCTTCGACGGATGGCAGACGAGATCCGCCGGCTTGTTCACCACCAGCAGCCGGTCGTCCTCGAACACCACATCCACCAAATGCGTTTCGCTCACGCCGCCACAGTAGCCGACTCAGCATCCGCAGGAAAGCCGGCGTCTTTACGCGGCGTGAGCTTCCAGGCTCGCCTGGAGTGGCTGACGCGAGGGCTTTGCACGGCCTGCCACACAACGGCGGGCGAGCTTGGAAACTCACCCCACTGTTTATGCCACATCATCTTTTTCGCGTTGCTTCGCATGTTTAGCGCGCAGCTTCCGCCAAAGCCATGCTCGCAAAAACTTCGCCGCGCCTCTACCATCCGCCGCAAAGGAACAGACTCATGAGACCTCACATGACTTCCCGCCCGCTTCGCCGGCTCGCCAACATCGCCTTCCTGCACCTCGCACTGCTCGCGATCTCCGACTCGCGCGCCGCGGACGGCTTGCGCCTCGCCACGTTTGACGTGGACGCCACGCCGCCGGTCGGCTCAATGCTGGCTTACGACCCGGTCGTCCGCGTGGACGAACTGACGCTGCGTTGCCGCGGCATCGTGCTGCTCGGCGCAGGCGAACCGATTGTCTTGTGCGCCGTTGACTGGATCGGCATCGCCAACGAATCGCAGGACGCCTTCCGCGAGACGCTGGCCAAGGCTGCCGGGACCACGCCGCAGCGCGTCGCCGTCCACACGCTCCACCAGCACGACGCACCCGACTGTAATTTCACCGGGGAACGGCTGCTGAAAGAAGCAGGCGCGAAGAACCTCGGCCGCTTCGATAGCACCTTCACTCGCAAAGTGCTCGGCCGCGCGGCGGCAGCAGCGAAAGCCTCCATCGCAAAGGCGCAGCCGCTCACCTACTGCGGCTGGGGCGAAGCCGGCGTGAAAGAAGTGGCGTCGAACCGCCGCATTCCCGGACCGGATGGCCGCATCCGCGCCACGCGCTACACCGCATGCAAAGACCCCAAGTTGCGCGCGGAACCGGAGGGCGTCATTGACCCGCGCGTGTCGGTGCTGAGCTTCTGGAACGACGACGAGCCGCTTGCCGTGTTGAGCTACTACGCCTGTCATCCGCAAAGCTACTATCGCATGGGCATTCCCAGCCCCGACTTCCCCGGCATCGCGCGCTTCTTCCGCCAACAAGCCGTGCCGGAGGCGCTGCACGTCCATTTCACCGGCCCCGGCGGCAACATCGGCGCCGGCAAATACAACGACGGCTCGCGGGAAAACCGCGTCGCCCTCGCGTTGCGACTGGCCGACGGCATGAAACGCGCTTGGGACGCGACGAAAGTGTTTCCCGTCTCCGCATTATGCGTCCAGTGGCGCGTCGAGCCGGTGGTGTTGCCGCTTGCGCCTCATCTCGACGAAGCGAAACTGCGGGCTGACGTGGCGAAGGTGTCGGAGCCGAAGATTTCGCAGGCCGCCGCCGACCATCTTGCATGGCTGCTGCGCTGCAAGAGCGGACACAAGATAGACATCGCGATGCTGGCCGTCGGCGACGCGCGCGTTCTGCACATGCCCGGCGAGCTTTTCGTCGAGTATCAACTCGCCGCCAAGAAGATGCGCCCCGACCTTCACGTCACCATGGCCGCCTACGGTGAATACGGCCCCGGCTACATCGG
>Ga0163199_1001685_pt1 | contig 13697 bp, 9 predicted proteins | sample PL_2010_150m_FD_113537 | JGI IMG/M metagenome (GOLD analysis project Ga0163199, IMG submission 113537) | Freshwater microbial communities from Powell Lake, British Columbia, Canada to study Microbial Dark Matter (Phase II) - PL_2010_150m | ecosystem: Environmental > Aquatic > Freshwater > Lake ... | reverse complement strand
GTGGCGGTGAACGCGCCGCTGCCGGTATTGATCATCGCCACAGAGATACCGTTTTCGGCGCGCGTGCCGATGGGTCCCATCAACACTTCAAACTCACGGTTCGGCGGAAAGTTCGTGGCGTTGATCGTCACCGATTGACCCGGCACGACGCTGGTGATGGTGATGATCGGAATCTTCGCCGACGGTGTCGCCGTCACCGTTGTTGTGGCGATGGGCGTGGATGTCGCCACAGGTGCAGTGGCGGTTCCCGCCGGGATGCACAACACTTTGCCGACGGGCAGTGTCAACACATTGGTGATCCCATTGGCATAAAAAATATTTCGCCAATCCACGCCATACTTGATGCCGATCAGGAAGAGCGTGTCACCGCGTTGGACGGTGTATTGCGCGCTGCACGTCTGCTGAGTTTCTTCGGCAAAGGCTGGCACAACCATCATTGCTAACAAACTCAGAGCGAGGAATAACGGGACGAATCGTTTCATAGTGCGCCTCCTGTTACAGAAATCCGAGATGATGCAGTTTCCCTGAATCATTATAAACCTGAAAACGCACTGCTCGCTATCTTTTTTTGTAGTAAGATTCTCTCTATGAATCCAAAAACCTCACACCCTTTTACTACGCGACTCAAGATCGTTTTCGGAGTCGCGCTTTCATTCATCTTAGTCGCCTGCGCGGTGACACCTACCTCCACTGTTGCACCTGCCACGTCGGCATCACCGACGATAACTGCGCCCACGCTCGCGCCAACGGTCACACCATCGAAACAAGCTGGCACAGCGATCCACGATATTCAAGGCGCGGGTCACATTTCACCTTTGGCTGGCAAAACGGTGAAGAACGTGCAAGGTATTGTCACGGCGATCCGTTCTGACGGTTTTTATATGCAAGACCCGAACCCCGATAACGATGAAGCAACCTCGGAAGGCATTTTAGTTTTCACGACCACGTTGCCAAAAGTGAAAATCGGCGACTTGGTGAATGTGGAAGGTGAGGTGAAAGAATTTTATCCGCGCGATATTGCTACTGGCGATCTGCCAATCACCGAGATCATCAAACCGGTTTTCACCGTCGTTTCCAGCGGCAACAAATTGCCCGACCCGATCATCATCGGCACCGGCGGGCGCATCCCGCCGAACAAAGTGATCAAGAGTGAAAAGGGTGACGCCGATCAAACGAAATTTAATCCGAAGACCGACGGCATAGATTTTTACGAAGCACTTGAAAGCATGTTGGTGCAGGTGAATGATGCCGTGGCGGTGGGACCGACGAGTCGCTTCCGCGAGATTCCGATTGTGGGTGATAAAGGCGCAAACGCCACTTACATCTCCGGGCGCGGGGCGATGGTGATCTCACCCGAAGATTACAACCCCGAACGGATTCATCTCGACGATGTGATCTTGCCCACGCCGACGGTCAACGTCGGTGATCGATTCACCAAACCGATCATCGGCATTATGGATTACACGTTTGGCAATTACAAATTACAGATCACGCAACGCCCGAGTTTTGAATCGGGCGGCATCAAACCGGAAACGACGGTGAAACAAAAAGAGAATCAAATTGCCGTGGCAACCTTCAACGTGGAAAATTTTGCCGCCAACGGCGATGTGCAAAAAATTAAAGACCTTGCCAAGATCATTGTCGAAAACTTGCAAGCGCCTGACATCATCGGCATCGAAGAGATTCAAGACAACAACGGCGCGACGGATGATGGCGTGGTAGATGCTAGCGAGACTTATAAAGTTTTGGTCAAAGCGATCAAAGACGCCGGGGGACCGGTATATGACTTCCGCGACATCCCGCCAGAGAATGATCAAGATGGCGGCGCACCCGGCGGCAACATCCGGGTGGGATTTATGTTCCGCACAGATCGCGGAGTGAAGTTTATTGATCGCCCCGGTGGCACGTTTAATAAAGCGGTGACCGCTGTCAAAGGTGGAAGCGGCGTTGAACTGTCATTCAGCCCCGGTCGTGTCACGCCTACTGACAGCGCTTACAACAACAGCCGCAAACCACTTGCCGCTGAATTTACATATAACGGAAATAAACTGATCGTCATCGTGAATCATTTTAATTCCAAAGGCGGTGACGACGCTTTGATGGGACGCCGCCAACCGCCGCAACTCGCCACCGAAGGGCAGCGCATCAATCAAGCGCGGTTGTTAGCCGATTTTGTAAAAACTATTTTTGCGATTGAGGCGAATGCTAATGTGTTGGTGATTGGCGATCTCAACGACTTCCAATTCTCGCCGCCCATAGCGAAGTTAAAGGAAGTTGGCTTGACGGATCTGATGGAGATTCTGCCCGTCAATGAACGCTATGATTATCTCTTTGAAGGCAACGCCCAAGCATTGGATCATATTTTGGCGAGTCCTAATTTAATGAAGATCGCTTCACCCGAATTTAAGCCGATGCACATCAATTCCGAATTTGCGCTACGCGCGTCGGATCACGATCCGCTTGTGGCTCGTTTCACACTTCCTCCTAAATGATTTTAGAATTTGGATTGCGGATTAGCATATCGCGTATCGCGTCACGCATCACGCATCACGCCATTCGCTATAACCCATTTGCTATCCGCCGTCCGCCATTTTGCCTCTTTGAAAATTGTGTGAGACGATATACACTATCTATGTTGTAATTACCTAGAAGGAGACTAAGGTCGTATGGCTGTCACTGCCCAAACAGAACAAGTCCGCGCCCCATCGTTCTTCACTCAGCGCCGCTGGCGAAAGCTGCAAGAAGTTTCATTCGGTTACACCCTTCTCGCTCCGGCGTTTATCCTCCTCGCCGTTTTTGAGTTCTATCCGTTTTTCTTTGGCGCATACATCAGTATGTGCAATTGGACGTTAGACTGTCGAAAGTTTGTCTGGTTCGACAATTATGTCCGCGCCTTTCAAGATGAAGATGTGTGGCACGCCTTCTTTGTCACCGTAATGTATTCGGTGATCTCGGTGCCGCTTCAATTGGGTTTAGGCTTAGTGTTAGCCTATCTGTTGTTCCAAAAAGTGCGCGGGCAAGAAGCATTGCGGGTGATGTTCTTCATGCCCTACATTACTTCTTCGGTGGCATCGGCGGCGGTCTGGGCTTATCTCTACAGTCCCGATCAAGGGTTGATCAACTTCGTTTTAGGGAAGTTCGGCATCCCGGCGATTAAGTGGTTGGGCGAACCCACCGGCATTTTTAATTTGATGTTGAGATCGAGTGGTATCAAGCTCCCCTGGTGGGGAGAAGGACCCAGCTTGGCTTTGCTGTCGGTGATCATTTATACGACATGGGTTTTTGTGGGCTACGACATTGCTATCTTCCTCGCCGGTTTGGGTAATATACCAACTGAATTGTACGATGCGGCGAAGGTGGATGGCGCGAGCGGATGGAATCTTTTTCGGCATATCACAATCCCGCTACTGTCACCGACGACGTTTTTTCTTCTGATCCTCACTGTCATTGGCACCTTCAAAGCGTTCAATCACCTGTATGTTATGACCGGGGGCGGTCCGGGTGATGCTACGACAAACGCAGCGATCTTCATCTTCCAACAAATGTTTCAGTATAACCGTTATGGTTACAGTGCCGCACTGTCGTTCTTGATGTTCTTTATCATCTTGATCTTGACGGTTATTCAAAACCGCGTTGCCAGCAATCGCGTTGTCTACGATTAGGTTGTAGTAGCGACTTCAATCGCAAATGACTGAAGTCATTACTACGATACTGATTAGGAGAAGAGAAATATGGCTTCGTTAACACCTTCGGTGAATCGCCCCGCCCCTTTTTCGTGGGGGCGCGTCTTCATTTATACCGTGTTGATCACTGGCGCGATCATTTCCGTGATACCCTTTATCCACATGATCATGACGTCACTCAAGAGTTATGGCAGTGTGGTTAACAACAATCTTTGGCCCTGGTCGCCTTTCGGCGACGAACCCATTCAATGGCAAAACTATCCAGACGCTATCACAGCGGCTGGCACGGATCGTTTGTGGAATATGCCATTGGTCGTGCGCTACTTTATCAACAGCATCATTATCACAGTCAGTACCGTCTTCGGTGTGCTGATCACATCCGTATTGGCGGCGTATACCTTTGCCTACATTGATGTCCCCGGAAAGAATGTCCTCTTCATGTTGGTGCTGGCGACGATCATGATCCCATCTGACCTGACGCTGGTGCCCAAAGTGGTGATGATGTTTCAGTGGAAATGGTATAACACTTATGCCGCGCTCATCGTGCCGTTCTTGGTCAGTGTGTTCGGCATCTTTTTAATGCGGCAGTTTTTCATGCAGATTCCGCGCGACCTGTTCGACGCGGCGTTGATAGACGGCGGAGGACATTTGCAGTACTTGTTGTACGTAGTCATACCGCTCAGCCGTCCGGCGATCATTACTACCGCCTTATTGAACTTCATCTTTGCTTGGGATAGTTTTAAATGGCCTTTACTTGTCACACGCGATAGCAGTATGCGTGTCTTGGCAGTGGGTTTGCAGCAGTTCATGGCGCAAGAAGGCGGCACCAAGATTCACTTGCTGATGGCGTTTGCCGGAATGGTCGTGATCCCGGTGATCGTTTTTTACTTCTTCACACAAAAGTACTTTACCGAAGGCATTGCCCGCACAGGCATCAAAGGTTAGTTCGGTAAGACCTTCAAGGTTATTAAAACCTTGAAGGTCTTTTACAAGCCTAAATATAAAGGAGGTGAAGTCACAACTCAACTATTCTCTAACGCTGATCGTAACGTCTAATAAAAGTTTCCCAATTCTATTAAGGAGAAGAACGTCACATGAAAAAGAATCTATTTACCCTGGTATGTACGTTGGCGATTGTCGCCTTGATGCTTGGCGCATGTGCCACCCCAACGACCGAAGCGCCGAAGCCGACTAGCGCGCCTGCAGCAACCACCGCCCCGGCGCAGCCGACCGCGGCGCCGAAACCGACCGAAGTGAAAGTCACCAATCCACCGACCACACCCGAAATGGTGGATGCGATTGTCCTCGAAGGCAAGAAGGTTGAAGTCATTTACTGGCACAACCGCCCCGAAGGCGATCAAAAAATGCTGCAGGGCATGTTGGATGAGTTCAATAAGAGCAATCCTTACGGCGTGACTGCCAAAGCAGAGATCGCTGGCGCGGGTTATCCTGATGTCTATAACAAAGTGAATGCCGCCCTCCAAGCCGGTCAACCCCCGGATTTATCTGTGGCGTATCAGAACCAAGCCGCGTTCTATCGCGCGCAAGGCGCTGTGGTGGACATCACTCCGTTCCTCAAGAGCAAGAAATATGGTTTGAGCGACGCCGATCAAAAAGATTACTTCCAAGCGTTCCTCGACAGCGACGCCAACCCGCAATTCAAGGGCGAGCGACTCGGCTTCCCGACTCAACGCTCAATGGACGTAATGTACTACAACGTTGATTGGTTAAAGAAGCTCGGCTACGATGGTCCGCCCAAAGATTGGAAGACCTTTGAAGAAGCAGCCTGTAAAGCGGCTGCTGAGACGGGCAAGTTCGGTTGGGCGATCCGCCATGACGCCTCGAACTTCGCTTCGCAAGTATTCTCGCGCGGCGGCACTGTCCTTTCGCCGGATGGCAAGGCATATGTGTTCAACAGCCAAGCCGGACAGGATTCGATTGCTATGATGCAACGCCTCGTCGAGAAGAAATGCGCGGTGGAGATCCCCACCAGTGAGCGTTTTGGCGAACAAAACCGCTTCGGTGCTGGCACAGTTTTATTTGTCTTTGCCTCGTCCTCCGGCTTGCCGTTCTATCAAGACACCGTTGTTAAGGGTGGCAAATTCAAGTGGAGCATTGCTATGCTGCCAACCACCGGCAAGCCGGCAGTGAACCTCTACGGCGCAAGCGTGTCGATCTACAAGACCACACCCGAACGTGAACTCGCCGCGTGGTTGATGATCAAATATCTGGGTGAGAAAGCGCAAACCACTCGCTGGGCGATTCAGACCGGCTACTTGCCTGTGCGCCAAAGCGCGAAGGACGATACGGTGAAGGCATATGCCAACAATCCGGCATGGGGTCCCGATCTCGCCAATGCGTACGCGCAGATGTTTGATTGGGCGCAGTATGCGATGATCGAGTCGCCTGTTGCCGGTTACGATCCGGTGCGCGCCTTGATTGACAAGGATGTGATCAGCAAAGCGATTGCCGACACGAAGGCGGATCCGAAGAAGATGTTGGATGATGTTGTCAAGAAGTCTAACGACATCCTCTTAGAAAACGCTCCGAAGTAATAAGTCGTTAGTTAAAAAACACCGAGTGTCTTCACGGCACCCGGTGTTTTTTTATTTGCGCCGCCTGTTGGGGCGACAGTTCAACTGTCGCCCCAACTTAATTAGTTCAACCGTCGCCCCAACTTTAATTAGTTCAACTGCCGCCGCAACTTTTGTGAGGTCACGTTCATCAAAACCCGAAGAAGTCATTAGACTTCTTCGGGTTTTTCTTTTGCCGATCTTTGTCAGGGGAGTGATAGAGCAAAAATCACTCTCTATCCGGCGCTGATAGTGAGACAATATAGGCGGTTGAGGTATGTATGATTCTCAAAAACCTTTGGCGACGAAAAACACGCACACTATTGACTCTGCTCGGCATTGCCGTCGGGGTTGCCGCCGTGGTGTCCCTTTCCGCTTTTGGCGAAGGCTTCGCCAGCGGCTTTGAGCGAGTCTTCTCCACGTCTGAAGCCGATCTCACCGTCGGGCAGAAAGACGCGATCATGTTGATGATCAGTTCGGTGGATGAATCGGTGGGCGATGAGATCAAGTCGCTTCCCGGCGTGCAAGCGGTGAACGGCGTGGTGTTCGGTATGGTGCAGATGTCCGAAGCCCCGTACTTCATCGTGATGGGCGAAGACCTGCGCGGCTTTTCGATTCAGCATTACAAGCTCGTCGCCGGTGAACCGATCACTGGACGTAAACAAATCCTCATCGGCAAGATCACGGCAAAGAATTTTAAAAAAGAGGTGGGGCAAACATTTCTTTTGAACGATGTGACGTATCGCGTGGTGGGCATTTACGAAACAGGCACCAGCATGGAAGACGGCGGCGCGGTGATGAGTCTGGACGACGCGCAGAGAACGTTTGATAAACGGCGGCAAGTGAATTATTTTAAATTGAAGGTCGAAGATCCGCGCCAAATTGATCAAATTAAAAAATCAATTGAGTCACAATGGGGAAGTGAAGTGACGGTGATTCGTTCAGGCGAGGCGACGAAGCAGGATGAGATGTTCGGTCTGTATCGTTCCTTCGGTTGGTTCTTGGGTGTGTTTGCTCTTCTCGTCGGCGGGTTGGGGATGATGAACACGATGTTGATGAACGTGTTCGAACGCACGCGCGAGATCGGTGTGTTGCGTGCTGTGGGTTGGAGCAAACGAAGAGTCATCGGCATGATCATGGGCGAGTCGCTCGTGCTCTCGATCCTCGGTGGCGCGTTGGGAATTTTGTTGGGGATCGGTCTCACATCATTAGCGCGACTTGCCCCGGCAGTGGAATCATTATTGAGTGGTGTGTATACACCGACGATCTTTATTCAGGCGATAGTCGTCGCCGTGTTGCTTGGCACTGTGGGCGGGTTATATCCGGCGTGGCGCGCGGCGCAGTTGCAACCCGTAGAAGCGATGCGGGCTGAAAGCGGGGCGAGCATTAATACCGGATGGTTGATGAGGGTGATGGCAAAAATTTTGGCTGGCGGCGCGTTGCGGAATCTGTGGCGGCGTCCCACGCGCACGTTGGTCACCATCAGCGGGATTGGGATCGGCGTTGGATTCATCGTGGCACTCATGGCGATGAGCGCGGGAATGGTGACTACGTTTGGAATGTTGACGACGGCGGGCGACGCCGATCTTGTTGCCGAGCAGTCGAAGACTGCCGACTTGAGTCTCTCGCAGATTGACGAGCGCATGGCGGATCGGTTGCGTGGGCATCCGGCGGTGAAATCCACATCGAAAGTTTTGTTTGGTATTGCCGATGCGCCGGGGCTGCCTTACTTTTTTTTGTTGGGACTTGATCCATCGGAAGATTTCATTCAACATTATCGAATCAAAGAGGGGCGCATGTTCGAACGCAAGAACGAGATCATCATCGGACGTTTCGCAGCAAACAGTTTGAAGAAGGGGCTGGGTGATATTCTGCGCGTGTCCGGTTCGTCGCTTCAGATTGTGGGGATTTACGAAAACGGATCGGTCTACGAGGATGCCGGCGGCACGATCAGTTTGGATGCGGCGCAAGAGTTATTCAACAAACCAAGCAAAGTATCGCTGATCAACATTCAACTCAAAGAGTCGGAGCGCTCTCGTGTGAACGAACTCGTGAAAGAATTGGGCGCAGAATTTCCGCAGTTGTTGATTATGAAAAGCACGGCGTTTTCAGAATCGATGCAGGATTTTGCGACGATGGACGTGATGATTAATGCGCTGGTGATGTTGACGATGATCGTCGGCGGGATCGTGATGATGAATGCCATGCTGATGAGCGTGTTTGAGCGGACGCAAGAGATCGGGGTGCTGCGGGCTCTGGGGTGGCGGCGTCGGCGCATCATCAGCATGATCGTCGTCGAGTCGCTGGCGTTGGGCGTGTTCAGCACGTTAGCCGGGATCGTGATCGGCGTGGGATTAAATTATCTTTTCTTGCTAGTGCCGGGTATGGGTGTATTTCTTACGCCAGATTATCCGCCGATAATGTTTGCCCAAGTGTTGGCGTTGGCGATCCTGTTGGGTGTCGTAGGCGGTTTATATCCGGCGTGGCGCGCGGCGGGGTTGAGGCCGGTGGAGGCGCTGCGTTACGAATGAGGTGGTAGACAAGGAAATAGGTATACAGGTATGCAGGTATATAAGGAAAACAGGGAAACAGGGAAATGATGACGTGTCTACTTGTCCACCTGTCTACTTGTCTACCTGTCTACCTGTTTACATGTTTACGTATCTACCTGTTGACATTCTATGACTGACATTGTTGTCGAAACCAAAGACTTAAAAAAAATCTACGGCGATGGCGCAGACGTTCATGCTTTGGATGGAGTGAACCTCACTGTTCGCGCTGGAGAGTTCATCGCCATTGTGGGACCGTCGGGGTCGGGCAAGTCTACGTTGTTGAATATGATCGGTGCGTTGGATCGCCCGACGAGTGGCGAAGTGATCATCAATGGCACGCCGATCTCAAAGGTGAAAGATTTAGATCACTTTCGCGGCAAGACGATTGGCTTTGTGTTTCAGACTCACAACTTGATTCCCACTCTGACCGCGCGCGAAAACATCGAAGTGCCAATGCACGAAACATCGTTAAGCGGATCACAGCGCCGCGCCCGTGCCGATGAACTGCTCGATTTGGTAGGCTTGGGCAAACGCAAAAACTTTTTGCCGAATCAAATGTCGGGCGGCGAGCGCCAGCGTGTTGCCGTCGCCCGCGCGTTGGCGAATCATCCCGTCATCATTCTCGCCGATGAGCCGACAGGCAACCTTGATTCCAAAACAACCGAAGAGATCATGGCATTGCTTGAGACGCTGCACAGCGAACATGGCACGACGTTGATCGTGGTGACGCATAACACGCAGGTGGCGCGGGCAACCCATCGCATGATCACGATCCGTGACGGCAAGATTCAAAAAGATGTTTCGATGATGAGCGCGATTGAAAGTGACCTGATTGATTTCAAAAGCTCGGCTTTGGGGCAGGCGATTCTGCGCGGCGAGAATGGCGACTCGGAGGAAGTAAGGGAGATTGCGAAGCGCCTAAAGGAAATAATGGAAGGAAGGGCAACAAAGGAAAAGGGCAGGGCGTGAACATGGTATAAGAATTGTAGGTGAGAGTTGCGCTTGGGGGTAGAATTAGGGAAAGGAGGCATTACGATATGAACCCTAATAAAGTACTTCATCACATCATCGTTGCCATTCTCTTTATTTCAGCCATTGTTGTGAGCGCGTTGACGCCGGTTAATGTTTTGGCGCAAACAGTGTCGCCCACGGCTACTTCAACCGCAACACCGATTCCATCTCCGAGCGTGACTCTTGTCGGCACGGTTGTCACCGGCACGCTCAACGCCCGTTCCGGTCCCGGTTTATCATATCCGGTGGTGGCAACATTTTTGCCCGGCGAGTTGGTGACACTGACCGGACGCATTTCAAATGGCGCGTGGTTGCGACTTGCCTCTACCAAGTTCCCCGATCTATGGGCGAATGTGCAATTTGTAAAAACATCCTCACCCATCACCGCATTGCCAAGTGTTGCCAACCTTTCTGATGGATCGAGAATTGCGGTGAGCGCAAAAATTAACGCGCCCCGCCTCAATGTGCGTAAGGGACCTTGGGTTAGCTACGATATCGTCACGACAGCGAATCCCACGGATGTTGTTGGCATCATCGGCAAGAATGCTGCCGGCACTTGGGCAAACATTCGTTTGATTAACAACAAGACTGGCTGGGCGAACATCACATTGCTCGAACCCGAACGCTCGTGGGCGCGTCTGGTTAACGAATTGCCGGTCACCTCAAAAGCCAACATGATGTTAGATAGAACCGCAACCGTGAGCAAGCCGCTCACTGTCACCGTTGACTCCTTCCCTCAATATGTCCCGATCACAGTGACAGTCAGTTCGCTACTCTCTAGCGTTGCCTGTCGGGTTGCCACCGGCGGATCAGGTTATCATGGCGTCAAGACACTTGCCTTCGCCATGCCGAGCGAATGTCCATCTGGCACATTGCTCAGTGGCACGACGATTAGCGTCACGGTAACGACGGGTGATCCTCTTTACACTGTGAGTGGAAATGTGTCGGTGAATAAATAATTTTGAACGCGAAGTGTTTTGAATAAAACGAAACATCCCGAAGATCAATTTGTCTTCGGGATGTTTTTGTTAACTACTCAAGCGTCATTACGAGGAGTGTTCTTCGCGGAGCGGAACGAAGCAATCTCCAAGCGCAACCGAGATTGCTTCGCGAAGAACGCTACTCAGAAACTTAAGTTTCTCCCACCCGCGGGTTGCGCCAGCAGATCTCCGAGTTCTTAAAGAACTCGGAGATCTTGGCGCGATGGGACACTCACAATGACGAGCCTACGCTTGATCGATCTTCTGCATAATCCCCCATGCCAATCGTTCGGATTTATCCAAGATGTCCGGGTCAACGTTGTTGAAGTCGTCGCGCACGGTGTGAAAGAGCGGGGGCATTTTGGTTTTGGGATCGAAACTTAACAACCCCAATACTTTCTGTCCGTAACGGGCGCAGATGGACATTTCTGAAAACAAGCCTTTATAGTGGAACGGCGTTGCCTTGATGTCGGGGTTTTCTTTCGCTACCCGCTCGGCAATCTCGATCAATCGGCTATCAGACTTGAAGGGCAGTAACACGGTTTCGCTAACGACGTAATTGACGTCCGAATTTTTTCCGCCGATGTTGTCCAACACTAGATAATCCGCATTCGGCAGTTCACTGGCGTGACGCTTGATCCAATCGCGCGCGCCGTAACAACCCACTTCTTCGCAACCGGTATTGATCAAATACACATCGGTTGTGGCGAGTGGCTCTTTCTTTAATCGCTCAGCGAGTCCTAACACCGCCGCCGCGCCGCTGGCATTATCGTTGCCACCTTTGACGTAAGGGGTGAACTCCGGTTGAACAGTGAAGACCAAGCCGACCAATGGGATGACGGCGACACCGAGCGCGATGGTTCGCAATAATAGATCGGGGTTGAAGATTCCGATCACGAACAAAATAGTTAATGCCACGATGGCAACCGCGGCGAGCGTGGTGAGGATTTGGAAAATTTGCCACAACGCCGGAGATTGCATCGCCAACGCGGTGCGATGCGTATCTACGTGACCGGTGATCACGATGCGCCGCTTCGATTCGTTTTTGGCTTTTGCCACTGCCCACACGTTTTGGCTTTTCTCGGCGGGCATTAACCAGACGAGCGGGTTGTCGCGATGTGTCATTTCCAAAAAAAATGAAACGGCGGTGAACAGACCGATGAACGATGCGGCAATCGCGCCTGCCGAAAAGTTTCGCGTTTGCCCGATGCCATAGAAGATCAACGTGGCGAAGATGATCAACGACAAGGCAATCGTGTAGGGCATCCAGCCCGAGACGGGCGAATAAAATTCTTCGAGGTGTGTTTCGTAACCAAAACTTTCGAGCGTCTGCTTGCAATACTCGTGCGCTTCTTTCTCTTTGGGCGTGGTGCTGCCGCGTGCGCCAAGGGTGGAAGAAAAATGCTCAACGTGCTTAAGGGTGGTTTCACTCATAGCGACCTCTGTGAATGGGATTTGACAATACGACGACTGTCATCGCAAACTGATGACACTTTGCAATTCTCTATTTACTTGAGTTGCACTACTATACAGTTACAAGCCGCACCCTGAACCGCTTGGCGACGAGAGCCAACAATTTCCGTAAGGATACTCGGAGTGTCTAGTTCGGTCCCCTCGTGGCTCCCGACTCAACTCCAAAATTTTATGCTGGGTTCTCCGGTTCGCTGCCTTCATGGGCAGCGGTTTGTTTTAAATGGCGGATGGCAAATCGCTTATCGCTTATCGCTTATCGCTTATCGCTTATCGCTTATTGCTTATCGCTTATCGCTTATCGCTTATCGCTTATTGCTTATCGCTTATCGCTTATCGCTTATCGCTTATTGCTTATCGCGCTTCTCACGCATCACGTATCACGCATCACGCATCACGTATCACGCTATATGCCATACGCTATATACCACCCGCCATCCCCTACTTCGGCTTGTTCCCCAAAACTTTCTCAATTCGTTCCATAACATCCGGCGTAAGTTTTTCTACAAATTGAAGCGCTTTCATATTGTCGTGGACTTGCGCCACACGACTCGCGCCGGTAATGACTGTGCTGACATTTGGATTCTTCAAACACCACGCCAGAGCTAACTGCGCCATCGTGCATCCCAAATCTTTCGCAATCGGCGTCAGGTTTTTGACGGTCTCAATTCGTTGCGGCGTGATCACATTTTCTTGCAACCACTCATAACCTTTCAATGCTGCGCGGCTGTCGGCGGGGATGCCATCGTTATACTTGCCGGTTAACAATCCACTGGCGAGCGGACTCCAGATCGTTGTCCCTAACCCGATCTCTTTATATAACCGCGCGTATTCTTTTTCCACCCGATCACGATGCACCATGTTGTAGTGCGGTTGTTCCATCTGCGGTTTGTGCAAACTGTATTTGTCGGCGATGTGCCAAGCTTGTAGGATCGAGTCCGCGCTCCATTCCGACGTTCCCCAATACAATGCTTTGCCTTGCGTGATGATGTCGTGCATCGCCCGCACCGTTTCTTCAATCGGCGTTTCGGGGTCGGCGCGGTGGCAGAAGAGCAAATCCACATAGTCCATCTGCAATCGTTTCAATGATCCATCAATCGCTTCCATTAAGTATTTGCGCGAGAGACAATTCTTCTCATTCGGACCATCGTTCAAGCCCCAGAAAAATTTTGTCGAGACGACGTAACTCGATCTGCGCCAAGCGGTTTTCTTCAACACCTGCCCCATAATTGTTTCCGACATTCCCATGGCGTAGGCTTCGGCGTTGTCGAAAAAATTCACGCCCGCATCGTAAGCGGCGGTCATACACTCCAACGCCAACTTATCATCCACTTGATTGTGAAACGTCACCCACGATCCAAACGACAACTCACTCAGGCGCAAGCCCGAACTTCCTAGACGACGATAATTCATAGTCACAATGTTCTT
>Ga0163199_1001684_pt1 | contig 13700 bp, 14 predicted proteins | sample PL_2010_150m_FD_113537 | JGI IMG/M metagenome (GOLD analysis project Ga0163199, IMG submission 113537) | Freshwater microbial communities from Powell Lake, British Columbia, Canada to study Microbial Dark Matter (Phase II) - PL_2010_150m | ecosystem: Environmental > Aquatic > Freshwater > Lake ... | reverse complement strand
TTGGCGCCAAGCGCCAGGAAGTCATCCTGCAGTTCCTTGCTGTAGCCTCCGTAGGCGTAGCGGAAGAACCGGTAATGGAACCCCTTGGCCTGCTTGCCGAACAACTGCAGTTCGGAGAGGAAGACGAGCTGCTGAAACTTGACGTCGCCGTCGATGCCGAAGGGCGCAGCCACCTTGAGGAGGTAGAGCAGGAGCAGCCGGTCAATCGTGATGTCAGTGGGCGAACGCACGGCGGATTATGGCCACACCCGCGCGCGCCTTGTCAACGGGACCAAGGCTTGACTGGACCGGCTGGATATGGTACTAATAATCGTTCTCAATTGCTGAAGGAGCGCGATGAAGCACACGAAGGAATTGAAACTCCTGCGGGATCACCTCGCCAAGCACCATCTGAAGGTCACGAAGCAGCGCGAGATCATCCTGGACACGTTCCTCCAGTCGGAGCACGTCACGGCCGAGCAGCTCTACCGGATGATGGGACGCCACAAGCCGCACATCGGCCTGGCGACCATCTACCGGACCCTGAATCTGTTATGCGAATCCGGCATCGCCCAGGAGCGGCACTTCGGCTCGCAGACCCACTACGACAACGTCGTTCATAAGCGCCATCACGACCATATGATCTGCACCCAATGCGGCGCCATCATCGAGTTCGAGAACTGCGACATCGAACACCTGCAGGACCAGGTCGCGGCGCGGCACGGCTTCTCCATTACGACCCACAAACTGGAACTCTACGGCCGGTGCAGGCAATGCAAGGGTTAGCGCTTACCGCAGCCTCGTTGCTGTTGTGCATGGTCGGGAGCCTGTGCCCGCTTCCCGCCGAGGCCGCTCCGGACCGCCTCGTTATCTATTCGGGCCGCAAGGAAAAGGCCATCAAGCCGGTCGCGGACGCCTTCACGAAGCAAACCGGCATCCAGGTGGATCTCAAGATCGGCAAGGTCTCCGGCTTAGCCAACGAGATCCGGATGGAAAAGGCGCACCCGCGCGGCGACCTGTTCATCTCCACAGAGGGCGGGATCATGGAGATGCTGGCCAAGGAGGGACTGCTGGACCCCTACCAATCCGCCGCAACGAAGGCCGTCCCCGACGACTTCAAGAGCGCCACAGGGTCTTGGACGGGCATTTCGGGACGCGCGCGCGTCATCCTGTACAACAAGAACCTGGTGCCCGAGAAAGACGCGCCCCGCTCCGTCCTTGAGCTGGCCGACCCCAAATGGAAAGGCAAGCTCGCCATCGCGGGCACCCGCGAGCGGACGACGCTGGCGTGGGCGGCGGCCTTGGTCGCCGTCAAGGGCGAAGCCTTCGCCAGGGATTATCTGACTCGGCTGGAGACCAACGGCCTCAAGATCCTCACGGACAACACGGAAGTCTGGCAGGGCGTCGGGCGCGGCGAGTTCACGATCGGCCTGACCAACTCCCCCAACTATTACCTGGCAAAGAAAATGGGCCTGCCCGTGGGCGTGGTCTACCCGGATCAGGATGCCGGTGGACTCGGCACACCGATCAATCCCAATGCCGCCGCCGTCATGAAGGGAGCGGCGAACCCCGAGGCCGCCCGCAAGTTCATCGACTTCCTGTTGTCGCCGGAAGGCCAGCGCATTCTGGTCGGCCAGGACTATGAAATCCCACTGATCCCCGAGGCGGACCCCGGCGAGGTCCTCCCCGCCAAGTCGATCAAACGTCCGGCCGTCAGCGCGCAACGGCTCGCCGAGATGGAAGAGCCGACGCTCAAGCTGCTGACCGCAATCAACACGAACTGGTGACATGGCGCAGGCGGGAACCATCGCGTTGCTGGCCGGCGTCAGCCTGCTGATTCTCCCCCCCTTGCTCTACCTCGCCTCCTCGGCGGTGCAGGCCGGCACGCTCGGCGCGCTCTCGATCGGGTCGCTGGCGGGACTGGCCCTCACGACGCTGTCACTGGCCGCGCTCGCGACTCTGTGGGCGATGGCGCTGGCTCTGCCCCTGGCGTGGCTCGTCGTCCGCACCGATATGCCGTTCCGTAATACGTGCCGATGGCTGGCCGTGGTCCCGCTCGCGATTCCGTCGTACATCGGCGCCATGGCCTACATTGCGCTTCTGGGTCCGGTCGGGTCGGTCAATACCTGGCTGTCGGCGCTCACCGGCGCTCACCAGTTATGGATGAACATCTACGGCTTTGGGGGCGGAGTCTTCGTGCTGGGCCTCTTCACATACCCATATATCTTCCTGCTGGTGAGCGCGGCGCTGGAGGCTACTAATCCGTCCGTCGAAGAGACCGCCCGCTCGCTGGGAGAAAGCCCGCTGGGCGTGCTGCGCCGGGTCACACTGCCGATGCTTCGGCCGAGCATTCTGGCGGGAGGACTACTGGTCTTTCTCTACGCGCTGTCCGACTTCGGATCGTTGTCTCTGCTCCGCGTACAGGTGTTTACGACCGCCATCTACCATCAGCTCAACACGCGATTCGATCAGGCCGCGGCCGCCATGCTCTCCTTCGTGCTCGTGCTCATCACCCTCGCCGTCCTGCTCTCGCAGCGCGTCCTCCTGAGCCGGCGCTCGTACGTGACGATCACCGGCACGGCGCGGGTCGCGCATCCTATCCATCTCGGCCGGTGGCGCTGGCCGGCCGCCGTGCTGGCCGGCGGTATCCTGAGCCTGTCCGTCTTCATTCCGCTGGGAGTGCTCCTCGCCCAAACCGGCTCCCTGGAGCAGTTCACGGACGTGCTCCGGGAGCAGTGGGCGTTCATCAGGAACAGCCTCGCGCTGGCCGGCGCCGCCGCCACCCTCGCCATGATCATCGGATTCCTCATCGCGTTTTCAGCCAAGCGAGCCAAGGGCCCGGCCGGCGCGGCGCTCACGGGAACGATCCAGGTCGGCTACGCGATCCCGGGCACGGTCCTCGGCTTGAGTTTGATTCTCCTCTACAACACGTACCTGCCGTGGCTGTACGGCACGGCCGGCGTCCTGGTCCTGGCGTACCTGATCCGTTTCCTGACCCAGTCCGTCCAAGGGATCGACGCGGCGCTCGCCGGCATCAACCCGCATCTCGAAGAGGCCGCGCGCGCGTTGGCCGCTTCGCCGGCGACCGTACTGCGCCGCATTCTGGCTCCCCTGGTGCGCCCGACCCTGTTCGCCGTCTGGACCCTGGTGTTCATTTCCGCCATGAAGGAACTCGACGCCACCCTGCTGCTCAGGCCGGCCGGCTTCGACACGCTGCCGGTCCGGGTCTACATCCACACGGTGGAGGCCGAGTACGCCAAGGCCGGCGCGCTGGCCCTGCTCCTGATCGCGTTCACGGTGCTGCCCTGGCTCGTGGTGACGCGCCTGCGGGAAAAGAAGCTCGTATGAGGCTGATCGAACTCTCCCGCGTGTCGCTCGCCTATCCCAACGCCGTTGAGCCGGCGCTCCACGATCTCTCCCTCGACATCGCCGAGGGCGCGACCCTGTCCGTCCTGGGCCCCAGCGGGTGCGGCAAGACCACTGTGCTCCGGGCCATCGCCGGCTTCGAGCATCCCTACTCGGGAGAGATCCGGATCGCCGGACGAGTGGTGTGCAACGGAAAGCAGTGCGTTCCACCGGAAGAGCGCGGCGTCGGGATGGTCTTTCAGGACTACGCGCTGTTCCCCCACCTCACCGTGGCCCGGAACGTCGCGTTCGGGTTGCGACGCCTGGAACCACAGGCGGCCGCGCGTATGGTCGCGACGACGCTGGACCTCGTCGGTCTGACAGACCTGAAGGACCGGTACCCCCACGAACTCTCCGGCGGCCAGCAACAGCGCGTCGCGATCGCCCGCGCGCTCGCGCCCAAGCCGGTCGTCCTCCTGCTGGACGAGCCGTTCAGCAATCTGGACCCGGACATGCGGGGGCAGATGCGCGAAGAAGTGCAGGAGATCCTCCGGCGAACCGGGATCACGGCCGTGCTGGTCACACACGATCACGACGAGGCGTTCGCGATGGCCGACCGGATCGCCGTCCTGAACCGCGGCCGGCTCGAACAGATCGACAACCCGGAGTCCATCTACCACACGCCCGCCACCCCCTTTGTGGCGAACTTCGTCGGTCAGGCGGACTTCCTCCCCGGCCGCGTGGAGAACGGCAAAATCCACACGGAAGTGGGCGTCTTCGAGAATGTCACCGGCCATCCGTCCGGAACGGCGATCGAAATCATGATCCGGCCCGACGACGTGCACTGCACGCCGGCTTCTCCGGGCACGGCCCAGATCGCGGGACGGCAATTCCGAGGCTCCGAGAATCTCTACGCCGTGCTCCTGCCCTCCGGGCAATATCTCCACAGCAGCGAAGCCTCCACCACGATGTACCCGATCGGCACCTCGGTCGAGATCAAGATCGTGGCCACCCACATCGTCACGTTCGTGAAGCGCTAGCGGTTTCCCCGTCTCTGAATCACCCATTGCGTGCCCATTGAGGCCCGCAAAAACACTCTTGACAGGACACAGTCAACTAGGATACTAATAATCGTTCTCAATATCATAAGCTTTCAAGGCAATATGATTACTCTGACTAAACCAACGTTTTTGCCGTCCGTGAATGGGCTCTTTTATGCGCATTAATTGAGAACGAATCGCAATTACATTCTCATCACGATATAAGTATAAGGAGGAACATATGCGGCGACTGGCAATCATCGGGGCCCTCTCAGCCTGCCTGCTGGGCGGCGCCCCGCTCGCGGCGATGGCCGACGAGAAGACCGAGAAGGCCTTGGAAGAGAGGGTCAAGAAGCTCGAACAACTGGTCGAGCAGCTGACGAAGCACGAGGCCAAGGAAGCGAAGGAGGAGGGCAAGGAGAAGGGCAAGGAGACGAAGGAGGGAGAGAAACCCCCTGCCTATACTTTCTCCGGTGCCGGCGGTGGCAAGTCCATCTATGCCAAGCCGTTCGTGTCGGCTCCGAAGACGACCGTCGGCGGCTACATGGACCTTCACTACCGCTCGTTCAACAGCAGCAACGGGACGGGCCCAGGCCAGCCCGGCACCGGAGCAGGCAGCAGCAGTTTCGACCAGCAGCGTTTTGTGCCGTTCTTTTATTCTGACATCACCGACCGTCTGAAGGTCGCGGCCGAGCTTGAGGTCGAGCATGGGATTCGGTCGAGATCGAATACGGGATCGGGCATCGAGATCAGCCTTGAATTCGCGAGCATTGACTACTTGATCAACGACAAAATCAACTTCAGAGCCGGTATCATCCTGCTACCAGTTGGCAAGTTCAATCTCTTGCATGACTCTCCGCTCAACGATCTCTCGGACCGGCCGCTGGTGGCCACTGCCATCATTCCCTCCACCTTGTCGGAAACCGGCGCGGGGTTCTACGGGACGTTTTACCCCACCCGGTTGTCGAAACTGGACTACGAGTTGTACGTGACACAGGGCTTCAATGGGTACAACGGTACGACCCCGCTGATTACTGCAGCCAGTGGACTGAGGGATGCGCGCCAGCGGGTTTCGACCGCTGACGACGGATTGGACAACAATAATGGCAAAGCGGTGGTCGGCCGGGTTGCCTTCAGCCCAATGCTTGGCATCGAGGTGGGCGGCTCTGGCTACTTCGGCTCCTACGATCCGGCGAGCAGGCGGCCGCTGAGCATCACGGCAGTGGACTGGACCCTTCAGCGCGGCCCGTTCGAATTGATCGGTGAGGCGGCATGGATGTATGCGCGTGACAATCACCGCAATCTGAATGGGACGTTTGCCTTTGATACGTCAGCGGGTGTTCCGGCTGGAACCCTGCTCCCGCGCCGCAGTGACGGCTACTACGTGCAGGGCAACTACCACTTCATGCCGCAGGTCCTTCGACGATGGGCGCCCACGTATTTTACCGAGGCCTCGACCTTCACGGCCGTAGCCCGATGGGACGACGTCAATACCAACAGCGAACTGTCGGTCACTCGCCGGGAGCGCCTGACTCTGGGTCTGAATTTCCGACCGGTCGAGGATACGGTCTTCAAATTGGACTACCAGTTTAATTTTGAAGACGGGAGAAATAACCGCACGAGGAATGACGGGTTGGTCCTTTCAGTGGCGACCTATTTCTAAACCCTGTGCCTCCGTGGGCGGGCGACCCTCCTCGCCCGCCCACCGTGCCTTCCCCTCCCCTTTTCTTGCTTTTAGAAGGAAGGCACAGTTAAGATGCCGCGCCATCGTGAGGTCTCAGTGGCGATCTGGAAACCTTGTGCAGTCCTGGCATTATTCTTTCTGTCCAGCTGCATGACGCTGGGGGGGCAACCGACCGCGGTTTCCTCGTGTTCCTTCGACCAGGTATGGGATACCGCCATCTTGACCATCGCGGACGTTCAGTTCGAGACGATCAACAAGGCGGCGGGGGTGCTGGAGACGCAATGGGTTGAAGTCGAAGCGTCCACGCGCGCGGGCGCGTTGGAGCGCGAGGTCAACAAAGAGCGGGTGAAGTACGTGGTGGAGGTCAAGCGGGACGGCACCGGAGCCGTCGCGACCGTGCTTCAGCTTCGGGAAGAATGGTCGCCTATGGGTGTGCGGAGCCGCCAATGGCGCGGGATGCCCGGCAATCCTCAGGAAGAATCCGCCGTCGCCGCCGCGATCGCCAAACGCCTCAAGGAAAAGGGATGCTGAGACGCGTGCTGACGGCCGCCCTGCCACTCTGGATCGCGTTTGCCCCGCTCGCCGTCGCATCAGAGCCCGGCAAGCGGACGTGGGACCCCGACCTGAAACGGTGGCTGACCGAAGAAGAGCTCGGCAGTATCGATGTCTATCTCACCGAGGAGCAGGCCCTCAAGCTCCTGTTTCCGAAGTCCCAGCAGGTTCGTACGGAGGAGCTTCGGTTGACGCCCGATCAGAAAGTCCGGATCCAGGAGCGGATCGGCTGGAAATTCCCCGAAGAATCGTTCCGGGCCTTCAAGGCGGAGAGCAACGGCAAGGTGGACGGCTATGCCGTGATCCAGGAGACGATCGGCAAGCACCGGCCGATCACGTACCTTGTGGGCGTGACCCCGGACGGCAGGGTTTCCGACATCGAGATTCTGGTGTATCGTGAGAGCAAGGGCAGCGAGGTGCGGATGAAGCGATTCAACTCTCAGTACGAAGGGAAAACCGTCCTCGATCCGATCCGCATCAACAAGGACATCATCAACATCACGGGCGCCACGATGTCGGTGCGCTCGGTCAGCGCCGGCGTCAAGCGGGCCCTCGTCCTGGTTGAAGAGTTCTACCTCAACCACCGCTGAGCCCATCATGCGCAACTTCAACACCCGCTTCCGCCTCCTCGACACCGACCGGAACATCCGACTGCTCTATACCCTGTTCATCGTCACGCTCTTCGCGGGATTCCTGTTCACCATCTACTGGGCGCACAACACCACCGGCCTCTCCTATTCCGGAATTGCCCAGCACTACCTGGGCTCAGACGCGACCTTCGGCGAGCCCAAGTCCTTCCGGGAACTGGCCGAGACGACCCATTTCCACTTTTTCACGATGCCGGTCGTGTTCCTGATCCTCTGCCACGTCTTCTACCTCACGATGGCCGGGCAGGGGCTGAAGATGGCGATGACGCTGCTGGCCTTCGGCGGCGTCGCCATCGATCTCGCCTCGCCCTGGCTCATCCTTTACGTGAGCCCCCATTTCGCACTCGTGATGTTGGTGGGCGACGTGCTCATGCTCGGCACCTTCCTGGTGATGGCCGGCTGGCCGCTCTACGAGATGTGGATCCTCAAAAAGCGGCTGATGGCGTCGGGACGGTCTGAAGAGTAACATACAGCGCTTCGAGCACAACGACGAGGTGGAGTGGAACCCATCCATACCGTTACGCTGAAGCCAGGGGAAGAAGACCGCTTGTTGGCCGGGCATCCCTGGATTTATCGGAATGAAGTCGAGGGCTGGCCACCGAGCGTCGAGCCCGGCGACCTGGTGGATGTGCTTGACGGCCGCGGGCGCTTCCTTGGACGCGGCTACATCAATCCGCGCTCCACTATCGCCATCCGCCTCTTCGGACGCGACCGCACCCCCATCAATGGTGACTTTTTTACCAACCGCATCCGGCAGGCCAAGGCATGGCGGGAAAAGACGTTGAGGGGACGATCCGCCTACCGCGTGGTTCATGGCGAAGCGGACGGGCTGCCCGGCCTGATCGTGGATCGCTACGGCGACGCGCTGGCGATCCAGGTTCTGACCGCCGGGATGGACCGTCGCCGGGATCTCATAGTGAAGGCCCTCACGGAGGTCCTCGCTCCCCGGACCATCGTGACCCGTAATGATTCTCCGATGCGCGAACGCGAGGGCCTTGTTCGGGAACGGGGTGTCCTTTTCGGGGAATTGCCTCCTGAACTTGTCGTGCAGGTGAACGGCCTGGACGTGGCGGTGGATCTTCTGGAAGGCCAGAAAACAGGCCTGTTCCTGGACCAGATCGAGAACTATCGCCTGCTCGAACGGCTGGCGGACGGGGCGGAGGCGCTGGATTGCTTCTGCTATACGGGCCTCTGGGGTCTCCACGCCGCCCGGTACGGGGCAGCCCGCGTGACAGGTCTCGATCAATCGGCGCCGGCCATCGCGCAAGCGAAGGTCCTGGCCGAGCGAAACGGCCTGGCCGGGCGCTGCACCTACCGCGTCGGCAACGCCTTCGACGAGCTCAAGGAGCGGGACCGACGCCGCGAGTCCTTCGACCTGATCATCCTCGACCCCCCCGCCTTCGTCAAAACGCGTGACCGCCTGTCCGAAGCCGTCGCGGGCTACAAGGAAATCAACTTGCGGGCGATGCGTCTTCTCCGCCCCGGAGGCTGCCTGATTACCTGCTCCTGCTCGCACCATCTGACTGCCGAACAGTTCCGGCGGCTCCTCCTGGACGCCGCAGGAGATGTCCGCCGCACCGTCAGACTCGTCGCGCAGGGTGCCCAGGGATACGACCATCCGGTGCTCCTTGGGATGCCGGAGAGCGAGTACCTCAAGTGCTTTGTTTTACAGGCTTTGTAGGGCGCTCGTTTATTGACTGCCCATAGTCATTATGCTACGGTCAACTGGCTTTTCCGGTGACGGATTGGGGCGATTAGCTCAGGGGGAGAGCGCTTGCTTCACACGCAAGAGGTCGCAGGTTCAAGACCTGCATCGCCCACCAAACCGAGCTTGCTCGACCCGGAGCCTATTCGATTGAGGCGACGGGATAGAAACCTTTCTTTCATGGACAGTACAGGTATCTTTTGATACAATCCTTGCCAGTGATACCAGTTTGATGGAATGGAGGCTGGATATGTTACTCACGCGAAACTTGATGGCGATCCTGCTGGTGGCGGCGCTGGGCCTCTCCGGCTGCGCCAACTCCCCGGGAATGTCCTCGGACGCGTATCCCACACCCAGGCCGCAGGACCTGCCCGTCGGGATTGATGAAGGACTGATCACCCGTGATTGGGACGGGGGGTACCCCCTGCGGTGGTTCGCGTTCCTGTTGAATCCTTTTGGCGTCGCCGGCGATCTCATCGTCAACCAACCGCTATACCTATTGTTTTCTCAGGAACCGGAGTTCTGGGGTTACACCAATCAGGACAATCTTTTCCGGCAACGCTTCCCCAAGTCCCAGTACAGCTACGACACGTTTTACTATCAGTACCAGCAGTACCAGGAAGCGGAAACGGCCCGGGGAGCGCAAGCGCCCCCGGCTAAATAAGCAGTCTGTTGTAGTCCTCTGATTTTCTGCGCCTCCAGATCGCTCTGCTCCCGCGTGATCGCGGGGGGCCTCCTCTGCCTGCTGGCAGCATGCGGCGGCCTCCCGAAATCCCCTGCTCAAGCTACCGTCGCCCCCCGCATCACGCCGCTTTCCGCCTGGAACCTGTGCGACCGCCGGGAAACCGTCCTGATGAACGAAGCGGGACGCCGGACTGAGCGCGCCCCCTGGGGGCTCGGAGAAGAAATCACCGCCTACCGCCAGACGGCCGGCCGCGAGAGCGAATATCACCTGTTTTTCGACGACCGGGGCCTCCTGGTCGGCTATATCGGCATCCTCTACGAAGGGCTCGATCTCGCCGGCCAGCCCGACTACGCGGCCTGGGTGGCCAAGCAGATTCCCACGGAATTTCTCCTGCCGTCTGGAGCTACAGGGAGAAGCCCCGGTCTTCGCTCGGGACGCCTCTACGGAGACCAGGGCGAGCGCGTCAGCGCAAGAGCCATCGTGATCCCGCAGAAAGAGCGACCGATGCTCTTTGTCGAGTCGAACATGCTGACCTCCTATGCCCCGTTGCTCTCTCCGTACAGGCCGGAATATCTGCGCCGGGTCCTCTCACCGGCTGAGGCCGCGCCACGACCCGCCTATGGGCCGGCCGACAGCGAGAGCCGGGACTTCATCGGCCGCCAGCATTTCTCGAAAGGAGAGGTCGCCCACTTCGGCCTGTGCGGGGAGAAAGCGGTCGACGTGGCCATCGAGGCCTATCAGCGCGCCATTGAGATCGGCCTGAGCGAGCCGCTTTATCAAGCCGAGGCCCATCACCGCCTGGGCCTGACATACCGGGACAAGGGCCTCCTGCCGCAAGCGGCGGCTTCCATCGAGGCCGCCCTGAAGATCCGGCCGGCGATCCCGGAAGTGGTCAACCATCTGGGGAAAGTATACGCGCTCATGGGGGACAAGCCGCGGGCGACGGAAGCCTTCCAGACGGCCATCGGCCTCAAGCCGAACTACGCGAACGCGCATTTCAACCTGGCGGAAATCATCGAGGACACCCAGCCGCGCCGGGCCCTCACGGCCTACGAGAATTATCTCGCCTACCAGGAGGAGACCCCGGGCGAGAAAGAGCGGATTGAGAAGGCGAAGAAACGGATTGAGGTGTTGCGAAAAGCGGGGAAGTGATCAGATCGCCCGGCGGCCGTCCAGCGACTTGATCAACGTCACCTCGTCGGCGTACTCGAGATCCATGCCCACCGGCACCCCGCAGGCGATCCGGCTGATGCAAATCCCCAGGGGCCTGATCAGGCGCGACAGGTAAATGGCTGTGGCCTCTCCTTCGATGGTCGGAGACGTGGCCACGATCACCTCCTCGACTTTGCTCTGCGCAATCCGATCCACGAAGTCCTGCGCCTTGATGTCGGCCGGCCCCACCCCGTCCAAGGGAGAGAGCGCCCCGGCCAGCACGTGATAGAGCCCCTTATACCCGCCCGTCCGCTCGAAAGTAAGCAGCGTGGTGACATCCTCCACAACCACCAGCCGCGTCGCGTCGCGGGACGGGTCCAGGCAGATGTCGCAGAGCTCGCCCTCGGCGATGTTGCGGCACTGGCGGCAAAGCCCCAGCCGCTCCTTGACCGCGCGGATCGCCTGGACGAGGCGGTCGGTGTCTTCGCACGGCTGCTTGAGAATGTGGAACGCCAGCCGCTGGGCGGTCTTCCGGCCGATCCCGGGCAGGCCGGCCAATTCCCGCACCAACTCATCGAGAATGCCATGCCGATTCATGGTCAGAGTAAGCCGGGGATCTGGAGCCCCCCCGTGACCCCCTTCATTTCCTCCGCCACCATTTCGCGCGCCTTCCGGAGCGCCTCGTTCACGGCGGCGACCACGAGGTCCTGCAGCATGTCGGCATCGTTGGCCTTGACGACTTCCGGATCGATCTTCACCGAGACAATCTCCAGCCCGCCGTTCGCCACGACGCTCACCATGCCCCCGCCGGACGACGCCTGCACGGTCTTCGTCGCCACCTCTGCCTGAACCCTGGCGAGACGCTCCTGCATGGCCTGGGCCTGCTTCATGATGTTGCCGAGATTCCCCATCCCTCCGAACATCCCCTTGTTGGACATCTCAGTCTCCCTTGCTCTCCCGCTCCGCCCGGGCCTGGTTTCGCCGCACGTCCCTGACCTCGCCGCCGAAGACCGACAGGACCTCCTTCACGAGCGGATTGGCCAGCGCCTCGTCGCGAAGGTGGCCCTCCGTCTTCGCGGCGCGATCACGCCGGAGATCCGCCACCGTCGGCGCCTGTGCCCCTTCCTCCAGCGTGATTAGACGCAGCCGGACGCGCCGGCCCGCCAGCGCCGCACAGACGTCCGCCACTGCCTGCTGGGACGCCTCCTGCTGGAGCATCTTCATCGACACGCCGGCCGACGCGGGAAACCCGATCGTCACCATGTCGCCCACAATGCCGACCAGCGTCGAATTTTCGAGAAACGCACCGATGTTGGGCCGCTCGGCCTGCACCCGCGTCACCACGTCCTCCCACACCAAGGCAACCGGTTCTGAAGAGCCGGCCTGCGGCGAACGTTCCGCTGGCCGCGTACGTTCAGCCGGCGCCGGCGGCACCGCCCTCCCCCCCTTGGCATCCGGGCGCGGGGGCGGCATTCCGGCCTGTTCGCTCCCGACGCGACAGGCCCTCACGACGGCCATCTCCACGACGTACCACGGATGCTGGCTGGTCCGGATGCCGTCCTCGGCCTCCAGAAAGACACGAAACAGTTCCTGGATGTGGTCCAGGGAGAGACGCCCGGCATTGGCCTTGATTTCCGCCTGTTCTTCCGGGCCGAGCTCAATCAGGTCGTCGGCATCGGCCACCACCTTGGCGACCAGAAGGTTTCGGACATGCTCCATGAGTTCGCCGGAGAACTGGCGCACGTCGCAGCCGTAATCCTGCACGGCGGCCAGCGAACGGAGCGCGCCCGACGCCTCGCGCGCCAGGGTCGCATCGAGCACGCCACGGAGCAGTTCGTGGGGAACGGAGCCCAACAGCATCATCAGATCGTCCACCGCGACGCGCTTCCCGCCGAAGGCCACGGCCTGATCCATCAGGCTCAGCGCGTCCCGCATGCTCCCGTCGGAGGCACGCGCAAGCGCGCTCAGGCTGCGCTCGTCAATGGCAATCCCCTCCGCCTTCGCCACCCGCTGAAGGGTGTCGATGATCTCGCGCCGGGGAATCCGCCGGAACGTGAAGTGCTGGCAGCGGGACAGGATGGTCTGGGGAATCTTGTGCGCTTCCGTGGTCGCGAAAACGAAGACCACATGCGCGGGAGGCTCCTCCAGCGTTTTGAGCAGGGCATTGAAGGCGGCCGTCGAGAGCATATGGACTTCGTCGATGATGTAGACCCGATAGCGGCCGCGGGCCGGGCCGGTCTTGATGGTCTCGCGCATCTCGCGGACGTCGTCCACGCTGTTGCTGGACGCGCCGTCGATCTCCATCACATCGAACGACGTCCCCGAGCCGATCTCCAGGCAGCTCGGGCACTTGAGGCAGGGATTCGGCGTGGAGCCCTTGTCGCAATTGAGGGCCTTGGCCAGGATGCGGGCCATGGTCGTCTTACCGACTCCCCGCATGCCGGAGAACAGGTAGGCGTGAGCCGTGCGGCCAGACGCGAGGGCGTTGGTGAGCGTCTTGACGACGTGGGCCTGGCCGGTGACCTCGGAGAAGGTCATCGGGCGGTGCTTGCGGGCGGAGACTTGGTAATCCATTACGCGCGTTTTACGGGGGCCAGGTGATCCTGCGGCACAAAGAAGGGCCTCCTTACCGTTGCTTCCTTCCGGACCTGGCGGGGTTCAAAGGTTTCTTTTGCACAGGGCCCGGCCCCTTATAATAGCTAGCTGAACCAGCACTTCGATAAAAAATGACCAAACCCACGCTGGGAATCTAGATGACCGGCTTATAGAAATCAAGCTGCCCGGAAAAGACATCTCTCACCAAGCTGAGCCACCCCCAAAAAGATTAGTGAGTCACTGCATGCTCTTGCGAAGATCGACCAGTACCTGATCGACCGCGTCTACCCGGATCAGGCCCAGCCGCGGATACTCG
>Ga0163199_1001683_pt1 | contig 13715 bp, 5 predicted proteins | sample PL_2010_150m_FD_113537 | JGI IMG/M metagenome (GOLD analysis project Ga0163199, IMG submission 113537) | Freshwater microbial communities from Powell Lake, British Columbia, Canada to study Microbial Dark Matter (Phase II) - PL_2010_150m | ecosystem: Environmental > Aquatic > Freshwater > Lake ... | reverse complement strand
CGATTTAGAGAGCAGCTCATTTGTTGAATCTCGAAACGGGATCCGTTGGCGAAGCCACCCCGAAGCATCGATGTCAAATTTTCTCTATGCTCGAGGAGTTGAGCACAAGCGAGGAGAAAAATATCCAGAAGACTATGCGCAACACTCGACGGCAAAATATGCTTACTACGATATCCATCTCCGCTTACCGGACGGAGAGTGGGTTGATGTAGAAATATGGGGTGACAAGCCCCATGGGCACGGCGAGGATAGGTACAGCGAGAAGCGAAAACATAAGGAAGAATACCATTCTGGGCAAAAGAACTTCATTGGCATACATTTCAATGACTGCTTCAGTGACGACAAGCTTGCAAACATTCTTGAGCCCTTCATTGGCCACATTCAACCGTTCCGCTTCGACCGGCCCACAGACCAACTGATCCAGTCCTCGCACTGGTCCAATGCAGATGAGTTGTTAGATTCCTGCCGCTTGCTCGCAAAGACTATGGCGGATGGAAAATTTCCAACCGAGGGGTGGCTGAGAAAGCGGGGAAAATGGGCAGGGCGGCCTGGCGAACCGCTAAACACCATGTCGGTGTATATCAAGATGTGGTTGGGTGGCGTTCGGAACCTAAGAAAACTGCTTGGACAAAGCCATCAAAGCACCGAGTTGTGGAGCAGGGAATCTGCCATAAGGGCATATAAGGCGTTCTTCGAAAGGTATGGGATGACGCCAGAGAAGTACCGGAACTTGGAAAAAAAGGGCGGAGATGGGTCGCTGTCTCGCGAAGTTTCTAAGAGAGCGGCGAACATATGTTCTGCTGTTCAGAAGTTTGCCGGCGGAAGTTCGGACGTAAACCAGGAGCTTGGCATATCCGTTGATCGAACGAGAAAATGGTCTCGCGAAGCGGTATTGAATGGTTATCGTGAAGTAATTGGTCAGTGGGGAATTACCCCAAACCAGCTATTGAATGACCATAAAACCAAGAAATTGAAGCTAGAGGAAAGCGTATTTCGTGACGTGTCTAGGCTCATTGGGGTTACAAAAAAACATTTCGCCAGCTCAAAAGAGATTTGCGAGATTATTGGATTCAAACCCCCATCAAGGCCGCGAAAGCGCAGGTCAAAAAAAGGCAGCTAACAATTCATTGCAGGCGCGACTGTCCTGACGGGCCGCGCCCTGCACTCAAACAAAGGAGGGAAGCAGTGCCAGACGTTTTTATCAGCTACTCGGTGAAAGACGAGAGTCTCGCACAGTTTGTCCTTAGTCATCTTGTCGCACAGGGACTGGATGTATTTCTTGCCTCCATCAGCCTTAACGCTGGAGAGCACTGGACGCCCAAGATAATCGAATCTCTGAGAACATCAGAATGGGTGTTTCTTCTAGCAAGCAAGAACGCGCTTGCTTCCTCGAATGTCCAGCAAGAAATTGGAGGCGCGATCTTCGGTAAAAAGAAGCTTGTTCCAATCATGTGGGACGTCCAACCAAGCGATCTGCCTCGATGGGTTGGCGATTATCAGGGCCTCGTGCTCACGGGCACAACCATGGAGAACATCAACATTCAAGTTTCTCAGTTGGCCGCGAATGTGAAAGCAAACAAAGTTAAAGGGCAGCTTGTTGCTGGTGCTGTTTTCGCTGGGTTGCTCTACCTTCTAGCGAAATGAAATCTAACGTTACGGTCAAGCGGGGCGCGCTGCTATTGGCGAGTGCCTTATCCCCCATTCGATAACCGTAGAGTTATCAAGGCCGGGTGTCGGTTAGATTCTTAATCCCCTTATTGGCGCGGGTTTCTGGGCGATGCGTTCTGAGTTCGTGATGACGTATCTTCTGGTTCTTTGGGGATACTAAACGTAGTAATCAGGCTCATTCCCTGAGCACGCGACCCAGCAAAATGCTATTCATGGATGGGTCTCCCTACACCGACGGATCAGTATCGTCATTGACCAAAACTTGCCAAGTTTGCTCAAACTTGACCTGCAATGACATTCTGAATCAATATAGCCCTCTCATCGCAAATGGAGTTAGCCGGCAAGTGAGCGATCAGAATGACGAAATCCTCACCATAGATGAGGTGGCGGCGTATCTGAAGGCCGGCAAACGCACGGTCTATCGGCTCGCATCGAGTGGGGCAATTCCAGCCTTCAAGCTTGGTGGCACGTGGCGTTTTCGAAGGGCGGAGTTAGATCAGTGGATTGCCAGCCGAATCGGCAAGGCAAGAATCGATGTTGATGCTGGTGGCCATAAATGACGGATAGCGCTCTCGCCACCCTACAGACCAATGCCAATCCACAACAGCGCGAAGCCATCCTTGCTACCGACGGCCCAGTGCTCATCATCGCGGGACCTGGCTCCGGGAAAACGTTCACCCTTGTCGAGCGCGTCGTCTACCTCATCACGCACAAGGGCGTAGCGCCGGAGTCGCTGTTCGTCGTCACCTTTACCGATAAGGCGGCGCGCGAACTGACGACTCGGATTTCGACCCGTCTGAGCGAGTTGGGCATCAAGTTCAACCTGAACGAGATGTACCTGGGCACCTTTCACTCAATCTGCCTGCGCATCCTGGAGGACTTCCGGGAGTTCACCCGGCTCAAGCGCAGCTTCACGCTGTTTGACCAGTTTGACCAGCAATACTTCCTGTACCAGCGCATCAAGGAATTCCGCGAACTGCCCGATGCCCATCTCGTCATCGGCGACGAACGGTCGGGTCGCTGGGCACAGTCGGAGAACCTGCTCAAGTGGCTCAACAAAGTCAGCGAGGAAGCCCTCGACGTCGCCATGCTTGCGGCTGCCCCCGAAGTGGAAATACGGGCGCTGGCCGCGTGCTTTGTCAAGTATCAGGAGTTGCTGCACGCGAACAACTCACTCGACTTTTCCGGCATCCAGTACGAGGCGCTGCAATTGCTGGAAAAGCACCCCGAGGTGCTGGCCCAACTGCGCGAGAAGCTGACCTACCTGATGGTCGACGAGTACCAGGACACCAACACCATTCAGGAGCGCATCCTCCTATTGCTGGCGGGCGAAAAGCACAATCTGTGCGTCGTGGGTGACGACGACCAAGGCTTGTACCGCTTTCGCGGGGCCACTATCCGCAACATTCTGGAGTTCCCTGAGCTGTTCGACGAGGGTCAGTGCAAGCGCGTCACCCTCACGGTCAACTACCGCTCACACCCGGACATCATCCGTTTCTATAACAAGTGGATGCGCGAGCAGACGTGGGACGACGGCAAGCGCGTATTCCGCTTCGCCAAGCAGATCGTCCCTCGCGATGACGTCTTCCCCGATATGCCCACAGCGGTGCGGTTGGCGGCCACCGACAACAAGGACGAAACTACCAACTGGCACGCCGAGGTGCTGGCTTTCCTCAACGGTCTAAAAGCGTCCGGCAAGCTGTCTGACTGGAACCAGGTTGCCTTCCTGTTCCGCTCAGTCAAGAACGACAAGGTGGTCGCGCTGGCGCGCTTTCTCGAAGCCGAGGGTGTGCCGGTGTTCTCGCCACGCTCGAACATGTACTTCGAGCGCGAGGAAATCCGCCTGATGATCGGCGCGCTGATCTTCCTGTTTCCGCAGTTCCCCAAAATGCGGGCCTGGGCCGAAGGCGTCACGCTGCCGATCTGGGACTACTACGACCAGTTTTGCTTCGCGGCATTCACCACGGAACTGCGCAAGCCAGAGAACAAGCCCCTACTGGATTGGGCGCGCCCGCTGGCGAAGCGCCATGCCGTGCTGACCCAGAACACCGACTACTCGTTCTCCGGCCTTTTCTACCAACTGCTCCAGTTCCCGCTGTTCGCACGCTTCCTCGCCGAGGATGCCGTGCAAGGTGTGGACAAGGGCCGCGCGGCACGCAACCTGGGCACCTTCTCCAAGCTGCTCACCAAGTTCGAGTACCTGCATTTTGTCAGCGTGCTCAACCCGGAGTGGCTGGAGAAGAACATCCGCGACCTATTCAACCAGTTCCTGCGCTTTCTGGTGGACGGCGGCATCGGCGAATACGAGGACGAGTCCGAGTATGCGCCCAAGGGCTGTGTGTCCTTCCTCACCATCCATCAGTCCAAGGGCCTCGAGTACCCGGTCGTCGTCTGCGGCTCGCTGGAGGCGGTGCCGCGCAAGCAATACAGCGCACTGGACGTGCTGCTGGAAGACGGTGGCTACCTCTCGAAGGAACGCTTCGAGCCGCTTGCTCACATCAAGAACTTCGACTTCTGGCGACTGTTCTACACCGCCTTCTCCCGCGCGCAGAATCTGTTGGTGCTTGCTGCGCAGGAAAAGCAGGGGCGCGGCAGATCGCCTTCCAAATACTTCGAGCGACTGTTCTACGAGCTGCCGAGCTGGCGCGCCATTGACCTCGCCGCACTCAGCTACGAGGCGATCAAGCAGATCAACCTCAAGCGCGAATACTCGTTCACCTCGCACATCAGCGTGTTCGAAAACTGCGCCGAGCAGTACCGCTTTTTCAAGGAGCTGGAATTCGCCGCGATTCGCGAAAGCCCGATGCTGTTCGGTACGCTTGTGCATCAAACCATCGAGGACATTCACAAGACCGTCCTACGCGGCGAGGAAGGCAGCATCAGCTTCGATGCCATCAAGGGCTGGTTCTCGGCCAACTACGCCCTGCTGTCCAAGAAGGAGCGCGTGTACCTCGCGCCCAGCTCGCAGCAGGCGGCGCTGCTGCATGTGATGCGCTACTACGAGCGTGAGAACGGAAATTGGGATCGCATCAAGGAGGCTGAGGTCGAGATATCCCTAGTCAAGGACGAGTACATCCTCAAAGGAAGCGTAGACCTGATTCGGGGTGAACACGACACGGTCGAGATCATCGACTTCAAGTCGGAGAAGAAGCCCGACATGGAAAAAGATCGCAGCCGAATCCAACAGTACCAGCATCAGTTGGAGGTGTACGCCCATCTGGTCGAGGAGCGCACCGGCCAGAAGGTCAGCCGGATGCACCTGTATTACACCGGTGAGGACGGCGGCAACCCCTACGTGTCCTTCACCAAGGACGACCGCGCCATCGGCAAGACCATCGCACAGTTCGATGACATCGTGGCGCGCATCGAGCGGCAGGACTACCAGATCGCCGCACGCCCGGCCAAGCTATGCCAGAACTGCGATATGCGCGCCTATTGCGACAACAAGAATTGGAAATTCAGGAAAGACGACAAATGACGAAAACTACTTCCCCTGCGCAGGAAAGCCTGCAACTGGCCACGCCCGACGGCGGCACTACCAACGTCGAAAAGTACGAGTTCGAGCCCATCAAGGGCTATCCGATGTTGAGCTGGCGCGGCAAGCGTCCGTTCAGTTCAACGCAATATTACCCGGCGCAATTGAAGGAAATCCACGGCGAGGAAGTGGACGGCTGGAGGAACAAGATTTATTGGGGCGACAACCTTCAGGTGATGAGCCATCTGCTGAAGCAATTCAGAGGCAAGGTTGATTTGATCTACATTGACCCACCATTTGATTCGAAAGCCGATTACAAGAAATCGATTTCGTCCAAAGGTAGCAGCGCACAAAGCGATAGGACAGTTTTCGAGGAAAAGCAGTACACGGACATATGGACGAACGACGAATATCTGCAGTTCATGTATGAGCGAATTCTCCTGCTGAAGGAGCTGTTGTCGGAAAAGGGTGCGATCTACCTGCACTGCAACGTTGGCAAAGGGCACTACTTAAAGTGCATATTGGATGAAGTGTTTGGTGCCGACAACTTTAGAAACGAAATCACTTGGTGCTTCAAGACTTCGCTTAGATCGTCACCGCGAGCCTTTGGACGAGACCACGAGCAGATATTCTTCTATTCAAAAACCAGTCAACATACCATTCATCCTGATAAGGCAGATTTTCCATCCAGCGAGAGCACGATAAAACGATGGGGGCCCTACGCTGATGAAAATGGCTTCGTGAGCAACAAGCATTTTGCCGGTAGTGACAGCACCATCATTGACACAACTGACGAGACAAAGGGATTCAATATTAATCATGGAATCCCACGGGACTGGTGGGAAATATCATCCAACGTTGCGAAGGGAAATACCGATCAGGTCAAGTTCGGGAAATATCCGACTCAAAAGCCGGAGGAGCTTCTGGAACGGATCATCAAGGCGTCTTCGGACCCTGGCGCGCTGGTCTTTGACTGCTTTATGGGGTCGGGAACCACCCAAGCGGTTTCGATGCGTCTGGGACGACGCTTTCTCGGGGCGGACGTAAACCTGGGTGCTGTACAGCTTGCGGCTAAGCGCTTGCTTGATATTGCATCGACACCGGTACAGCAGTCGTTGGATGCAGAGGGAAAAAACACGGGGACAACGATTTACCCGGGCATTGAGGTTTTCAACGTCAATCACTACGACATCTTCCGCAACCCAGTTCAGGCCAAAGAACTGCTCTTGGAGTCGCTGGAAGTACAGAAGCTGGAGTTCAGCACCGTGTTTGATGGCGAGAAGGACGGTCGCATGGTGAAAATCATGCCCGTCAACCGCATCGCAACGCGCGCCGACCTGAACGAGTTGATCGCGGGCTTCGATTACAAGGCGTGGGAACGCAGGCAGAACGAAAGCCCGAACCGCCCAGTTGAGAAGATCACCCTCGTCTGCATGGGTCATGAACCAGACTTGGCCGCCCAACTGGAACTGGCCGCGAAGCCCTTCATGATCGATGTGGAAGTCGTGGATATCCTGCGCGACAAGGCCAATCTGGAATTCAAGCGCGACTCAGAGGCAAAGGTGGTCATTAAGAAGGGTGAGCTGGTCATCGCCAAGTTCTACCCGATGAATCTGCTCCAAAAGCTCTCGCTCCAGAAGGAGTCAGTTGCAGACTGGAAAGATCTGGTCGAGAGCGTAATGATCGACTGGAACTACGACGGCGCGGTGCTGCAACCGGCCGTTGTGGACATTCCAGCCAGGGATGAACTGGTTAAAGGAGCGTACAAGGTGCCCGCTGACGCAGGCACCATTCGCGTAAAGATCACCGACCTGCTCTCGGAATCGTGGGAAGGGAGCGTCGGCAATGGCGACTAAGAGCGCAGCGACCAAGGCCAGCGCCAAGGCAGCCAGCACATCGGGTGCTTCGCTCGACTTTGCCTTCTTCCGCTTTCTGTGGCAGTTCTACCAGGACAACCGGGGCGCGATCCGGCAGAACTTCAAGGAGCTGACCCGCAAGTTCCTCGATTTCAACAACCCGGAGAAGAACCCCAAAGCGTTCCTGCGCCAGCCGCAGTTCGAGGCGCTGGAGACCTACGTCTTCCTCAAGGAGTTTCTGGGGAACGCAAAAGTCGAGGAGATATTCAAGGCGTGGTACGAACGCACCGGCAAGTTCGAGGGCCGCAAGTTCGGTTCATTCCTTGGCACCGCAGGGCAAGAGATGTTCGAGTTCGGCGAAACCGATGAGCTTGAACTGAACTCGTACAAGGTGTTATTCGACAAGATGCGCAAGAACTCGCGGGTCTACCCGAACTACATATTCGCGCTGACGATGGGCACTGGCAAAACCATTCTCATGGCGACATGCATCTTCTACGAGTTCCTGCTGGGCAACAAGTTCGAGAAGGACGCGCGTTACTGCCACAACGCGCTGGTGTTCGCGCCTGACAAGACGGTGCTGCATTCATTGAAGGAGATCGAGTCATTCGACATTACCCGAGTGGTGCCGCCGGAGTACGTCAACTTCCTGACTACGCACCTGCGCTTTCATTACCTCGAAGAGGCAGGCACGTCGCTGGATACTCTGGATCGGTCGCGCTTCAACATCATCGTCTCCAACACGCAGAAGATCATCCTCAAGCGTCAGCACAAAGAGAAGACCTCGGTCGACAAGCTTTTCGGCGCGACTGGCGAAACGCTCACGGCCACCGGCGTCTACGCCGACGCCGCCGACCTCTACAACTTCGACCAGCCTGAAGAGGAAGGCGAACTGACCACTAACCAGCGCTTCGAGAAGCTGCGCCGCCTGGAGCAGCTGGGCATCTACGTGGACGAGGCCCACCACGCGTTCGGCAAGGCGCTGGCCAAGGACATGGGCGTCGGTGCGAAGGAAACCGATACCAGCCTGCGCACCACCATCGACATCCTCGCGGCCAGCCTCAACGCAGCTGGCACCCGCGTGGTGGCCTGCTACAACTATACCGGCACGCCCTACGTCGGGCGCGAGGTCCTGCCCGAGGTGGTTTACGCCTACGGCCTGAAAGAGGCCATTGAAAAGGCCTATCTCAAGAAGGTGGTGCTGCACGGCTACGGCAACACTCGTACCGACGAGTTCGTGGACATCGCCATCGAGTCCTTCCTGAAAGACTCGGGCGAGCTGCGCCCAGAGGGCTTACGGCCCAAGCTCGCTTTCTTTGCCGCCACCATCGACGAGTTGACAGGCGAGCTGAGACCGGCGGTCGAGCGCGTGCTGCTCAAGCACGGCATCCCAACCTCGCGCATCCTGGTCAATGTTGGCGACGACAAGCTGACCACGAACGACGATATCCGAGAGTTCAACCGCCTCGACACTGAAGGCTCGGAGAAGCAGTTTATCCTGCTGGTCAACAAGGGCCGAGAGGGCTGGAATTGCCGCTCGCTGTTCGGCGTTGGTCTGTTCCGCGAACCGAAATCAAAGGTGTTCGTGCTGCAAGCCACGATGCGCTGCTTGCGCGCCATCGGCGAGGCCCAGCACACTGGCCACGTCTTCCTCTCGGACGACAACTTGAACACCCTGAACGAAGAACTGCAGCAGAACTTCCGCATCAGTGTTGACGATTTGCAGAAGACGGGCAGCGACAAGGAGCGCGTGGAAGTTCGCGTGGTCGAGCCACCGGTCAAGATCAAGCTGGTGCGAGTGCGCAAGCAGTATCAGATGCACGAAAAGCAACTCGTCCCGGGCCAAGAGCTAATGCCAGAGCGCGCCGACCGCGAGGCTTGGAACATGCTCATCGAAAAGTACCGGCTGATCGAGACACAACAGGAGGGATTGACTGCCGCCGATGCATCACGCGCTTCCGGCAGTCGGACCTTTGATCTGACCGCCCGCCGCGAAAAGCGGACGTTCTCACCGATGACGCTGGTGGCGGAGGTGTCCCGTTACCTCAATCTCAGCCCGCTTAGCGTCGAGGAGCTACTGAACGCAACAAAGGAGGGCACCGGAGAACTGGTGGCCATGACCAACGAGTTCAACGAGCTGCTCTACGACGAGATCATCCCACGCCTGTTCCGTCAGCTCTACGATCTCGACGAATCGCAGCAAACCGAGGAGCACGAGGTCGATCTCATCAATCTCCCGCTGAACGGCTACTACGAAGTGACGGCGGCCAAGGACAAGATCGTCCGCATGAGCGACGCACAGATCAATGACGAGGAGCGCGCCAAGAGTTTCCACCTCGACACCTACTGCTTCGATTCCGGTTCGGAAAGCTGGCTGTTCTGGGATCTGCTGCGCGAGCAGCGCGTGAAGAAGATCTACTTCACAGGGATGCTGACCCACGGCCAGTCCGACTTCTTCATCCAATACATAGATCCGGATTCACGCACCGTGCGCAGCTATTACCCGGACTTCATCTTCCTGCGGGAAGAGCCGGACGGCAGCCTAAAGTACGTAATCGTCGAGGTGAAGGCCGACAACCAAATCGAGGATGCCGTGGTGCAGGCCAAAAAGGACTTTGCGAATCAGATTGCAGTGGCCAGTGGCATGGAGTACCGGATTATCAAGTCAACAGACGCGGATAATCGGCACTACCGCGTGCTTATGTAGCGATAACTCTAACGAACCGCAATTGCACATTGTCCCGGGGGGCAGCTTTGGCATCCAATTACCAATCAATCTGTGATGAAAATCGCCAGAGGTATGGAACCGATATTGGCCGGATTGGGCCAATGCTTCTTGCCGATCGTTACGACGACAGAACGCATTTCATTTTCGAGTTGCTACAAAACGCTGAAGATGCATTGGGCCGCAGAGAAAACTGGAATGGGCGACGAGGTGTCACCTTTGAGCTGACCGACGATTCCTTGTGCCTTTCCCATTTCGGCAGGCCCTTTGATGAAGCTGATGTACGTGGTATTTGTGGGATAGCCGAAAGCACCAAAGGAACTAACTCGATAGGTCGTTTCGGTATCGGCTTTAAATCTGTCTATACGTTTACAGATCGGCCAGAGATTCACTCAGGCGATGAGAGTTTTGCTGTTGAAAACTACGTGCAGCCTAGACCCACTGCCGGAATGCAACGTGGCCCGGATGAAACGTTAATCGTATTGCCATTGAAGGCTGATGACGGCACTGCACATCAGGAGATCACAACTGGCTTCAAAAGACTTGGTGCTGGCGCCTTGCTATTTCTACGCCACATCGACGAGATCAATTGGAACGTCGCGGGGGGGCCCTCTGGCGTTTACATGCGAAGCAAGCCCGAGAGCCTTGGATCTAATGTTCAGCGAATCACCGTAATTGGCCAGGAAAGCGGACAGCCAGAAGTGGATCAGGTCTGGTTGGTGTTCCATCGTGAAGTCTTTACCGCCGAACAGGAGAAAGTGGGGCTTGTTGAGGTTGCGTTCTCTCTATCACCGATAAAGGACAAGCCCGGTAGTTGGTCCGTCCAACCCGTAGCCACGTCACCGCTTGTAGCATTTTTCCCGACGGTAGTCTCGACCAACCTTGGCTTCCTAGTCCAGGGGCCATATCGCACCACCCCGAGTCGAGACAATATTCCACGCAACGACCCATGGAATCAGTATCTAGTCAGAGAGACCGCTGAACTTCTGGTTGATGCGATGCGATGGTTGCGTGACCAAGACTTGTTAGACACTTCCACATTGCGCTGTCTCCCACTTGATCGTGAGAAGTTTTCTGCGGGATCGATGTTTTCGCCGCTGTTTGGTGCGGTACGCGACGCGTTAATTCAAGAGCCACTTTTGCCAAGATTTGATGGTGGGTACGTTCCAGCCGGTCAAGCCAAACTGGCTAGGACGCAAGATCTACGCGAATTATTCACTCCCCAACAAATTGCAGCCCTTTTTGGTGGGGATGTATCGGCGTGGCTGAGCGGCGATATCACTCAGGATAGATATCCTGAGGTTCGGCAATATGTCATTCGCGAATTGTCAATTGCAGAGGTTACCCCATTAACCCTGGTTCCTCGTCTCACTAAGGATTTTCTCGAAGCTCAGTCTGATGATTGGGTACTGCGACTTTATGACTTCCTGAGCGGCCAAGTAGCCGCATTGCGCCGCCAACTCGACACTGTTCCCTTGATCCGCCTGAATGATGGCACTCACGTGGTTGCCAAAGAAAACGGTCAAGCAAAAGCGTTTCTGCCAAGCCTCATCGAAACCGACTTTCCAACAATGCGCCGTGCGGTGTGTGGGACGCCAGAAGTTCGGTTATTTCTGATTTCTTTGGGAATCACCGAACCGGATCCAGTCGATGACGTCGTCTGGAACGTGCTACCAAAATATCAATTGGACACAATCGATGCCGATGGCGACGATTACGCTGCAGACATCGAGCGAATTCGAGCGGCGTTTAACACGGACTCCAAGAGCCAACGCGAGAAATTATTGGCGTCACTTCGTGAATCTTCCTTTGTGATGGTGGTTGATGCCGGCGACGGTAAGGAATATGTATCAAAGCCAGGAGTAATCTATCTTGCGACAGATCGCCTGCAGCAACTATTCGCAGGCGTAGCCGACATAATGATTGTCGACGACGCGTACACATGCCTACGCGGCGAGAGCATTCGCGAGTTGCTAGAAGCGTGCGGTTCGGTTCGCTATCCGCGGCCGGTTTCAGCCCCTAATTTGTTGCAACGGGATGAAAAGCGTCAACTCAGAATAGACGCTGGTCATGAGGTAACGTCGGGGATCAAAGATCAAGTAGAAGACTGGTTCCTGGCGGGATTCGAAACACTTTTCAAGACCCTCCCTACGCTCCTGCCGGATCAGCGAAAGAACCGAGCGCGTCTAATTTGGGAGAGCTTGGGCGACCTCGAAGAGCGACGCGGACGAGGGATATTCGAGGGCTCATATAGCTGGACGCACTACGGAAGTTACAAGACGGTATTTCCAGCATTCTTTGTTCGCCAGTTGAACACCGTTGCCTGGGTACCTGACGCAAATGGAGACCTTCATTCGCCAAGTTATGTTGTATTCGATACGCTCGGGTGGAAGGCCAATCCGTTCTTGCTATCGAAAATTGCATTCAAGCCACCGATCATCGAGCAACTTGCCAAAGAGGCTGGTATTGACCCTGCGATTCTCGACTTATTGAAGAAGCACGGCATCACCAGCGAGGCTGACCTCAGATCGCGGCTAGGCATTGTTGATCAACCGCCCGAACCTTCTGGCTCAGATGAGCCCACGGGTGACGAACCTCACGATGATGGCGGCGAGACTGGACCGGACAAAGCACCAGACGACGTTTATGGTGATGCAGGGGACTTGTGGGGTGACCTGCCCGACATTCCCCTTGGCACCCCTGATCCGTCCGGCGGTGATGATATTGGCACCGGCGGCCCTGGCGGAGGCAAAGGGGGCGGCACCGGTGGTGGAAAGGGAGGTACTAACGGTGGTGGCGGAGGAAAGGGTGGAGGCGGCCCGGGTGGAAACGATACGCCAGGTGGGGGAAAAGGCAAAGGTGGCGACGGCGATGGTACGTCCGGCAAGCGGACGCCAGGCGGCGATGGGGGGCGTCCGTTTATCTCATATCTTGGTACTCATCCTAATGACGATGGTCCCGACCCTGACGGCCTCGATCAGAAAGCTCGTATGCAGCTTGAGGAATTCGCCATACGGAAGATTCTCGCGGTCGAGCCTAAGTTGAATCGAACACCGGCGTTTAACCCCGGATTTGATCTTTTCGAGAATGACGAAAAGGGTAATCAAATTCGATGGATTGAAGTAAAGGCGATGACCGGAACGCTGGCCGGGCGCCCCGTAGGTCTATCTCATAAGCAGTTCGAATGGGCTCGTCAGCATGGTCCTGCATTCTGGCTATATGTGGTGGAGGAAGCCGCTGAAAATGCCAAATCAAGAATTCTCCGAATTCAGGATCCAGTTGCTCACGCGCGCACATTTACGTTCGATCATGGTTGGATCAATATCGCGAAAACCAATCCAGACTAATGGCATGCTGTACAGGTATACCTGATTTGATTTTATTGATTGTGATTGACCGTTGATTAGAGGGCCTTGGGGCTCAGGAGGTTGATTGAATGAGTGACTTCGAAAAGCAATATGAGCTTTGGGACGAGTTTCTAGGGAAATGGCCCATCTCACGATTGTCTACTATGACCTTGGATGAATATTCCAAGGCCGGCTCGAACGACAGCTTTACCCATTGGATCGAATCACATTTGGATCAGATGGGTAGCATTTGGGGTGGTTCATCGTTCAAGTTCGGCGTCTACTCACGTAAAGATACTGACGACAAGAAAAGTGCTGCCAAGCTAAGCTACTCCGAGAGCCATGGCTGGTATTCATCTCTCGGTGAGAGCGCACAAGGTGCGTTCAAGAACGTGCAACGATATATCGTGAAGGTCGCCACAATGGCGTCGCACGACGATCTGGATGGCATTGAGGCATTTGAACATCTCGGTGAATCCACAAAATGGAAGATCGCATTTCATTATCAAAACCGTGATGCCCCTGTTATCGTCGACATTTTCAAAAAGGCCCCGCTTGCTACTTTTGTTGGGGAAACTAATAGTCAAACTATGGCGGCATTGCAAAAAGCAACGGTAGCACGGCGGCCGCCCGATCTTGGTATT
>Ga0163199_1001682_pt1 | contig 13716 bp, 13 predicted proteins | sample PL_2010_150m_FD_113537 | JGI IMG/M metagenome (GOLD analysis project Ga0163199, IMG submission 113537) | Freshwater microbial communities from Powell Lake, British Columbia, Canada to study Microbial Dark Matter (Phase II) - PL_2010_150m | ecosystem: Environmental > Aquatic > Freshwater > Lake ... | reverse complement strand
GATCTAAATGATGCATGGCATCCTGGGCGCCAATCTCTAGCCAACCGATGACTCCCGCAATTGTGGAGTCACTTGCTGCAAGTTCTAGAAATTCAGGAGTTTCTTCATATTTCATCACCGTTTGGCATAAAACAGTTTTTTCGACTCCAGTATCGGCGGCAGCGACGCGAAAATCGCTCATATCAAAGTTACGTTTTACAGCATTAAGAGCATCGCCCACCATCCAATCCTGTGGCCGAACAGATAGATCCCAAACGTGGTGGTGTGAATCAATTCTCATGGCTACACCTTTCTATTTAACTTTTTGATTTATTAAGGGGATTCCGGGATTGTGATGACCGAGTTTGAAAGAGTTCCAATCCCAGCAACAGTAATTTCGACGACATCCCACTGTGCTAGCGCTATTTCTAGAGGCGGCACAATTCCCGTGCCAGTCGAGAGTATGACGCCATCTGGAAATTCTTGGCATCGGAAAAGATAATCAACCAGATCTGATAGGGATCGGTTTAAAGATGCCAGTGATGTGGAGGCGTCCCATATAGATTTACCGTCTCGGATAATCTTTGCAGCAATTGTTGTTTCGGCTGGCACATAGATGAGCCACGATGGAAGCATGTAAAGCCCTAGGGCTGCTGACCCTACATACATTTTTGCTTGTGAAGGATAAAGCGGATTTTCACCTTCCAAGCTTCGGGCGGTGACATCGTTACAAATGGAGTAACCAATGATTTCCTTAAACTTATTTATGAAAATAGCTACTTCAGGTTCAAGAACTGATGCTGCACTGTCATAGCGGATACTAATGGGGGTATTTGTTTCACGAGTCCTTCGCGTATTTCCTTTGTAAAATAGTTCAGGGCAGTCTGCTTCATAGACGCGCTGATATACATCTGGCACACCAATCTCTTCTTTACGTGCATCGCGTGAACGTAGATAAGTGACACCTGCTCCCCCCACTTCGATTTCAGGAGCAATAGGAGCAACAAGCTCTCCATTTATCTCGCGCCCAGTATTAGATTTAACATATTGGCGAAATTCAGCCAGAGTCAGATGAAATGCATCAGTCAATGTAGGAATTGATGAGCAAGCATAAAACTTATTCTCTTTTTGGATAGAGAAGAGGTGTGAATTTTCTTTATTTTTAAGTACCGCTATTTTCATTGCAAATCCACTCTTTTAGTCAAGATGGAACACTTCTGGAATTGCGTGCCACCATTCGCCTTCTAGTTTTCTGGCAAGAGGTGTCTGCATTGGCGCAGTTACTTTCCACCACTCCTGGGTCCGAGTGTCTGCTGCAATATTTGCCATATCTTCATCGTAGTTATCGCCAACATATTCCATGTAAGAAATTAAGAGGCTGTTGTATCGATAAATTGAATAATTTTGAACATTGGCTCTCTTGAGACATGACAAAACATCTGGCCAGACATCCGCGTGGACACGCTCATATTCAGGGATAGTTTCAGGCTTGACGTTTATTAAGGAACAAATTCTTTTCATACCCATTTTAATTAACTTTCAAAGGTTGGATTAGTTTTGAAGCTTCAAGCTCTTCCCAAATATCTTGCGGTAAGTCATGGTTGAAGTCAGCGATATTTGACTCTAATTCGGCCTTACTTCGCGATCCGGTAAGTACCACAGTCACAGCCGGATGTCGCAAAGGGAATTGCAGCGCAGCAGCAGTAAGTGAAACATTTCTCGCTTTGAGAAATTCACCGATTACACGTGCCCGACTAATTACCTCTTCCGATGCAGGGAGGTAGTTATATGTTGCTCCAGGATTTGGATTGGCTAAGACGCCAGAATTATAAACTCCAGCTGCGAGAATCGAAACATTCTTTTTTAGCGCTAATTGGAAAAGTTTATCTTGCGCCTCTTGGTCTAGAAGAGTAAAACGGCCTGCAATAAGCGCAACGTTAAGGTCGCACTCTTTCATGATTGCAATAGAAGGTGCGCATAAATTGAGTCCCATCCCAACGCCTTTAATAATTCCCTGGCGTCGGTAGTCATCCAAAACTGGGTAAGCCTCGCGAATAGCTTGCTCAAGATGATCATCGGCGTCATGCATGAGCGCTATATCAATATGATCAACTCCAAGGCGCTTAAGACTGTCTTCTATTGAACGCTTCACACCGTCGGCAGAGAAATCAAAAACTGGTTCCAAATTCGGGTTAGCATCCGCAAACCAAGCTTTGTCGGCTTGGTCGGTTGGATTGAGTACTCGCCCTACTTTAGTTTCTAAAACAAAAGGCTTGCCGATTGTTTTTAGAATTCTCCCAAGTCTAATTTCAGCTGTCCCATGTCCATATAGTGGGGCTGTATCAAAGAAATTTAATTCATTATCGAATGCAGATCGAATGAGCTCATCGCTGTCAGTTTCGAGTACCGAAGTGAAGAGCCCACCTAAAGGGGCAGTTCCCAATCCTAATTTGGTCACTTGCAGCCCTGTTCTAGCGATAGCAACTTTGGTATTGTGCCGAATCATGTTGGGAATCGTATAGGGTTTTCTCCAACCGGAATAGAACTTTTAGGAAATTGTTGAGCACGCGTATCTAGTAAAGGAGTATGAGCAATGGCGAAGGTAACCAGCTTCAAAACAGTAGATGTTCGATTCCCGACTTCTCGAGGGCTCGATGGTTCAGACGCAATGAATCAAGACCCTGATTACTCAGCTGCATACCTTGTGTTTGAGACTGACGAGCCTGAACTTTCTGGTCATGGCTTAGTTTTTACAATTGGTAGAGGAAATGACCTCCAGTGTGCGGCAATCGATCTCCTTGCAGGATACGTCGTGGGGCGTGAAGTTTCAGAGCTTGCAAAAGGAATGGGTGATTTGGCGCGGAGTTTGGTTCGGGATTCACAAATGCGCTGGCTTGGCCCAGAAAAGGGCGTTACACATATGGCAGCAGGCGCTGTTCTTAATGCAGCATGGGATTTAGTCTCAAAAAGTGCAGGCAAGCCTTTGTGGAAATATCTTTCAGAACTCTCCCCAGCGGAAATTGTTGACTTGGTGGACTTTAGATACATCACGGATGTAATCACAAAAGAGGAGGCGCTATCTTTACTTACTAAAGCAGCAGCGAACAAGACGAAAAATGAGGCAAAACTTCTTGCAGAAGGTTTGCCTGCCTACACAACAACCCCTGGATGGCTTGGCTACACAGATGAAAAGATGGTGCGGCTAGCAAAGCAAGCAGTCGCTGACGGATTTACATTAATCAAACTCAAGTGCGGAGTTTCACTTGAAGATGACAAGCGTCGACTTCGGTTAGCACGAGAAGCGATTGGACCAGATATCCGCCTGGCGGTGGATGCGAACCAGGTTTGGGATGTTCCTAATGCAATCGAGTGGATTAACTCACTTGGCGATATAAATCTTCACTGGGTTGAAGAACCAACCAATCCTGATGATGTAGTGGGCCACGCTGCAATCGCCAAAGCAATAGCCCCAGTTCGGGTCGCAACCGGTGAACATGCAGCGAACAGAATTATTTTCAAGCAAATGATTCAGGCTAAATCACTCTCATTCCTTCAAATTGACGCCACTCGAGTCGCGGGAGTAAATGAAAACATTGCAATGCTATTAATGGCAGCTAAACATGGAGTCCCTGTTTGTCCGCATGCGGGCGGCGTGGGACTTTGCGAGATGGTTCAACATTTAGCGATGTTTGACTTCGTAGCAATTGCTGGAGAAAACCCGGATAGGGTTGTTGAATTTGTTGATCACCTTCACGAGCATTTTGTAGTTCCAACAAAAATCCAGCGCGCTCGCTATATGGCCCCTGTTGAACCTGGTGCAGGTGCTGAGATGTTTAAGCAAAGCGTTGTTGATTTCACGTATCCAACCGGTAAAGAATGGATTGACGTATGAACTATGAAAAAGATTTTGATGGCCTAACAGCGGCAGTAACCGGTGCAGGTTTGGGTATTGGTCTTACGACAGTCCTCATGCTTAAAGAACGAGGCGTCACAGTTATTGGGTTGGATCTTAAAGAGGGCGATATGTCTTCCGTAGCGAAATGGATTCTCTGTGACATTGGTGATTCAAAATCTGTTACTTCAGCTTTCGCACAATTTCCGACCTTAGATATATTGGTTAATAATGCTGGAGTAAGCGTTGTGGGAAGTGTAGAAACATCAACGGATGAAGAGTGGTCGCGAGTGTTAAATGTGAATGTGGTGGGGTTAGTACGCACTAGCCGCGCAGCACTTCCGCTGCTTCGAAAGAGTAATCATGCAGCAATCGTAAACACGTGTTCTGTTGCAGCAACGGCAGGTATTCCCAAAAGAGCGATTTACAGTGAGACAAAAGGTGCAGTTCTTTCATTAACACTTGCAACGGCCAATGATCATCTTGCAGACGGTGTTCGAGTTAATTGTGTCAATCCTGGTACAGCTGATACGCCTTGGGTTCAGAGGCTGCTTTCCTAAGCAGCAGACCCAGTTGCTGAACGTAAGGCTCTTGAAGCTCGTCAACCAATGGGTCGTTTGGTGAGCGCCGATGAGGTCGCGAGTGCTATTTGCTATTTAGCTAGCCCCCCAAGCCTCAACCACCGCAACTTCAATTGCGGTAGACGGTGGGATGCAAGGGTTGCGAATTCCAAAGTAAGGTTCGTCCATGAATCGAAAGACGAAGTCGGTCAGGCAAGTCCTCACCGATGAAATTTATGACTCCATTAAGTCACTACTTATGGATCACGTCATACAACCCGGTGAGCGAGTCTCCATTGATGGCCTTGCACGTAATCTCAAGGTTTCTCAGACCCCTATTCGCGAAGCACTTGCGCGGCTCGAGTCCGATGATTTAGTGGTTCGCAAACCCTTAACTGGATATTCGGCGACCCCTGTACTTACGCTCAATGAGTTAATAGAACTCTACGAATTTCGATTCATGTTGGAACCCCGGGCGATAGAGACTGCTACCAAATTGATGACAGTTGAAGGTGAAGAAAGACTAAAAGAAGAGTTGAACTTGGCCAAAAAGATCACTACAGGTGGAACATATTCTGCCTACCGGAGTGTGAGCGAGCACGACCAACGTTTCCACCAATTAATCGTGACGCTCTCGGGTAACCCCTTCATGGACGCGGCCTTCAGACGGTCTCATTGCCACCTCCACCTTTTTCGTTTGCATCCGACCTCAGCCCCCATTCAGAAAATGGCTATCCGTGAGCACGGCATCATTTTGAAAACAATTCTTGCTCGTGATCCTAAGGGAGCGCGTGCGGCAATGACCAGCCATCTGGAAAATTCTCGCGACCGTATCCTGCCTTTCATCCTCAAGCAGGGACGAGCTGGCCAAATCCTATAGTTTCGTTATAAAACCGTTATCTAACTTCCTTGCTATCGGTCTTGGTGTAGGCAAGGCTCTATTGACAACTTCCTATAGGATTTTTTTCGGAGCATCCTGAGGATTCAACAGTAGAACCTGAAAGGACAATGTATGAAGAAGAAGTCGCTATTAGCGGGCATTCTCGCTATCTGTCTTATCGTTCCATCCCCAGCCTTCGCAGCAAAGCCTGATTTTTCTAAAATCAAGATAGCTCTTGTACCTGGTGGAGCTCACCCGTACTTCCAACCATGGATTGCGGGCGGCAAAGCTGCAGCAGCTGAATTTGGAATCGCTGCAACAATATTCAATGAAACTGGGGAATGGGATCAGACAAAGCAGAACGCTGCTATTGATGCTCTTGCTGCTCAGGGATACAACGCATTTGGTCTCTTTGGGGTATCTCCATCAGATATCAACACAACATTTGCCAAATTAAAGTCAAAGGGATTCCCCGTTGGTTCACTCGCGTCATGTCCTGGTGGATATGACATCGTTAAAGAACCACAGAAGAATTCGGCTGATTTCTGCCTCTCTACTGATACCGGCAAAGCGGCCTATCTTGCAGCTAAAGCTGTTATTACCCAAATGGGCGGTAAGGGAAACCTTGTTCACCTCACAGGTAATGCTGTAGATGCAAACACCATTCGTCGCATGGACGGCGTTAAGAAGGCTATCGCTGAAACTGGTGGAAAAGTGAAGCTTCTTACAACAATCACAGATATTGATACTGACCTTCAAACCGCAACAAAGGCTGTTTCAGATCTCTTTGCTGCAAAAGGCAAACAGATTAACGGAATCGTTACAACTGCATACAACCCAGCAGTTGCTGCAACACAGGGTGTTGCTACAACTAAGCTTCCAATCAAGGTAATCGCAATTGATGATGATCCAAAGATTTTGGCAGCTATTTCATCTGGAACAATTTCAGGTACAGTTGTCCAGAATCCTTGGGGACAAGGATATGTTGGTTCATGGGTAATGGCTGCACTTGGATCAAAGGCCTGCACCATGATCACTCCAGGACTTTACGTTGATTCCGGCTCATTCTTGGTTACCAAGTCAAACGTCAAGACCTATAACGCGACACGTATGGCTACTTCTAAGGCAATCCTCGCGGATTTCCAGACGAAGTACATGACCTGCAAGTAAGCCATAAATAAGTAAAAAAGTTGGAGTCGGGCGATTCGAATTGAGCAAGTCCGAATCGCCTGATTCCACTTTATTTAAAAAAATAACTAACTTTTTTATTTTTCATCAGAAAGGGCTTCTTCGTTGAGCATTATTACGTCCGCAGAAGCTTTCTTAATTAATATTCCAGTAGAAACTATCCGTACAGATTCAGTCCAGGCATTTCTCAAACAAGAAACTCCATTTGTGCGAATCAAAACTTCAGATGGTCTAGAAGGAACAGGATATAGCTACACAATTGGTACTGGTGGCACAGCAGTATTGGCCTTATTGCATGATTATTTAATCCCGAAATTAGTTGGGATAGATTCTAAATATGTAGAAAAAATTTGGAATGAAATCTACTATTCCACGCGCGCAACTGAAACTGGAGCAATTTCCTCGTTAGCCGTCGCGGCGATTGATACTGCAATTTGGGACTTAAAATGCAAAAGGGGCAATCAGAGTCTGGCTGTTGCAGCCGGAGGATTTAGAGATCGAGTTCCACTTTATGACACTGAAGGTGGTTGGCTCCACCTCACAACAGGAGAACTTGTGGCAGGAGCAAAATCCGCGAAAGATAAAGGTTGGCCTGGTGTAAAACTCAAGGTTGGCAAGACAAATGTTCACGAGGACGTTGAGCGACTGGAAGCAGTGAGGGCTACGGTTGGTCCATCCATGCACATTATGGTAGACGCCAATACTTCTCTCACACTCGCCGAAGCCAAACGCAGAGCCAAAGCATTTGAACCACTTGATCTTTTTTGGTTTGAAGAACCAATGCCAGCTGATGACGTAATGGCTCATGCAGCCCTAGCGAAGTCAACAACTATTCCTATCGCCGTTGGTGAAACGATGTATTCAGCTATGCAATTTCAGCAGTACCTCCATCAAGAGGCTGTCGGAATTGTTCAAGTGGACGTTGCCCGCGTCGGTGGAATCACTCCGTGGCTTAAGGTTGCACATATGGCGGAAGCTTTCAATGTAAAGGTCTGCCCACATTTTCTAATGGAAATTCACGTCAGCCTTACAGCCGCAATTCCAAATGGGTTATATGTCGAACATATTCCTCAACTCCGTGGAATTACACATACCCAAATGAAAATTGAAAATGGCTATGCAATCGCACCGACGGCTCCGGGATTGGGCATTGACTGGAATTTTGATGCGATTGAAAAGTTGAGGGTCTCATGAGTACCGTCCTAATAATGCGCCGTATCGTTTCAGATCAACGCGTAGTTCTGACCACCCTTACGGTGGGTTTATTTATTTATTTCGGTTTAAAGAATAGCGCATTCTTCAGTACAGATTTCGTTATCTATCCACTGCTTCGAGACGGAGCCGTGCTCACGGTTATTGGTTTAGCACAGCTGTGTGCCCTCTCCGTCGGACATTTAAATTTAGCGGTAGGTCGTATGGCAGCAGTAGCTGCCTTGGCAAGTGGTGCCGCTTATCAATATTGGCATCTCTCGCTGATCCCTGGGTTACTAATAGGCCTATGCGTCGGGGGTGCATTGGGTTTTGTGGCCGGATTAATTATCGTTAAATCTCAAGTGAATGCATTTATCGTGACACTCGCGATGGATTTTGCGCTTCTTGGATTCGTAACGTTTGTCTACGTAACATTTACCGGGGCGACCGCTGCATTTATCACAAAACCAAAGGGTATGGAATTTTGGCGAAACACAAGCTTGCACCAATACTGCATTGGCGGAGTGTGCGGTCCAAAGGTATTTCCAATGATGTTGGTCCCTGCAATCGTTGCCCTTATTCTTGTGGGTTTTCTTTACGCAAAAACACGTCTAGGCCGCGAACTACTTTCGACGGGTTCAAATCTGCGTGCTGCAAAACTTTCCGGAATTCCTGTTGATTATCGTGTCATCATGGCTCACACTTTCTCCGGCCTTCTTGCCGCACTGGCGGGTGTCATGCTGGCATTTACAAACGGTTCCTTTACCGCTTCCATTGGATCTCAGTTCATGTTGCCTTCATTTTTAGGACCAGTTCTTGGTGGAACTCTGCTTGTTGGTGGCTCTGTCCAAGTTCTTGGAACTTTTATTGGAACAATGTTGACCTTAGTGATCCGCCAGGGTTTATCGGTGCAGGGTATTGGACTTGAGACACTCAATATCGCTCTCGGATTAGTCCTGTTAACAGCTTTGTCTTTGGGCCAGATTCAAAAAATGTTTACAACGATCCGGATGCGGGGTCAAACTTGAACTTCAAATTATTCTTCAAGCATCGTGCAACAGAGTTATCGCTTACCATCATCTTTGTAGTTGGATTTGCATTACTTGTAGCGACATCAGGTGGAGTCCTACTGACTCGTCAATCCCTACAAGGATTCCTTACCTACCTAGCCGTACCAATTGTTATCGGAATGGCGCAAATGGTTGTACTTGCAATTGGGCAGATGAATCTTGCAGTCGGCGCAATGGGCGGGGTATCTGCTGCAATTATGGCTGTTTTGATGGCAGATCACCATCTTCCAATCTGGCTTGCGCTGCTCATCGGTTTCTTATCAGCCACTGCTGTGGGAGCAATTAATGGAGCACTCGTTGTTATCACTCAACTCAATGGCTTCATTATCACCCTTGGCACAATGACAATTCTCCTGGGTTTTCAGTATCGGTTAGTACGCACTTTTACTGTCGATAGTTATCCAAAATCTCTACCTGATTTTGGTAATAAGAATATTTTAGGTTTCCCACTCATTTTAGTTATTGCATTTGTCACCTCCGTTCTACTTTCACTCTTCTTCAGTAGAACTGTCACGGGTCGTCAAGTGCTAGCAACGGGTGGAAATCACATTGCAGCGCGCTTATCTGGTATTTCTAACGGTCGTTCAGTCTTTATTGCGCATACCCTCTCGGGCAGTCTGGTTGGTATTGCAGCGATTATCACTATCTCATCCCTGCCTGGCATCAATCGTTCAATTGGTGGAGATTGGATGCTCGCATCTTTTGCCGCACCAATCATCGGCGGTGTACTTATGGCCGGTGGAACTGTGGCGGTCTTTGGAACTGTTGTTGCTGCTGGTGTTGTTCGCCTTGTGGATATCGCTAGAGCACAATATTCATTAGATCCAAGCATTGTGAGTTTGACCGTAGGAATTGTTGTGCTTTCAACTGTTGCCCTCAGTGAATGGCGCCGTCGTAGCAGTCAGCGCGCACTTGAAGGAAAGAAGGATGCCAAATGAGCACAGAACTTCGAGTTGAAAAAGTTTCTAAATCATTTCCTGGTGTAAATGCGCTCAATGAAGTTAATCTGACTCTCAAGGGTGGATCTGTGCATGCTCTACTTGGGGAAAATGGTGCTGGTAAATCTACACTTATTAAAATAATTACAGGTGTTTACCGTGCAGATTCTGGCTCTCTTAAAACTAATGGCGAAGAGAAATTTTTTGAATCTCCGGTCGAAGCAACTCACGCAGGCATTGCAGTAGTCCACCAAGAAAGGAATTTAATTCCAGAGTTTTCTATTGAAGAGAACATCACTCTTCATAATCCCCCTACCCGTCTTGGAATTGTGGATCAAAGTGAGCGTACTCGCATGGCAAAAGAGGCACTCCAAACTTTAGGTTTTGAGATCGATCTTCAAGAACGAGTAAAAAATCTCTCTGTTGCGCAGATGCAGCTAGTTGAAATTGCTAAAGCGCTTGTAACGCATGCCAAAATTATTTTGTTAGATGAACCTACAGCTTCTATAACCAATGCTGAAACAGTTAAGCTTTTCAAAGTCATCAAGAACTTAAAGGATTCGGGAAGTGCAATTCTTTTCGTAAGCCACAAACTCGAAGAAGTTTATGAAATATGCGACACTGTGACTGTTTTGCGCGATGGTGAAAGCATCCTTCAATCGCAACCACTGGAAAATTATAAGCAAAGTGAAGTTGTCGATGCGATGGTTGGTCGACATCTTACTGATCGAAAAGTGGAGCTACGTGAAGTTAATCGAAACGTTATGCCCGTACTTGAATTAGTTGATGTTCAAACTGCGCTTGGCCATGAAAAAATTTCTTTCTCGCTTTATCCAGGTGAAATTCTTGGCATGTACGGATTAGTCGGTGCGGGTAGAAGTGAACTCGCGAGAAGTGTATTAGGACTTCACAAAATTACAAGCGGTGAAGTAAAACTCAATGGGCAAGTGGTCCACATCAAAACCCTTCGCGATGCCCTGCACATTCACCATATCGGATATGTCACGGAAAACCGAAAAGAAGAAGGACTTTTTCTAACCTTTCCAGTTCGTAAAAATATCTCAATTACTGTTCTCTCCAGAATTCTACAAAAACTTGGGATTATTAGTTTCCAAAAAGAGGATGCGATATCTAGCAAATACGTTGAACGATTAGGCATTAAGGTCGTTGATAACAATCAACTAGCCGGAACTCTTTCTGGTGGAAATCAACAAAAGGTCTCCGTAGCAAAGTGGTTAGCGGCTGAAACTAATATTCTTATTATCGATGAACCGACCGTAGGTGTAGACGTGCGTACAAAAGCATCCTTTCACGAACTCATTATCGAACTCGCAAATACTGGACTTTCAATCATCTTAATTTCAAGTGATTTGCCCGAAATGATTACAATTGCCGACCGTATTTTGGTTATGAGAGATTATGAATTAGTAGATAATATCCACAATATCAAGGATTACCCAACCATTTCGCGTGCAGTGATGACTGCCATTCACCCTGTATAAATCGAGCTAAATCTGATGATTAAATCAAAGAGGAACTTTCCTAATCTTCCCTATTTCTATGGTCTTATTGAATGGAAGTTGCCTTCTCTCAATCGGCGTAAATTAGCATCATCTAAAGCTCAAACAATTGAGGATTTAGTTCGCTTGGCTAAAAAGCGAGTTCCCAGGGTTGTTTACGACTATGTTGAAGGATCAGCTTTAGATGAGATTGGATATTCGCGTTCTCAAAGGGGGCTTAGAAATGTTCAATTTAATTCAAGAACACTCCGCAATGTTTCTACCGTAGATGCCTCAGAAATTATTTTTGGCAAGAAAGTTGATTTACCAATTATTTTTGCACCAACAGGTTACACACGTCTAATGCAACATGTTGGTGAACCAGCGGTTGCCGCGGTTGCAGAACGCAACAACTTAATTTACTGCCTATCAACAATGGGAACCACATCCCCAGCCGAACTTGCTGCCGCTGTCCCCGGAGCGCGACGGTGGTTCCAGCTGTATGTAATGCAAAATAGAGCCGACAGCACGGCCGTAATTAAGCAGGCGAGAGATTCTGGTTGTGAAGCCTTGGTGCTCACCGTTGATACTCCCGTCAGCGGACTTCGCTTACGAGACATACGAAATGGCCTCACCATTCCGCCCCGCATTCGCCTGTCAACAGTTTTCGCCATTGCGCGCAAGCCGATGTGGTGGATTAATCTTTTCACAACTAAAAAATTGGAATTCGCCGCGTTTCGTGGATGGGATAAATCCCTCCTTGAACTTGCTTCCACAATATTCTCCCCAGCGCTCTCTTTTGATGATGTTAAATGGCTGCAGAAAGAATGGAAAGGGCCAATCATCGTTAAGGGTATTCAAAGCGTGGTGGATGCAAAGACGCTTGCAAAGATGGGCGTACAAGGAATTGTGCTCTCAAATCACGGTAATCGTCAATTAGGTCGAGGTCCGGTTCCAATCGAGATTCTGCAGGACGTAGTTGAGGCAGTTGGGGAAAAGATGGACATTTATATTGATGGCGCGGTGATGTCTGGCCAAGACGCTTACGCAGCAATTGCATTAGGGGCAAAAGCCGTAATGATTGGCCGCGCATATTTGTATGGGCTGATGGCTGATGGGGAGCGGGGAGTAGAGAAAGTGGTGGAGCTTTTGCGCCGAGACTTTCTCAATACTATGGCACTCACCGGAAACCGCAATTTGGCCGAAGTACGTGAAACCGGGGCGGTACTCCGAGACCCTCACCGCCCAGATTGGAGATTTGATGAAAATCACTGATGTGCGAAGTACAACTGTCACAGTACCCCTCAAGTCAACATTACGACATTGTGTTGGTGCCCATTGGGGCAGGATTGTAAGAACTATTGTTGAGATCGAGACGGATGAAGGTATATCCGGATTAGGCGAGATGGGCGGTGGCGGCGAAAGTGCCGAGATGGCATTTGAGAATCTGAAAGCTTATCTTATTGGAGAGAATCCATTTAATTTGGAGGGACTGCGTTTTAAAATTTGTAATCCGACGGCAAGTTTATACAACAATAGAACACAGTTATATGCTGCAATTGAATTTGCTTGCTTGGATATTATGGGAAAGAAATTAGGAATACCTGTTTATGACATTCTTGGAGGAAAGATACGTGACGAAGTTGAATTTGCAAGCTACTTATTTTTTAGCTACGCCAATGAGAACACAACAACAGGTGAAGTAAAAAATTCTAAACAATTGGTCGAAAGTGCTAAAAAACTCAAAATTGAGAATGGATTTATCACACATAAATTAAAAGGTGGTGTGTTTCACCCAAGCTATGAACTAGATTGTTTCTTAGCTTTAGGAGAAGCATTCCCAAACGATCGTTTTCGATATGACCCAAATGCGACCCTTAGTGTAACTCAAGCGGTAGAGTTTGCAAAAGCAACCTCACACATGCGAATTGATTATCTTGAGGATTTTACTTGGGGAATTGACGGTATGAAAAAATTACGAGACTTAACCGGCATGCAAACGGCAACCAACACCGTAGTAGTTAATTTTGAACAATTGGCACAGAACGTACATCGTGAAGCAATTGACGTCATTTTACTTGATACAACTTTTTGGGGTGGCATTCGAGCATGCATTAAAGCTGCTGGAGTTTGTGAAACTTTCCAATTAGGTGTTGCGGTGCACTCATCTGCTGAACTAGGCATTCAACTTGCCACAATGCTTCATTTAGGAGCAGTTGTTCCCAATTTAAGCAATGCTGCTGATGCACATTATCACCACCTAGCAGACGACATCATCGTAGGTGGATTAATGAAATATAAAAATGGAAAAATTAAAGTTCCAACCGGGCCAGGATTAGGAATTGAGTTAGATCGGGATAAGTTGGCACAGTACTCAGAACTGTATAAAGAACTTGGCGGGTATCCTTATGATCAAGATCCAAAAAGAGTAGGCTGGTATCCTATCGTTCCAAATGATCGCTGGGCACCAATAATTTAGTGTTCCAAATAAGCAAGAGTTGCCCATATCAGACCTGTAT
>Ga0163199_1001681_pt1 | contig 13718 bp, 13 predicted proteins | sample PL_2010_150m_FD_113537 | JGI IMG/M metagenome (GOLD analysis project Ga0163199, IMG submission 113537) | Freshwater microbial communities from Powell Lake, British Columbia, Canada to study Microbial Dark Matter (Phase II) - PL_2010_150m | ecosystem: Environmental > Aquatic > Freshwater > Lake ... | reverse complement strand
GACCGATGGAAATCATTGAGTGGCGCAACGATACCAATCGCACGCGCATCATCACAATTGAGGCAAGATAGGGCCTATGTCAAAGAAGGTAAAGAAGGAAAATATGGTGATTACAGGCCCAATTGATATTGCTCTGTTGGAAGCGGAATGTATTTCAATCTGTCAGGAGATGATCCGTATTCCAAGCGTCAATTTTGGTGACGGAGTTGGCGATGAGAGAGCAATGGCGGATTATGTCGCCAAAAAGCTCGCCGAAGTAGGGATAGATTCAGAGCTAATTGTTACTGGAGAAAATCGCGTAAATGTTGTAGCAAAGATAGTTGGAGTAGACCAAAAACGACCTGGCCTTGTCGTGCATGGACACCTAGACGTAGTTCCAGCGAGTGCTGACGATTGGTCCGTTGACCCATTTGGTGGAGAGATTAAAGATGGCTATTTATGGGGTCGTGGCGCAGTCGATATGAAAGATATGGACGCGATGATTCTTGCGATAGTTCGCGCCTGGAAGCGCTCTAATTACCAACCACCAAGAAATATTCTCCTCGTTTTCTTTGCTGATGAAGAGGCGGGTAGTGAGTACGGCTCGCGCTATCTTGTAAAGAATCGCCCAGAAATTTTTGCAGGCTACAGTGAAGCTATCTCTGAAGTTGGTGGTTTTTCCGTAACAATAACTGGGGGACATCGACTCTATTTCATTGAAAGTGCACAGAAGGGAATTAACTGGTTCCAGTTGAAAGCTTCAGGAGAGGCGGGACACGGTTCATTCATTAATCCTAAGAATTCAATTAGTAAATTAGCCGCAGCGATCGCTCGAATCGGATCGTATGAGTGGCCTCAAGTTGAAACGAAGACTGGCCGTAAATTTTGGTCAAAAATAGCTGAGCTGACTGGAGAGAAATACGAGCCAGCAAATGTGCGACCTTTGTTGAAACATATAGGTGGTGCAGCTCGCATGATGGGGGCAACAATTCAAAACACTTCCAATCCGACCATGTTAAACGCGGGTTATAAAGCAAATGTCATTCCGCAACACGCAACTGCTGTTGTCGACGGGCGCTTCCTTCCAGGATTTGAAGATAATCTAATTAGTACTGTCAAGAAATTAGCGGGGGATGAGATTGAAGTTGAAGTTCTTGTAAGAGATAAAGCCTTAGAAGTTGATTTCGAAGGAGCACTAGTTGATGCTATGAAAGCTGCGATTGCGAAATATGATCCTGAAGGAATTCCGGTTCCCTATTTAATGAGTGGTGGAACGGATAACAAGGCACTTTCAGATTTGGGAATTATTGGTTATGGATTTAGCCCAGTAAGACTTCCAGCTGATCTCGATTTCTTTGCGCTTTTTCATGGTGTAGATGAGCGAATACCAATAGATGGCCTGCGTTTCGGGGTTAAAGTCCTAAATGAATTTCTACAGAATAGTTAATTAAGCGTCCGCTGATATTTCATCGAGCGCTGCTCTAACCTGATCAGGAAGCGTTATTTCCTCAACTGTTAATATTCCACGTAATTGTGCAGCGGTCCTTGCTCCAATTATTGCGCTGGTGACGCCATACCCTTCGCGAACCCAGGAGAGTGCAACCTCCAAAGGTGAATAACCGAGCCCTTCACTTGCAACGCATACGGCTTCAACGATTTTACGAGAACGCTCGTCAAGGTATGGCGCGATAAATCCGCTGAAGTGCGGACTAGCTCCTCTTGAATCTGATGGTGAACCGCTTCGGTATTTACCGGTTAATACGCCACGGCCAAGTGGTGACCAAGCGAGAATTCCCACGCTCATTTCAATTGCAGCAGGAATAACTTCGGCTTCAATTCCGCGATTCAAAAGTGAATACTCAACTTGGCTAGAAATTATTGGTGCCTTTCCAAAGAGTGGATTTTGAAGAGTAGCCGACCTGGCTAACTGCCAACCAGAGAAATTAGAAACCCCAACATAGCGAACGCGTCCTGACGACACGGCTTGGTCTATGGCTGAAAGTGTTTCTTCTAGAGGCACCATCGAATCCCAAGTATGGATTTGCCATAAATCTATGTAATCAACGCCGAGCCTAGACAAGGATCTATCTAGATCACTTAAAAGATTTGTTCGAGAGTTATTCACACTTCGCTCGCCGGAATTGAAAGAGATACCGGCCTTCGTGGCTAATATTAAATCCTCACGTTTCGCCAAGGTCCCAATAAATCCACCAATAACACGCTCACTGTCGCCATCGCCATACATCGCAGCGGTATCGATTAAATTTCCACCAGCCTCCAGGAATGTTTTTAATTGATCTGCAGCTTCATGTTCATCGGTATCGCGACCCCAAGTCATAGTTCCGAGGGCCAGTCGTGAGACCCGAAGGCCTGAATTCCCGAGAATTCGCATATCCATGTCGACACCCTAGCAAGTCGCTCTTCAATTAATCGGTAACCTTGCCCGTGTGCGCGCCAATAAACCAGCAGTCATTTATCTAGTTAGACATGGACATTCGACTGCAAACGCGAAGGCGATACTAGCTGGCAGGGACTTTAAGGTTTCGCTCTCCAAAATTGGGGTCAAACAATCAATATCAGTTGCGAGCGAATTAAAGAGTAGGAAATTCGATTCGATTTACAGCAGCCCCTTGCCAAGATGTTTAGAAACACTTAAACCTTTAATTACCAATACTAAGGGCGCAAAAATTGAAAATCTTGATGGCGTTATTGAAATGGAATATGGTGATTGGTCAGGCAAGAAGTTAGTAACTCTGGCCCGGAATAAACTCTGGAAGGTTATTCAAAATAGACCGAGTATGGTCCGCTTTCCGAATGGTGAAAGCTTTTTGGAAATGCAGACTAGAGCGATGGAGAGCATTCAAAGCGTTGCTAAACCTGGAGCCGAGATACTGATTTGCTCACATGGCGATGTAATAAAGGCAATCATCGCGGGATTCATAGGCCTGCCTCTTGATTCTTTTCAACGGTTAAGCATAGATCCAGCATCCATAACTATCCTAGAAATTTCCGACAATCGTGTTAGCTTAAAGATAATGAATAGCACTAAGCATTTACGCGATGAGGATTTACCAGATAGAGATTTGCAAAAAATTAATTTGGGTGGCGACAGTGGGGCGAAGCGAAGATGAATGAACGGGTAGTTTTTGAACACGATGAGGCCACACGATTTATAGTTGGAACAGTTGGCTCTCCGGGGGAACGCGCTTTTTACATTCAGGTACGTTCAAATGTCGGAATCACGACGGTAGCCGTTGAAAAGTCTCAAGCTGTTGCGTTAAGCGAGCGACTTCGCGAATTGCTCACCGAAGTTCGGAGAAGCAAATTGGCCAGCCTAGATGAGTTGGGTTTGGCGCCAGTGATTGATAATGATGGTTTGGAATTTCCAATAGATGAAGAGTTCAAAGCTGGAGTGATGGGGATATCTTGGGACCCAGATTCGCAACGAGTTAGTATTGAAATTCAATCAATTGCTGAAGGTGAATTTACCGAATTGATTTCAGACGATGAAGATCTTGCGGATATTGATGACCCACCTGATTTATTGCGCTTAACTGTACGTCTTAATCAGGTGAAAGGATTTTGCGATCGCGCTGAGAAAATTGTGAAATCAGGTCGCCAAGTCTGTCCATTCTGTGGTTTGCCAATCGATTCAACAGGTCACTTATGTCCGAGGGCCAATGGTTACCGAAGATAGAAATTTCGAAGAGAGCGATCTGGAAATTCTAGGTCGTTTAGTTGATGCATCTAACGCCTCGCTCCTGTGCAAGTTAGCCGATGGCGTGCAAGTTATTTACAAACCGATCGCTGGCGAACGGCCGCTGTGGGATTTTCCAGATGGGAATTTAGCCTCCCGTGAGGTTGCTGCATATTACATAAGTGAGATTGGTGGTTTTGATTTAGTTCCAAAAACTGTTTTGCGAGATGGTCCATTTGGAAGCGGGGCACTACAACGTTGGATCGAGATTGATGAGACGAGGGATGTCGTCGCAATTGCGCAAGCGAATTCTTCAGAATTAAGAAATATGGCGCTCTTTGATGTCGTGATCAATAACGCAGACCGTAAATTTGGGCACATCTTGATCAGCAGTGATGAGAATATATACGGGTGTGATCATGGAGTTTCTTTTCACGAAGAGAATAAACTTAGGACAGTTATTTGGCAATTTGCTGATACCACGCTCATGCCCGATGAGATCGCGCAGATAAACCAGCTTCTTGCTGAGTTGGATATCCATTACTTACAAACTCTGTTAACTGAGGCAGAAGTAGAGGCTCTGCTCGCAAGAATTCGAAATCTTTTGACGGAGGCTAGATTTCCGCTCCCGAACAATGATTGGCCTGCAATCCCATGGCCACCATATTAAGAAATACTCGAATTTCTAATCTACGATAGGCGCGTGACTAACTGGCCCGCGGTAAGTATTCCTCGCACTGATTTATCCTTGCCAAGTTTGCGAATAAAAACCACGTCGGGAACTTTTAATAGCGTTCTCTCGGAAAAACCATTTCGGATGTATGTCTGTGGGATTACTCCTTATGATGCTACTCATTTAGGGCACGCCGCAACTTATTTAACTTTCGACCTAATCAATCGATATCTTCAATTGGCTGGTCAAAAAGTCGACTTCGTTGAGAACATAACAGATATTGATGATCCGCTATTTGAGCGAGCCAAGCGCGATAATCAATCTTGGGAAGAGTTGGGGGATTCGCAAATAGCTCTCTTTGAGAGCGATATGGCTGCGCTACGTGTTTTACCACCTAAGGATTATGTAGCAGTAACAAATGCAATGAGTTCAATAATTTTTGCGATTGAGAAATTAGTTGCTGATGGGTTTACCTATGAACTAAGTGGGAGTATTTATTTCCGGATCGCACAATATTTACCACACCTCACCATTCGGGTGGATGATGCGGTTCGGATCTTTGCTGAACGTGGCGGCGATCCTGCTGCGCCAGGTAAAGAGAACCGGTTAGATCCAATCGTCTGGGTCGGCAATAAAGATGATGAACCCGGATGGAGCTCCAAGATGGGGTTCGGTCGTCCAGGGTGGCACGTTGAGTGCTCAGTGATTGCTCTCGAAAATCTCATCGGAAAAGATTATCTACAAGGCGGCAATCAGGGTCCATTCGCCATTGATTTACAAGGTGGAGGTAGTGATTTAATATTTCCGCACCATTTTATGACCGCGGCAATAGCCCAGGCTCTAACTGGTATTGAATTCGCATCTGCCTATGTTCACGCTGGAATGGTTGGTTTGGATGGCAAGAAGATGAGCAAGAGCAAAGGCAATCTCGTTCTAGTTTCAACTCTAATTAAGGCCGGTAATGATCCTATGGTTATCAGGCATGCACTCTTGAGCGAAGGCTATTCTGCTGACCGCATGTGGCTTGAAGAAACGTTGCTCACCTCACAAGCACGTGTTGCAAGAATCCGAAGCGCTCTAGCACGAATTGAAGTTGCGCCTACTGAAAAAGTTATTCAAGAAATAGCTGCAAATATCGCGGATAATTTGGATACGCCAAAGGGGCTGCAGACACTAGATAATTGGGCAATTAAAACCGAGAGTGGTGAAATCGGAGGTAGCGTTGGTGAGCTCTCTAGATTCATCGATGCGGCTTTAGGTCTTGCGCTCTAAGGTAATATTCTCCTAAATGAAGATCCCATCCTCACTACGTAGCGCAATGTTAGAGCGTGTGATTATTGCCGACGGCGCAATGGGAACAATGTTGCAGGAAGCAAACCCCTCTCTTGAAGATTTCCAAGGTCATGAGGGTTGTAATGAGATTCTCAACGTGTCGCAGCCCGAATTGGTTAAATCAGTTCATCGTAAATATTTAGAAGTTGGCGTTGATGCGATTGAAACAAATACATTCGGAGCGAACTGGGCAAATCTCGCCGAATACGGAATTGAAGATCGAATTTATGAGCTTGCCTACGCTGGCGGAAAACTTGCTAAGGAAGTTGCTGAAGAATTTAGTAATAATGAGAGGCCGCGCTGGGTTCTCGGCTCTCTTGGTCCTGGTACAAAACTTCCAACATTGGCCCATACCGAATATGTGAAATTGAAAGAGGCCTATTACACAGCTTCTAAAGGGCTTCTTGATAGTGGGGTAGATGCGCTACTAATCGAAACCACTCAAGATCTTTTGCAAGCCAAGGCCGCAATAAATGGCGGTCGCGAAGCCATTGCGAAGTGTGATCGCGATATTGTTTTAATCGCCCAAGTAACTGTTGAAGCAACTGGAACGATGCTGTTAGGTTCAGAAATAGGGGCTGCGTTAAACGCTTTAGAGCCACTCGAAATAGATTTGATCGGATTAAATTGCGCAACTGGTCCAGCTGAAATGAGCGAACATTTAAGAGTTCTATCAAAAAATAGTTCTATCGCAATTTCTGTTATGCCAAACGCCGGACTTCCACAACTAGGTCCTAAAGGTGCGACTTACCCGTTGGGTCCAATTGAACTTGCGGATTACTTGGCAGATTTCGTTAAATCATATGGCTTAACTCTTGTGGGTGGTTGTTGCGGTACTACGCCCGAACATATGAAGGCGGTTGTTACCAAATTAGATAGACATCCAATTGTAAAACGCAATATCGCTCGAGAGATCGGAGCTTCCTCGCTCTATCAATTCGTTCCATTCAGACAAGATTTAACTTACATGTCAATCGGAGAGCGGGCTAATGCAAATGGCTCACGTGCTTTTAGAGATGCGCTATTGGCAGAGGATTGGCAGAACTGTATTGAAATAGCGCGCGACCAAATTCGCGATGGCGCTCACATGCTTGATCTTTCAGTGGATTATGTTGGACGAGATGGCGTTGCAGATATGCATGAACTTGCATCTAGGTTAGCAACAAGTTCAACGCTTCCGATCGTTTTAGATTCTACTGAACCCGCAGTTTTGAAGGCCGGACTTGAACATTTGGGCGGACGTTCAGTTATTAACTCAGTGAACTACGAAGATGGAGATGGACCCACTTCTAGATTCGCGAAAATAATGCCTCTGGTGAAAGAGCATGGCGCTGCTGTTGTTGCTTTAACAATCGATGAAACCGGCCAAGCTCGAACCCAAGAGTGGAAGGTTGCGGTCGCATCGCGCCTGATTGAAGATTTAACAAAGAATTGGGGAATGTTAACTAGCGATATTTTGATTGACTGTCTTACCTTCCCGATAGCCACCGGACAAGAAGAGACCAGGCGAGATGGAATCGAAACGCTTAATGCAATCGCTTCGTTGAAAGCAAAGTACCCAGAGGTTCAAACAACTTTAGGTATATCCAATGTTTCCTTCGGCTTGAATCCGGCGGCGCGAATCGTTTTAAACTCGGTATTCCTTGCAGAAGCAGTGAAGGTCGGTCTGGATTCCGCAATCGTTCACCCTTCAAGAATTACACCTATCGCGCGAATCAAAGCTGAAGAGTTAGAAGTTGCGCTGGACTTGGTTTACGACCGTCGCAAATTCGATGAGAGCGGTAATTGCACTTATGACCCACTCTCAATTTACCTAGAACTATTTGATGGCGTCGAGACTAAGTCTTCCAAATTAACTAGAGCTGCAGAGCTCGCGGCACTTCCACTAATCGAAAGACTTGAACGACGAATAATTGACGGTGAGAAAATTGGACTCGAAATTGATCTCCAAGAGGCTATGAGAAATGGGATAAAACCTCTTGTGATTATAAATGAGCATCTACTGACCGGCATGAAAAAAGTCGGAGAGCTCTTTGGAAGTGGACAGATGCAGCTCCCATTCGTTCTGCAATCTGCCGAAGTTATGAAGAGCGCTGTTGCTTTCCTCGAACCTCACATGGAGAAGAGTGATGACGCGGGTAAGGGAAAAATATTGCTCGCGACCGTTAAAGGGGATGTGCACGATATTGGGAAAAATCTCGTTGACATTATTCTTTCGAATAACGGTTACACCACGGTAAATATCGGGATCAAACAAACCGTTAATCAGATTATTGATTCTGCAACCGAGTCCGATGTAGATGTAATTGGGATGTCAGGGCTCTTGGTTAAATCGACGGTAATTATGAGAGAGAACTTAGAAGAACTGACCTCGCGCGGTTTGGCAACCAGGTGGCCGATTATTCTTGGCGGTGCCGCGCTTACCCGCAGTTTTGTGGAACAAGATCTTGCTGGAGAATTTGATGGAACCGTCCGCTATGCGAAGGATGCCTTCGAAGGATTGAATCTTATGGATTCTATGATGGCAATTAAGCGTGGTGATACTTCGGTTACCCTGCCTCCGCTCCGCGAACGCAGGACACCAAATACGCGAGCAAATCGCGAACCAAATCTTGATACAAATAGAAGTGACGTTCTTTCGGATAACGATCTTCCTAAACCTGCGTTCTATGGCTCTCGAATTGTTAAGGGCATCCCTCTCGCCTCATACCTGGGCTCGCTAGATGAACGCGCTCTTTTTGTTGGTCAATGGGGTCTGCAAGGTAGACGCGGAGAATATGAAGCGATGGTTGAAAGTGAGGGAAGACCAAGATTGCGCGCCCTACTCAATGATGTGCAATCAAATGGTTGGTTAAATGCCGCAGTTGTTTATGGCTATTTCCCCTGTTACAGCGAGGGAAATGATTTAGTAATTCTCCATCATGAAGGTCCAGAAAAAGGCAAGGAGCGTACTCGCTTCACATTCCCAAGACAGAGTCGAGATCGCAGATTATGTTTGAGCGATTTCTTCCGCAGTAAAGATTCTGGCGAGATAGATACAGTTGCTTTTCACGTAGTAACAATGGGTCAGAGCGTGAGCGAAGCGACATCTAAGTTGTTCGCAGCAAATGAATACCGTGAATATTTAGAGTTGCATGGACTCTCCGTTCAATTAACGGAAGCTCTTGCAGAACACTGGCATGGTCGCATCCGCGAGGAGTTGGGCTTTTCGAAAGAAGATTCAAAGCATATTTCTGAAATTTTGGATCAAGGATATCGGGGTTCACGATATTCCTTTGGCTATCCCGCATGTCCTGACCTTGAACAACAACGTCAACTCTGCGATTTACTCGAACCAGAGCGCATCGGTGTAGAACTCAGTGAGGAATTTCAACTCCACCCAGAACAATCAACCTCTGCCATTGTTGTTCACCACCCAGAAGCTAAATATTTCAACGCGACATGAGACCTAAAGCAGTCTTCTTCGATATGGATGGAACGTTAATAGACAGTGAACCACTTTGGTTTGAGAATGAAGTTAAACTAATGGCACAGTTTGATTACTTGTGGACTCCTGAAGATCAGATGAAATGCATTGGTGGTCCGATACAAAAAACCGGCAATTACATGTCAGCGAAAGTTAATGGTCTAAATAATCCACAATTCTTTATTGAATCGTTAATTTCTATGGTGAGTTCCGACTTTGAAGAACGGATCACTTTTATGCCAGGGGCCCTAGAACTTTTAAAGGCGCTTTCTAAAGCGGGGCTTAAACTTGCACTAGTTTCCGCTAGTCCTAGACAGATGCTAGAAGCAACATCTCGGGTTTTAGAGGGCAAGTACCTGGAACTTTTAATTTCGAGTGATGATGTCGTTGAACCGAAACCGAATCCGGAATGTTATCTAAAAGCCGCAGCTTTTTTCGATCTAGATATTTCGGATTGTTTAATTCTCGAGGATTCGGGAACTGGAGTCGCCTCAGGTCGAGCCAGTGGCGCCAAAGTTGTCGCGATTCCACATTCAATTGAAATAGTTGGGGATGCCCAAGTTGTTGTGATTGAATCTCTTGAGGGAATGAGCGTCGAAGGTCTCTTCGCTCTCCACTAGGATTTCCCAATGAATTCAATTAATCGCAATTTCAAAGTTGGCGATCGGGTTCAATTGACTGACGCTAAAGGCAAGATGCACACAATTACCCTGCAATTAAATCAAGAGTGGCACACACATAACGGATGGCTGGTTCATAACGAAATTATCGGTCTGCCTGAAGGGTCTGTAGTAGAAACCACTGGTGGTTTGAAATTTTTGGCTTTCAAGCCCTTACTAGCCGATTATGTTCTAGCGATGCCTCGGGGAGCGACAATTGTTTACCCTAAAGATGCCGCTATGATTTTGGGTTTTGCGGATATCGCACCTGGTTCGCGTGTGCTGGAAGCTGGAGTTGGGTCAGGAGCTCTTTCGATCTCACTTTTACGAGCGGTTGGTGAACGCGGTACCTTAGATTCATTTGAAAAACGTGAAGAGTTTGCAAGTATTGCAGAGAAAAATATAAACAATTATTTTGGAGGAAAACCCGCAAATTGGAAGCTGCAACTTGGGGCGGTTCAAGAATTTCCACACACCCAGATGTATGACCGGGTAGTTCTAGATATGTTGGCCCCTTGGGAATGTATCCAAATGGCTAGCGACGTTCTGATACCCGGTGGTGTCTTTATTGCATATGTTGCAACTACAACTCAGCTTTCACAGACTGCGGAGGCGATCAAGTCCTCTGGTAATTTCACAGAACCCGAAAGCAGCGAAACTATCGTTCGTGGTTGGCATCACGAAGGTCTTGCTGTTAGACCACAACACAGGATGATCGGACACACTGCATTCTTAATTATGGCAAGGCGTTTAGCACCAAATACGACGGCACCAGCTCGCCGCCGTAGACCGTCTAAAGGCGCCTATGGAACGAGCGAGGCTGAAAGTTAATTTCTTTAATTAACGTTTACAACGTCAACAACAAATGCAAGAGTTTCATTGGGACCAATTGGTCCAGAACCCGATGGGCCGTAGGCTAGCTCAGGTGGGATTATGAGTAAGCGTCGGCCGCCAATCTTCATGCCAGGCATTCCTTCTTGCCAACCTTTGATTACACCGCTGAGTGGGAAGATTGCTGGCTGCCCAATCCAAGAAGTTTGAAGTACCTTTCCTGTCTTCCAAGAGATCAGCACGTAATGAACAGTTAGCGTTGATGTCGGTAAAACTTCAGCTCCGCTGCCAATAAGAATATCTTTTTTCACAAGAGTAGTAGGTGCGCTTCCAACAGGTTGTCCTATTGTCGGTTCTGCACCAGCGTTATCTGAAACCGCGAGGTATTCACGTTCACTACTTGCCATTGATTGCTCCTTATTTCCGCTGCCAGTCCCGCCGTCTAACGTGCAAGAGGTCAAGAGTAAGGTTGTCGATAAGACGACCGTGATTATTAAGCGCTTGTTTCCCGTTAACCCACTTAAACGTAAGCTAGCCATAGTTCTCCAATTGAAATCGAAAGAGTTCTCTTCTCTTCACCCTTTTATTAATGCACGTAGGTTATCAAACCACTAGGGTTTTCTTGTGTCAGATAACAAAACAGAGCGCCTAATTAATCTCACATTGGCTCTTCTGTCGACTAAAAGATACCTAACGAAATCCGAGATTCTTGAGAACGTCGCTGGCTATAAAGGTACACAGGAAGCCAAGGAACGGATGTTCGAGCGGGATAAAGATGACCTCAGGTCAATCGGAATTGAGATCGAAGTAGGGGATTTGGATGTTTTTTTTGAGGATGAGCCGGGCTATCGAATCCCACGGAAATCATATGAATTAGTTGTTCCAGAATTGACTGGGCGGGAACTGGCACTTATTTCCATCGCTTCAAATTTTTGGAATGATTCTATACTTGCCCCCAGCGCACAATCAGGGATTCGTAAATTACAGTCACTTGGTATTCCTGCGGCCGTTGATTTTGATTTCCGAATTAAATATCGCTTTGAGAACCCAACTCAAGTTTTAGAGGAGCTTTCGACGGCTATAAATCAGCGATCGAAAGTAACCTTTTCTTATGATTCAACTAGTTTGAAAATTAGGCACTTAGAACCCTATCGAGTTCTTTTCTGGAATGGTTTTTGGTATTTGATTGGAATGGATTTGGATCGAAGGGAGATTCGACTATTTAAGTTATCAAGGCTGGTCTCTGGAATTGATATCTCTAAAAAGAAAAATGAATACGAGATTCCGACTAACTTCGAAGCCGCTGCTTATTTACCTAAGAGTGACATCGCCATAATGCACCGAGCAAAGATAAATATCCGAAAAGATTCAGCCCTCATACTCCGAAATAGGGGAACATTCATAGAACAAGATGGGGAATATGAAACCTTTGAATTGAGTTATGAAAATGAGATCACTTTCCTGCGCGAACTAATCTGGTATGAAACTAATATCAGGATTATCGAACCTACTACTTTAAAAGCCGCATTGTTAGCGTTGATTAGCGGGGTTGCCAAATGACTGAATCAGCGCTAGAACGAACAGCTCGCGCATTAGATTTGGTTCCCTATCTCCTTGAGCACCAGGGGATTTCTATTGGGGAATTAGCAAGCGTTTTTGGAGTTACAGAGAAACAGATAAATCAGGACCTCGTCCTTATACATATGTGTGGTTTACCAGGATATACACCACTGGAACTAATCGATATGTACTACGAAGATGGATATGTGACAGTTTCAGATCCACAAAGTTTTAAGCGGCCACGCAAAATGGGAAGAAGTGAGATGGTATCTATTCTGGTCTCTCTTGATTTGCTCAAATCTCTGAGGAGCGATGAATTGCGTAATGAAATCGAAAAATTACATAAGAAATTGCTCACAAGCCTACAATTTGAAAATCCATTTGTGGTGGTACAGGATTTTGACGATAACCCGTTCTTGCAAGATTTAGAGAGAGCGATTGCTAAATCATCCACCCTTCGTATTGTCTATCTAAGCGGGAACAAAGATGAACGGACTGAGAGAACTATATTTCCACTCGAAATATATCGCGCAAATCAAGCCACGTACTTAAGCGCCTGGTGTCAGACTTCCAACGCGGATAGAACATTTCGGTTAGATCGTATTGTCAGTTGTGAAGTGGCTGAAAATTCGGAGATTAGTGGAACCCCAGGCTATAGCGATGTAGTCGCGGAACAGCAAGGTGCGGTACTTCTAATAAATAAAAGTGCAAGGAATTTCGTCGAAAACAACCGGGCGATTATAGAAAACATTGAAGATGTTTCTGGAAGCGAAGAGCTTCTCGTGAAACTCAATCCCGTGGATTCGGATTGGCTGGTGCGCACTGTTCTTGGCTTTGGCGGAGGAATATCAGTGAAAGAACCCCTTGAACTCGCGAGCGATATCACTTCTCGCGCACAGGCCATCCAAAAGGTTTATGGGGAGAAATAGGGTTATTCGAGAGGGCTCCTGCACCTAATTTCGGCTAGGGAGCAGTATTGGAACTAGTATTTGCACCAGGTTTACCAGGTTTACCAGGTTTACCAGGTTTACCAGATTTACCAGGCTCTACCAGGCTCTAACAGAAGTGGGGAAGAGAAGATGCTACGCGGACTCGAAGGTTGGCATTTCGTCGTAATTGCAATTGTGTTCGTTCTTTTATTCGGTGCTAAGAAGTTGCCTGATTCAGCTAAATCGATTGCAAAATCACTGAAGATATTTAAGAGTGAAATGAAGGATGGCAACGACAAGGATGTCAAGGACGACAAAGGCGACGCTACAAAGTCCGACTCGTAATTTCTACGAAATCTGGTTGAAAATCAAATGAAGAAAGATTCGGCTAAAGCGATGCCGTTGCTCTCTCACTTTAATGAATTGCGAAAACGCCTTTTCAAGTCCGCTCTAACTATTGGTTTATCTAGCTTTGTTGGATGGTTTCTTTACGACAACATAATAAATAGGTTGGCGGCGCCAATTTGTGATCTCCGAAAAGCAACGGATATCGGTTCGAGTTCATGTGGGGTTCTCTATATAAATGGAGTGT
>Ga0163199_1001680_pt1 | contig 13720 bp, 8 predicted proteins | sample PL_2010_150m_FD_113537 | JGI IMG/M metagenome (GOLD analysis project Ga0163199, IMG submission 113537) | Freshwater microbial communities from Powell Lake, British Columbia, Canada to study Microbial Dark Matter (Phase II) - PL_2010_150m | ecosystem: Environmental > Aquatic > Freshwater > Lake ... | reverse complement strand
TACGTCCTGACGCTGTTCGAGAAGCTCAAGGCCGACGAGCTGCCGTTCTACCTCAACCTGATGGCGCATCTCGCGCGCCATGGCATCCCGAGCCCGCAGCCGATCGCCAGCCTCGACAACGAATATCTCGGCGCATTGAACGGCAGGCCGGCCGCGATCGTGACCTGCGTGCCGGGACGCGATCTGCAGCAAGTCGACGCCGGGCACTGCGCGACGATCGGCGGATTGCTCGCGGAAATGCACCTTGCAGGCGCGAGCTACCGCGCCGAAATGCCGAACCCGCGCGGGGCCAAGTGGTGGCGGGCAGCGATGCCGAACGTGCTGCCGTTTCTCGATCAGCGCGCCGCGGCGCTATTGCAGGAGGAAGTGCGCTTTCAGGCGCTCTACCGCTGCGAAGACCTGCCGCGCGGCGTGATTCATGCCGATTTGTTCCGCGACAACGTGTTATGGGACGGTGACCATGTCGGCGGCATCATCGACTTCTATTTCGCCTGCAACGACGCGCTGCTCTATGATGTTGCGATCGCGGTCAACGACTGGTGCGGCACGGCCGACGGCGCGCCTGCTTCGCCCTCCGACGGCGCGCCTGCGAGCAGTGAGCAGGGTTCCCGCTTGCGGGATGCGAACGTCCGCGAGTCTGGCGCAGCGCCGTCGAACGCAGGCGTGGCATCCGTCTCCGGGGTCGCATCCCCTAAAGGGGCCCCTGCTTCGCCCTCCGACGGCGCGCTCGACCGCGAGCGCACCACAGCGCTGCTCGCGGCCTATCACCGCATCCGGCCGTTCACCGCCATCGAGCGCGGCGCGTGGCCGGTGATGCTGCGCGCCGGCGCACTGCGCTTCTGGATATCGCGGCTGTATGACCTGTATCTGCCGCGGCCCGGTCTGCTCACGCATGCCAAGGATCCGCAACCTGTCCAGCGCGTCCTCGAGCATCACGTTGCGTGCGAAGCCGAATTACGGTCATTATTCGTACCATGAGCATGAACATCCGGGTGGTCGACGCTTCTCACGGCTGGCGCTGGATCGCCGCGGGGTTTATTCTTTTCCGCCGGAATCCGCCGCTGTGGCTGCTGCTGATCGCGCTGCTCTTCATCGGCAGCCGGGTGTTGCTCGCGATTCCGCTGGTCGGCATGATTGCCGTGCTGATTGCGCCGAATTTTCTTGCCGGCCTCGCCCACGGCGCCGAGGCGCTCGAGCAGGGCAAGCCGCTGCGGCTCGGCTATCTGGCGAGCGGCTTCCTGAGGAACGCGGCGCGGCTCGTGACGATCGGCGGGGTGTCGCTGGTCGGCCAGTTCCTCACGCTGATGGCGATGGTGCTGATCGGCGGCGAGGCGTTCGGCAACATCGCCAAGACCATGGCCGCAGGAGGCGCCACACCCGAGACGATACTGGCCATGCGCGCCGCCGCGCCCAGCATGATGCTCGCCCTGCTGGCGGGATTCGTGCTGTCCGTGCCGCTGATGATGGCGGTCTGGTTTGCGCCGCTGCTGGTATTCTTCAACGACGTGAAGCCGTTGCCGGCGCTGATGTTGAGTCTGTGGGCGTGTCTCAGGAACACTTTGCCGTTCCTCGTGTACAGCATGGCGGTGCTGGTGCCGGTCGTGGTATTGATGCCGCTCAGTCTTGCGGTACGCCAACCCGATCTGGGACTGTGGCTGGTGGCGCCGATATTGGTGCCGTCGATTTATGCCGGCTACCGGGACTTGTTTGTCCCTGCCCCGGATTCGCAATGACCCTCGTTCCCGCCGGCTAGGCTGGGGCCAGCTTCGCATACTCCAGGGCCAGCCATTTAGTGCCGTTGCGGTGAAAATTCACCTGCACGCGCGCGTCGACACCGCGGCCTTCGGAGTTGACGATCACGCCGGCGCCGAATTTTGGATGCGTCACGTTCTGCCCGATGCACCAGGGTGAATCCGCCTGAGAGTCGAGTGTCGAGTGCTGAGCGGTTGCAGTGCGGGAACCCGCAACGCGGTGACCCGCGCTTTGGGCCCTGAACTCCGAACTCTGGGTCCTGAACCGTGAACCGATGCGCTTCATCAGCGCCGCGGGAATTTCCTCTAAAAAACTCGACGCAATGTTGTAGCGCGTCTGGCCGTGCAGCATGCGGCTTTGCGCCAACGACAGATAGAGCCGCCGCCGCGCGCGCGTCAGCGCCACGTACATCAGCCGCCGCTCTTCTTCCCTGCCGTCGGCCTCCGACAGGCTGTTTTCGTGCGGGAACAGGCCCTCCTCGAGCCCGCTGACGAACACGCTGTGGAACTCCAGCCCCTTGGCCGAATGCACCGTCATCAGCTGCAGCGCATCGGCGCCGGCCTGCGCCTGGTTATCTCCTGCCTCGAGCGCGGCGTGCGCGAGGAAGGCGGTGAGGCTCGTGTCTTCCTGCTGCTCGTCGGACACGAACGCGGTGGCGGCATTGACCAGCTCGCCGAGATTTTCCAGCCGGTCGGTGCCGTCGCGCTCGCTCCGGTAATACGGCTTGAGGCCGCTGTGCTCGATCACGTGCTCGATGATTTCCGGCAGCGGCAGGCTTGCGGTCGCTGCGCGCATGCCGGTTATCAGCGCCACAAAGGCTGGAACGCCTTTCGCTTCCCGCTTCTCGCCTCCCGCTTTCTCCATCGCCGCCGCCCACAGGCTCACGCCGCGCGCGCGCGCGAGGTCCTGCAATTGTTCGAGGCTGCGATTGCCGATGCCGCGTGCGGGAAAATTGATTACGCGCGTGAGCGCACCGGCGTCGTCATCGCTCGCCAGCAGCCGCAGGTAGGCGAGCGCGTGCTTGATTTCCTGGCGCTCGAAGAAGCGCAGCCCGCCATAGACACGGTAGGCGATGCCGGCGCTGAACAGCGCGTGCTCCAGCACGCGCGATTGCGCATTCGACCGGTAAAGCAGCGCGATCTCCGACAAACGCACACCCTCGCCGTGCAGCGCCTTCACTTCCTCGACGATGAAACCCGCTTCGTCGATATCGGTCGCGGCTTCATAGACGCGCAACGGCTCGCCTTTGCTGGCGGAGGTCCACAGGTTCTTGCCGAGCCGCCGGCGGTTGTGCCCGATCAGCGCGTTGGCGGCGTCAAGGATGTGGCCGTGCGAGCGGTAGTTCTGCTCGAGCTTGATCACCTTCTCGACCGCGAAATCCTGCTGCAGATCGTGCATGTTGGCCGCCGATGCGCCACGGAAAGCGTAGATCGACTGATCGTCGTCTCCGACCGCGAAAATCGCGTTGTCCTTGCCGGCGAGCAAACGCAACCACCGGTATTGCAGGCGGTTGGTGTCCTGGAATTCATCGACCAGGATGTGACGGAAACGGCCGCGGTAATGATCGCGCAGGATTTCGTTTTTCGACAGCAGCTCGTGGCAACGCAGCAGGAGTTCGGCGAAATCGACCACGCCTTCGCGCTGGCACTGCTCGTCGTAGGCAGCGTAGAGCTCCTGCATGCGGCGCGAAAAGCTGTCGTACGCATCGGCATCGACCGCGCGCCTGCCGTCATCCTTGTGGCTGTTGATGTACCACGCGACCTGGCGCGGCGGATACTTCTCGTCGTCGACGTTGGCGGCCTTCATCAGACGCTTGATCAGCGCGAGCTGGTCCTGGCTGTCGAGAATCTGGAACAGCTGCGGCAGCCCCGCTTCGCGGTAATGCGCGCGCAGCATGCGGTTGCACAGGCCATGGAAGGTGCCGACCCACATGCCGCGCGTGTTGATCGGCAGCATCGAGCTGATGCGCGCGAGCATTTCCTTCGCCGCCTTGTTGGTGAAAGTGACCGCCAGCAATCCGGCCGGGGTCACCTGCCCGGTCTGGATCAGCCATGCGATGCGGGTGGTCAGAACGCGGGTCTTGCCGCTGCCGGCCCCGGCGAGAATCAGCGCCGGCTGGGGCGGCAGCGTGACGGCTTCGAGTTGTTCCTGGTTGAGGCCGGACAGAAATGACGGGTTCATCGGGATCTGGAAAGTCAAAGGGCGCGGCACGAGCCGCGCCCCTTTTAAAATGGCGCTGGCGTGAATTATAGGACAGCGCTCGCGGCGTGTCGCGCCCGGAAACAAAAACCGCCGACAGCGCCGGCGGTTCTGCTCGCGCTTGCCGCAAAACTACATCGAAACTTTCGGCTCGACGATTCCCGTCCTGCCCTTGAGCTTGCCGGCGAGCGCTTCCGCTTCCTGCCTGCTTGGCAGATGGGAAACGCGCACTCTATAGATCAGTCCGGCTTCGGCCTTCACCGGGCGGATTTCGGCGGGAAAGCCCGCCTCCCGCAACCCATCGTAAATTGCGAGCGCCGCCTCCTGCGTATCGGCGTCGGCGAGATACACCTTCCATTTGCCGCCCTGGTGCAGCGCACCGACGCCGAAAACGATTCCGGTTTCGGCCAACCATTCGTCGAGCTGTTGCTGCGACACCGGCGCCACCGGCAGCGGCGGCTCATTCCTGGGTGCAATGTAGAACGACATCGGCTGCGCCAGGGTAAACGCATTCGGGCCGCGTGCGACCGTAATCGCGCCGTCGAGCAGGCACACGATGGCGCGGGTCTTGTCGGCCTTGCCCCACAGTCTTGTCGGCCTTGCCCCATAACCATCAATGCCGCGTATGCCGGTCGTGAGGGTTGCGATGGTGATCTTGACGTCGCGCTCGCCGCGAAATTTGTAAAGCGCCTGCGTGGTGAAACGAAATGCGCCGCTCACCACGTCGAGCGACATCGTGACCACGTCCTTCTGGTTGAATTTCCGCTGCCCGAGATCGTCGAGCACGAACTGCCCGTTCTCACCGAGACTGATCAGGCTGCCGTCGGCGAGCCGCAGCAGCGCGCGCGCGCCGGGGCCGGTATAAATCCGGTCCTTGTTGGCAAGCGCCTTGCCGGTCACAAGCGGATCGCGGGCACCGCTCGCATGCTCGACCCATACCGGCATCTGCACGCCTTCGACCACGATGTCGGCGCGCGCCGCCGCCAGCGCGGAACTCGCCGCCAGCATCAGCAACGCTGTCAGAAACGCTTTGATCTTCATGGCCTGCTCCCTCGAGCCTCGCGGGTCAACGGATATGCGGTGGCGCCGAAATCCGGGACGCGTTGCGGGTATAATTCCCGGTTTGGCACTTGATTCAGCCATCGATTTCCAGGCAAGAATGCAGAACAAATACAACGCCCACGCAATCGAGCGCGATGCCCAGCAATACTGGGAAGACCAGCACTCGTTCCGCGCCGTGGAGGCGCCCGGCAAACCCAAATACTACTGCCTGTCGATGTTTCCCTATCCGTCCGGCAAGCTGCATATGGGGCACGTGCGAAACTATACCATAGGCGATGCGCTGGCCCGTTACCACCGCATGCGCGGCTGCAACGTGCTGCAGCCGATGGGCTGGGACGCGTTCGGCCTGCCCGCCGAGAACGCGGCGACGGCGAACCATGTTCCGCCGGCGCAATGGACGCGCGACAATATCGCCTACATGAAGCAGCAGCTCGTCTCCCTCGGTTTCGCGATCGACTGGAAACGCGAACTCGCGACCTGCAAGCCCGATTACTACCGCTGGAACCAGTGGCTGTTCCTGCGCATGCTCGAGAAGGACCTCGTCTACAAGAAAACCGGCGTCGTGAACTGGGACCCGGTCGACCAGACCGTGCTCGCCAACGAACAGGTGATCGACGGCCGCGGCTGGCGCACCGGCGCGCTCATCGAGAAGCGCGAAATCTCGATGTATTACATGGCGATCACCCGCTACGCCGACGAGCTGCTGGCCGCGCTCGACCGCCTCCCGGGCTGGCCCGAGCGCGTGAAGACGATGCAGGCGAACTGGATCGGCAAGAGCTACGGCGTGCGTTTTGCGTTTCCGTACACGCGCGACGGCCGCGCCGAAAAACTGTGGGTGTTCACCACCCGCGCCGACACCATCATGGGCGTCACCTTCTGCGTGGTCGCCGCCGAGCACCCGCTGGCCACCCACGCCGCCAAGAACAATCTCAAACTCGCGGCTTTCGTCGACGAATGCAAGCGCGGCTCGGTGATGGAAGCCGACCTAGCGACGATGGAAAAGAAAGGCATGCCGACCGGCGTCTTCGTCACGCATCCGCTGACCGGCGGGAAAATCGAGGTATGGGTCGGCAATTACGTGCTGATGGGCTATGGCGAGGGTGCCGTGATGGGCGTGCCGGGTCACGATGAGCGCGACTTCCACTTTGCCAAACAATACGGCCTGCGGATCGAGCAGGTGATCGATGTGGCAGGCAAGACTTTCAGCACGGATGCGTGGCAGGAATGGTACGCGGACAAGGAAAACGGCCGCTGCAACAACTCGGGCAAATACGACGGCCTCGCCTACGCGCAGGCGGTCGATGCGATTGCCGCCGATCTCGAGTCCAAGGGGCTCGGCGAGAAGCAGGTATTGTGGCGGCTGCGGGACTGGGGCATCTCGCGCCAGCGCTATTGGGGCACGCCGATTCCGCTCATCCACTGCGGCGCCTGCGGCGACGTGCCGGTGCCCGACGACCAGCTGCCGGTGGTGCTTCCCGAGGACTGTGTGCCCGACGGCAGCGGCAACCCGCTCAACAAACGCGCCGATTTCCTGAACTGCCCGTGCCCGAAGTGCGGCAAACCCGCCCGGCGCGAAACCGACACCATGGACACTTTCGTCGACTCGTCGTGGTACTACACGCGCTTCGCTTGCGCCGACCAGATGAACGCGATGGTCGATGCGCGCGTCAAATACTGGCTGCCGGTCGATCAGTACATCGGCGGCATCGAGCACGCGATCCTGCACCTGCTCTACTCACGCTTCTGGACCAAGGTCATGCGCGACCTGGGGCTGGTGCAACTCGACGAGCCGTTCACCAACCTGCTGACGCAGGGCATGGTGCTGAACGAAATCTTCTTCCGCAAACCGGACACGGGCCGCATCACTTACTACAACCCGGCCGAAGTCGAGGCTGAAGTCGACTCGCGCGGACAGCGCACCGGCGCGAGGCTCAAGGCCGATGGCCTGCCGGTCGAATCCGGCGGGATCGGCACCATGTCGAAGTCGAAGAACAACGGCGTCGATCCGCAGTCCCTGATCGAGGAGTACGGCGCGGACACCGCGCGGCTGTTCATGATGTTCGCCTCGCCGCCCGAGCAGACGCTCGAATGGTCGGACAGCGGCGTCGAGGGCGCCTCGCGCTTTCTCAAGCGGCTGTGGAATTACGCTCACGAACACCAAGCGGAGATAGCAATCGGCCGGGATCACCTTGGATCGGGAACCGTCGACTGGATCAAGGTTCCCCCGGAACACAACGAGCTGCGGAGGGGGATTCATTTGACCTTGAAGCAGGCGAATTACGATTTCGCCAAGTTTCAGTTCAACACGGTCGTGTCAGCAGGCATGAAGATCCTGAATGCGCTTGAGCGGCTTCCGGGTGCGCTTGGAGCAAACCGCGGGTTTGACGCCACGAACACCAACGTTGCAACAACCCATATCGCAGCGGAGGGCTGCTCGATTCTGCTGCGGCTGCTCGCGCCGATCACGCCGCACATTTCGCACGGCCTGTGGCGCGAATTGGGTTATGGCGAAGACATCCTGACCGCGCCATGGCCGGAGCCCGATCCGCAGGCGCTCGTCGCCGACGAAATCGAGCTCGTGCTGCAGGTCAACGGTAAGCTGCGCGGCAACCTGCGCGTGGCGAAGGACGCCGACCGCACGCTGATCGAAACGCTGGCGATGCAGAACCCGAACGTGCAGAAGCACGTCAACGGCCAGCCGGTGAAAAAAGTCGTCGTCGTCCCCGGCCGTTTGGTCAACGTGGTGGTGTAAGGATGAAGGTGGAAGGAGCGCAAACAATGAAGTGCTTTGTTGCGGTAATCGGTTGCCTGCTGCTCACTGCCTGCGGCTTCCATCTGCGCGGCCAGGCAGCGCTGCCGTTCGAATCGATGTACGTGCAAACGGGCGGGCCGTCCTCGTTCGCCAACCAGCTCGCGCGCGCGGTGCGCGCCGGCAGCAAGACGCGCATTACGGACAATCCGAAGGACGCGCAGGTCACGCTGCAGGTCATCGCGGAAGGGCGCGAGCGCGCGATCCTGTCGTTGTCCGGCGGCGGGCGCGTGCGCGAGATCACGCTGCGCTACCGCGTGTCGTACCGCCTCTACGACCAGCAGAACAAGGAACACATTCCGCCGAGCGAAATCGTGCTGCGGCGCGACCTTTCGTACAGCGATACCGACGTGATCGCGAAGGAACAGGAAGAAGCGCTGCTCTATCGCGACATGCAGAGCGACGCCGTGCAACAGCTGGTGCGCCGCCTTCAGGTCATGCGCATCGATACATAATTGCGTCTTGGCGGCTAACTTCATGCGCATTTCAACCGAACAACTGTCGCAGCAGCTGAATCGCGGCCTCGCCCCGCTCTACACCATATACGGGGATGAGCCGCTGCTCGCGCTCGAGGCGGCCGACCGGCTGCGCGCCAGAGCGCGCGCGGACGGCTACAGCGAGCGCGAGGTGCTGACCGCGGAGCAGCATTTCGACTGGTCGCAGCTCAGAATGAGCGGGCAGTCGCAATCGCTGTTTGCCTCCCGCCGCATGCTCGAGTTGCGTATCCCGAACGGCAAGCCCGGCAGCGAAGGCAGCCAGGCGCTGCAGGATTTATGCACGCGGCTGCCCACCGAGACCATCACGCTCGTCTGCCTGCCCGGAATCGACTGGCGCGGACAGAAGGCAGCGTGGTTCGCAGCACTCGAAGCCGCCGGCACGATGGTCGAGGCGAAGCAGGTCGCCCGCAGCGCGCTGCCGGCGTGGGTCGCGGGGCGCCTCCAAGCCCAGGAGCAGCACGCCGGCGAGGAAACGCTCGAATTCATCGCCGAGCGCGTCGAAGGCAACCTGCTCGCCGCGTATCAGGAAGTGCAGAAGCTCGCGCTGTTGTTCCCGCCCGGCAAGCTCGAGTTCGAGCAGGTCAGGGAAGCGGTGTTCGACGTCGCGCGCTTCGACGTATTCGATCTCGGCGCAGTCCTGATCGCCGGCGACGCGCAGCATCTCGCGCGCGTGCTCGACGGCCTGCAGGGCGAGGGCGCCGCGCCGCCGCTCGTGCTGTGGGCTCTCACCGAAGAAATCCGCGCGGTCGCCAAACTTCTCGCCGCACTTGCCGCCGGCCGCCCCGTGCAGCAGGCGATGCGCGAGGCGCGCATCTGGGGACCGGCGCGCCAGAACCTGATGCAACGCCACATCAAACGTTTCACCGCGCAGCAGGCCGAGGCGGCCCTTATGCACGCAGCCGCCATCGACCGCATGATCAAAGGCATCGCCAAAGGCGATGTGTGGGACGAATTGCTGCAGCTCGGGCTGCGGCTCGCCCTGGCGTCCCGCGCGAGCGCCGTGAAAACGCGGTAGAATCTCCTCGCAACCCGCGTGGAAATTGGGCCGCAAGGGATTTCCCCCGCGCACCTTGGCCTCACGCTTCACGGCTTGCGCATATGGATATTCAAAGCTACATGGCCGGCGTCGGCAGGCAGGCGCGCGCTGCGGCGCGGCTTATCGCCAAGGCCGACACCACGACCAAGAACCAGGCGTTGACGCTCACCGCGCAGGCGATCGGGCGTGACGTCAGGCGCCTGCTCGACGCGAATGCAACAGACCTCGAAGCCGCGCGCGCGAAAAAACTCGATGCGCCGCTGATCGACCGCCTCACGCTCACCGAAAAAACCATCGCCGGCATGGCCGACGGGCTGCTGCAGATCGTCAAGCTTCCCGATCCCGTCGGTGAAATCAGCGGCCTCAAGCGGCAGCCCTCGGGCATCGAAGTAGGCCGCATGCGCGTGCCGCTCGGGGTGGTCGCGATCATTTACGAAGCGCGCCCCAACGTCACCGCCGACGCTGCCGGGCTGTGCCTGAAATCGGGCAACGCCGCGATCCTGCGCGGCGGCTCGGAAGCGATCCACTCCAATCAGGCGATCGCCGCGTGCGTGCACGAAGGACTCAGAGGCGCGGGCTTGCCCGCAACCGCGGTGCAGGTGATAGCGACCACCGACCGCGCCGCGGTCGGCGAGCTGCTGCGCATGAACGAATACGTGGACATCGTCGTGCCGCGCGGCGGCAAAAGCCTGATCGAGCGCGTGATGCGGGAATCGCGCATTCCGATGATCAAACATCTCGACGGCGTGTGCCACGTATACATCGACGACAAGGCAGACCTCGACAAAGCGATCCGCATCGCCGACAACGCCAAGACGCAGCGGCTGGGCACCTGCAATACCATGGAGACGCTGCTGGTTGCGCGCGGCATCGCCGACCAGGTGCTGCCTGAGTTGGCGAAAATCTACATCGACAAAGGCATCGAGTTGCGCGGCGACGAAGCGGCGCGCAAGCTCGTGCCGCAGATGAGGCCCGCGACCGAAGAAGACTGGTATACCGAGTACCTCGCCGCGATCCTGGCGGTGCGCATCGTCGACGGGCTCGATCAGGCCATCGACCACATCGCGCGCTACGGCTCGCAGCATACCGACGCGATCGTCACCGAAGACGAGGCGCGCGCGCGGCGCTTCCTGCGCGAAGTCGATTCGAGCTCGGTGATGGTCAACGCTTCGACGCGTTTCGCCGACGGCTACGAATACGGCCTCGGCGCCGAAATCGGCATTTCGACCGACAAGCTGCACGCACGCGGCCCGGTCGGGCTCGAAGGCCTGACGTCGCTGAAATGGGTCGTGTTCGGCCACGGCGAGATAAGAACGTGAGCCAACTCATCGAAGTCAAAATCCCCGATATCGGCGATTTCAAGAACGTCCCGATCGTCGAAATCCTGGTCAAGCCCGGCGACAACGTCAAGCCCGAAGATCCGCTGCTCACGCTCGAGTCCGACAAGGCGACGCTCGAGATACCCGCGCCGCAGGCGGGCACGGTCAGGGAGATCAAGGTCAAGGTCGGCGACAAGGTTTCCCAGGGCACGCTGGTCCTCGTGCTCGACGCGACCGGCGCCGCAGCTTCAGCCGCGCCTGCCACACCATCGCCCGCAGCGCCAGCGCAACCCGCAACTCCCGCTGTTGCGGCAACCGCTGCAGCCGCATCTTACGCCGGCCCCAAAGGCGACCTCCACGCCGAAGTCGTCGTGCTCGGCGCGGGTCCCGGCGGCTATACCGCGGCGTTCCGCGCCGCCGATCTCGGCAAGCAAGTCGTGCTGGTCGAGCGTTATCCGGCACTGGGTGGAGTGTGCTTGAACGTCGGCTGCATTCCGTCGAAAGCGCTGCTGCACGTCGCGAAAGTGATCACCGAAGCCGGCGAGCTGGCGCGCAGCGGAGTCACGTTCGGCAAGCCGAAAATCGAAATCGACACGCTGCGCGCATGGAAAGACGGCGTGATCGGCAAGCTCACCCAGGGGCTGGGCGCGCTCGCCAGGCAGCGTAAAGTCACGGTCATTCAGGGCCGGGGCGAATTCGCATCCCCGCACACGCTCCGCGTCGAAACCAAAGACGGCGTCAAGACCGTGTCGTTCGACCATTGCATCATCGCCGCGGGCTCGAGCGTTGCGCGCATCCCCGGCTTCCCGTACGACCATCCGCGCCTGATCGACTCGACCGGCGCGCTCGCGCTGCCGGAAATACCGCAGCGGCTGCTGGTGATCGGCGGCGGCATCATCGGGCTCGAGATGGCGACCGTGTTCGATGCGCTCGGCTCCAGGATCACCGTCGTCGAATTGCTCGACGGCCTGATTCCCGGCGCCGACCGCGACCTCGTGCGTCCGCTCGCGAGGCGCATCGAAAAACGCTACGAAAAAATCCTGCTCAAGACCAGGGTCTCGGGGATCGAACCCGCCGCCAACGGGTTGAAAGTCACGTTCGAGGGCGCCGGCGTGACGGCATCCGACACGTTCGACTACGTGCTGATGGCGGTCGGCCGCAGTCCGAACGGGCGCGGGATTAAGGCCGAAACCGCTGGCGTCATGGTCAATGCGCGCGGCTTCATTCCGGTCGACCGGCAAATGCGCACCAATGTGCCGCACATTTTCGGCATCGGCGATATCGTCGGCGAACCGATGCTCGCGCACAAGGCGACGCACGAAGGCAAGCTCGCCGCCGAAGTCATCGCGGGCCATAAAGTCGGGTTCGACGCGCGCACCATTCCATCGGTTGCCTACACCGATCCCGAAGTTGCCTGGATGGGGCTTACCGAAACGCAGGCACAGGCACAGGGCGTCGCATACGACAAAGCGGTGTTCCCGTGGGCGGCGAGCGGCCGCGCGCTCGCGACCGGCCGCGACGAAGGCATGACCAAGCTGCTGTTCGACCAGAACACCAAGCGCATCGTCGGCGCCGGCATGGTGGGCGTGAACACCGGGGAGCTGATCGCCGAAACCGTGCTCGCGCTCGAAATGGGCGCCGACGCGATGGACATCGGCCTCACCATCCATCCGCATCCGACGCTTTCGGAAACGGTGTTCTTCGCTGCCGAGATTGCCGAGGGATCGATTACCGATCTCTACCTGCCGAAGCAACGTTCACAATAACCGGACAAACTCCTCCGCCGGCACCGGCTTGCTGAAATAATAACCCTGGTATTCGCCGCAGCGCAGTTGCGCCAGGAAGTCGAGCTGTTCCCTGGTTTCCACGCCTTCCGCGACCACCTCGAGCTTGAGACTTTTCGCCATGGCAATCACCGCCGTCACGATGGCGGCATCATCAGCGTCGGTGGTGATGTCCCGCACGAACGACTGGTCGATCTTGAGCCGGTGCACGGCAAAGCGCTTGAGATAAGCGAGGCTCGAGTAGCCGGTGCCGAAATCGTCAATCGAGAACTGGACGCCGATTTCATGGAGCTGTTGCAGTATGGCGCTGGATTTCTCCGGATGCTGCATGATCACGCTCTCGGTAATCTCGAGTTCCAGCGAGCGCGGGTCGAGGCCGGTTTCGGCCAGCGTCCCGGCAATCATCTGCACGAGGTTTTTCTGCTGGAACTGGCGCGGCGAGAGATTGACCGACATCAGTAACGGCGGGAGCCCTTGATCCTGCCACGCCTTGTTCTGGGCGCAGGCGGTTTTCAGTACCCATTCGCCGATGGGCGCAATGAGCCCGGTTTCCTCGGCAAGAGGAATGAACTGCATCGGCAGGACGAGGCCCAGCTCTTTCGAGTTCCAGCGGATCAGCGCTTCCACGCCGATGATCCGGTTGCCTTGCAGCGCAATTTTCGGCTGGTAGTGCAGCACGAATTCCTCGCGTTCGAGAGCGCGCCGCAGCATGACTTCCATGTCCAGACGCTCGCCTCCCTGGGCGTTCATCCCGGGCGAGAAAAACTCGTAAGTATTGCGCCCTTCCTCCTTGGCGCGGTACATCGCGATGTCGGCGTTCTTGATCAGCGCATCCTGGTCGGCACTGTCGTCGGGATAGAAGGTTATGCCGATGCTCGCCGTGATAAAGAGTTCCACTTGGTCCAGGCGGAACGGCTCGCTGAAGCTCGCCACGATCCTCTGCGCCACGGCGTCGGCATCGCGGGTGGTGGCAAGATTTGACAGCACGATCGCGAACTCGTCCCCGCCGAGCCGCCCGACGGTATCGCTCGCGCGCACCGATTCATTGAGGCGTTCCGCTACCTGCTGCAGCAGACCGTCGCCGACCGCGTGCCCCAATGTGTCGTTGATGTTCTTGAAGCGGTCGAGGTCGACGAACATCACGCCGACCATCCCCTGATTGCGCTTGGCCTCGGCCAGGGCGTGCTTGAGCCGGTCATAGAACAGCATGCGGTTCGGCAGGCTGGTGAGCACGTCGTAATGCGCCAGTCGTATGAGCTGCT
>Ga0163199_1001679_pt1 | contig 13720 bp, 16 predicted proteins | sample PL_2010_150m_FD_113537 | JGI IMG/M metagenome (GOLD analysis project Ga0163199, IMG submission 113537) | Freshwater microbial communities from Powell Lake, British Columbia, Canada to study Microbial Dark Matter (Phase II) - PL_2010_150m | ecosystem: Environmental > Aquatic > Freshwater > Lake ... | reverse complement strand
TTTGCGCAAATGACCGATAGTTTGGGAAATGATGTTGCACCCGCTGCAGTATTAGCCCTCAACGCTACGGTTATTGACCCACGCCTGACGTGGTTTACAACCGGGGCGGCAATACTTCTCTTATTGGCCGCGATAACCCAAAGTGTGCGCCGAGTGCGAAGGGGACGAAACAATGAAATCTAATGAGCTCTTTCGTGCCTCAGGGATCATGGCACTCGGAACCATTATTTCTCGAATCACTGGTTTTATCCGTGGAATCCTTATCGTTGCCGTTCTGGGTACCGCGCTTTTGGCAGATACTTACAATGTTGCAAACACAATGCCGAATATTTTGTATAACTTACTTGTTGGAGGAGCCCTTACCGCAATATTTATTCCCCAGCTGGTGCGCTCTTTCGATCATGAAGATGGCGGAGATGGTTTTGCTTCGCGTTTGATTACGACAATCTCGCTTATTTTGTTAGCACTTGTAGCTATTGGAGTTTATTGTGCGCCAGCCTTAGTGCGCCTATATGCCCCTGAGTTTTTTACTACGGGTTTTGAGGCTGAAAAAGAGATCGCGATTGCATTTACTCGCTATTGCCTGCCGCAGATTTTCTTTCTCGGTCTCTTTACTATGTTGGGGCAGGTAGCCAATGCCCGTGGCTCGTTTGGTCCTTTGATGTGGGCGCCAATAGCTAACAACATTATCGGTATCGCACTGTTTGGCGGTTTTCTGCTTGTATCGTCCGACATCACACTCAACACAATAACCTCAACACAGATTCAGATTCTCGGTTGGGGAACAACTTTAAGTGTTGTTGTGCAGGCCCTTGTTCTACTCCCAGTTATAAAAAGGCTGGGAATCAAACTACGCCCACAGTGGGGTGTCGCCGGTCTTGGTAAGTCCTTTGGTTTAGCAGGGTGGACACTTCTCTATGTTTTGATTTCGCAGCTTGGTTATTTAGTAACGGTCAATGTTGCAACAAGTGCCGCGGTACGAAGTGCCCAAGAGGGTATAACGCGCGGAGTTGGATACACGCCATATACATACGCCTACTATGTGATGTTATTGCCTTATTCAATCGTCACAATATCTATCATCACTGCTATCTTGCCGCATCTTTCTCGTTTAGCATTAGCCAGAGATAATGATGAAGTGCGAGCGCAACTAATCCGTGCAATAAAATTAGTTGGTGTGATAACAATTCCAAGTGCTGTTGCCTTTCTTTTCTTTGGACCTTTTATTACAGAGGTCATTTTTGTGGGCATTCCAGTAGGGGATGCCCGCTATATCGGTTACGTGCTCGCAGCTTTGAGTTTTGGCCTTGTGGCATTTTCTATAAATTTAATTTTGATACGTGGTTTTAACGCTTTTGAAGATACTCGCACCCAAGTTATCTCTATATTTATCATTAACCTGATCTCTGTCGGCCTTTCTTATCTATTTCTTCACCTGCTACAGAATCAATGGGTCACTGTGGGTCTAGGGGCGGCTTTTTCAATCAGTTATTTAGTTGGTCTGCTTATTACGCTCTCTTTGCTCAAAAAACACACCGGGCCAATCAAGGTTAGGGATTTCCTGGGTCAGCATCTGCGTTTAATTGGTGCCGCGGTTGGAGTTATGGCACCGTTATTTGCTCTTACTCAGTACATCTCCTGGGTTGGGGTTGAACTTTCGCCGATCGCTCGCGCCGGCGAGTTATTTGTAGTTATGGTCATGGCCTTTTTTGGTTATTTGGTGGCGGCAAAGGCCGCTGGTGTCGAGGAGATCTCAATGATTGCCCATCTGAAGGACTCTGTGGTTCGGCGCTCCAAGGATGCGGAATAAAGTGGGTGCTGGTGATGTTTCTAAGGAGTGAACATGAGTGAAGTCAGAGATCTTGTCATTGTGGGTTCTGGTCCTGCTGGATATACAGCTGCAATTTACGCATCGCGTGCGCAGCTAAATCCACTTATCTATGAGGGTTCAGTAACCGCCGGTGGCGCGCTTATGAATACCACTGAGGTTGAAAACTTTCCTGGTTTTGTTGATGCCGTGATGGGTCCTGACTTAATGGACAACATGCGCAAACAGGCAAAACGTTTTGGCGCTGAATTAATCACTGATGACATAGTTGAGATGGATTTACTTGGCGATATCAAAACCCTTAAAGATGGTTCTGGAAATACTATTAAAGCTAAGTCCGTAATTCTTGCTACAGGTTCGGCCTACCGCGAAATCGGATTAGTAAATGAAAAGCGATTGTCGGGACACGGTGTCTCTTGGTGTGCAACATGCGATGGCTTCTTTTTCCGCGATCAAGTAATCGCAGTCGTTGGCGGGGGAGATTCGGCCGTTGAAGAGGCGATGTTCCTCACTAGATTTGCAAGCAAGGTAGTTATGATTCACCGCCGTGATTCACTTCGTGCATCGAAGATTATGGCTGAGCGCGCTGCCGCCAATCCAAAGATCGAGTTTCTTTGGAACACAGAAGTAATAGATGTTCTAGGCGAAGCTAAGGTAACTGGATTAAAACTTCGCAATACTGTCGATGGTAGCGAAATAGAGCGGGATTTCACTGGCCTTTTTGTCGCTATTGGCCATGTACCTCGTAGTGAACTCATTAGCTCACAAGTTCTTCTTAACTCAGAGGGTTACGTTGAAGTTGATGGGCGATCAACTCGAACAAATATTCCAGGCGTTTTCGCATGCGGTGATCTCGTCGACCATACGTACCGTCAAGCAATCACAGCTGCAGGCTCAGGCTGCCAGGCGGCCCTTGATGCTGAAAAATTTCTATCTCACCACTAAAGTTCATTCATTACGTATAAGAATCTGGAGAATATCGATGGCAACAACGAACGTTACAACTGCAAGTTTTGATGCTGAGGTTTTGAAGAGCAGCATCCCTGTATTAGTGGATTTCTGGGCAGAGTGGTGCGGACCTTGTCGCGCAGTTGGTCCAATTCTTGAGGAGATCTCAGATGAGCATGGAACAAAGCTAAAGATTGTAAAACTCAATACTGATAATGAGTCAGCGATTGCGATTCAATATGGAATAACATCAATTCCAGCAATGTATGTATTTGTTAACGGCGAAGTTGTTAAGACGATTGTCGGAGCTCGACCAAAGCCTGCCATGCTTAAAGAGCTTGAAAGTTTCATCGCTTAATTTTTATTAGGTGTTAAACCATGCCGGATTTAAATGAAGAACAGATTCGTTCATTTCAACAGGCTCGTGGTTTAACTGTTACTGGACGCCTTGATGCAATAACTTCACGCGCCCTTGAAGAGGCTAGATGGAAACTTGGGGATCGTTCCTTAAATCTTCAAGAGGCGCCGCTGATGCGTGGGGATGATGTTGGAGCGCTACAGTCACGCTTAACAGAGATGGGTTTTGACTGCGGTCGTGTTGATGGCATTTTTGGCATTAGAACATCTGCGGCCGTCAAGGAGTTTCAGCAATCTGCTGGAATAGTCGTTGATGGTAAATGCGGACCTGAGACAATTATTGGATTGTTGCGCTTATCCCGAATAGTTTCAGGTGGGGCACCCTCTGCAATGCGTGAGAGTGCAACGCAGAGAAATCGTGGCCCAGCCCTTGCAAACAAAGTTATTGTTTTGAACCCAGATGGCGATGACGCTCTTGTTTATGATGTTGCCGTTCGCACGGAAGGCCGATTACTAGCACTCGGTGCCTCTGTTTTTCTTACGCGCGGCGTCTCAAATAATCCAACTGAGACCGATCGAATCGCCTTTACAAATCAAAGTGGTGCTGACTTGATGATCTCGCTTCATCTTGATAGTTACAAAAATGAAAGCGCTCATGGCGCCGCAACATATTTTTACGGTAGCGATGCCCATGGCGTGCATTCGATAGTTGGGGAACGTTTTGCATCATTAGTACAACGGGAAATCTGCGCTCGGACGGATTTAGCAAACTGTCGCACGCATGCAATGGCATGGGATCTGCTGCGACTTACTCGCGCCCCTGCAGTTCAAATTGATGTGGGTTATGCATCAAATCCGGGTGATATCGAGCGACTAGCCCGTCCTGATTTCCGCGATGTTATTGCTGAGGCGCTAGTAATTGCTATTCAACGGCTCTACTTAGCAGCCGATGATGATGCAAAGACTGGAACGCTTCGAATCTCTGATTTACGTAAAGCTGGAATCCGCCGCTAAATAGTGCTCGAGGGCTCCTTGCTCTATGGCAGACTGAGGCCATGTCGGAGATATCGAACCGTTTTGCTACGGGCTCACCTCAGAATTTAGAGGAGCGCTTTGCAAGTCGCGCTGCACACATGAAGCCCAGTGAAATTCGCTCCCTCTTTGCCGTTGCCTCGCGCCCGGAAATCGTCTCTTTGGCCGGCGGAATGCCTAATCTTTCAGCCTTTCCTATGCCGATGATGGCCGAGGTTGTTCAAAAACTGGTTTTAACAAATGGCGCAGAGGCTCTGCAATATGGAAGCGGCCAAGGCCACCCCAAATTACGCGAACAGATCTGTGAGGTTATGGCCCTCGAGGGGATCCGGGCCAACCCTGACGATGTTTTAGTAACAACTGGTTCGCAGCAGGCCCTTGATTTAATCTCCCGAATCTTTATCGACCCGGGTGATGTTGTTCTGGCTGAGGCACCTTCCTATGTTGGAGCCCTCGGGACTTTTCACCAATATGAGGCCTCAGTAATACACGTTGAGACCGATGACTCTGGTCTAGTTCCACAAGGCCTTCGTGATGCAATCATAAGTATTCGCGCTGCGGGCCGAAAAATTAAGTTTTTGTACACGATCCCCAACTACCAAAACCCTTCCGGTGTTTTACTGCCGGCGGAGCGTCGCACCGAGATTCTCACGATCTGCCGGGAAGCTGGAATTTTCGTTGTAGAAGATAATCCATATGGGCTTCTTGGTTTTGATAAGCCCTCTCCAAATGCAATGCGTGCTGAAGATTCCGAAAATGTTATCTATCTTGGAACTTTTTCAAAGACTATAGCCCCTGGACTTCGAGTCGGCTGGGCTCTAGTGCCCCCATCATTAAAAGAAAAAATGGTTATTGCCAGCGAATCTTCAATTTTGTGCCCTTCTAACTTCGCACAGTTAACAATCTCAAGTTACTTGGCTGATCAACCGTGGCGCGATCAAATCGCCTCGTTTTGCGATTTATATAAAGTTCGTCGCGATGCAATGCTTGAATCCCTAGATGAGTACTTTCCGGCCGTTGCTAAATGGACTAAACCTGGCGGCGGTTTTTATGTGTGGGTAACTCTGCCTCCTGAGATTGATACGACTGCATTAATGCCAAAGGCTATTGTCGCCAAGGTTGCATATGTTCCAGGTACTGCCTTTTACGCAGATGGTTTTGGTTCCTGGTCGCTTCGCTTGTCGTACTGCTACCCAACTCCTGAGCGCATCCGTGATGGAGTTAAGGCTTTGGGTGGAGTAATTAAGAGTGAAATGACGCGGCGCGGAAGCGCTCAACTCTCTTAATTTTTTATAGCTTGGGTAATTCTCTTTAAATCTTCAAGGCCTGCAAATTCAATAACAATACTTCCCTTGCTGACTTTGCCTTGAATTGTAACTCTTGTATCTAATGCATCCCCTATGCCATCGGCGATCTCATTAAATTCAACGATGCTCGAACTTGTTTTTGTGGGCTTCTTTTTGCTGTTTTTTGTAGGGTTTTTTGAAATAATATCTTCTAGTGCTCGTACGCTTAAACCCTCTGTAACAACTCGTTTAGCTAGAGTTTCAATCTGTTGTGCATCACTTAAACCAAGTAAGGCGCGGGCATGTCCGGCACTAATCGCACCAGATGCAACTTTGCCTTGCACTGAAGCTGGAAGATTCATTAAACGAATAGTGTTTGAAATGAGTGGACGCGAGCGACCAAGTTTTTGTGCGAGCTCTTCATGAGTGCATGCGAAATCATTAAGCAGTTGTGAATACGCCGCAGCTTCCTCTAACGCATTTAATTGACTGCGGTGAATGTTTTCAATCAGCGCTTCGCGAAGAAGTTCATTATCTGCAGTCTGGCGAATAATTACTGGGATTTTCTTTAACCCTGCAGCTTTAGCGGCGCGATATCTGCGCTCTCCCATAATTAATTCGTATCGGCCGCCGGCTATCGCTCTCACAACTGGTGGTTGCAAGATACCGATCTCTTTTATTGATGCGATTAATTCGTTGAGTGCTTCTGTATCAAAGTTTTTTCGAGGTTGGCGCGGGTTTGGTGAGATGAGATTAATATCAACTTCATCCGACGTTGCAACCTCTTGACCTGCAACTGTTAATGACGTTGGAATTAATACATCTAGATTTGTTCCGAGTCCTCCACGTCGTGCCATTATGCAATCTCACCTTCGCGTTTGTAATGTATTGAAACAACATTAGAGTCGAACGCCTTTGCACGTGCAGCTAATTCGCGTGCGACAGACATATATGCAATTGCACCCGGTGAAGAGGCGTCGTACGTCATGACGGTTTGTTTGTATCCTGGTGCCTCAGATACGCGGACTGCACGTGGAATTGGAATATCTATAAGTTCATTTGGGTAGTGTTTGCGAATCTCATCGGCCACATCATTTGCTAGACGGGTGCGACCATCAAACATTGTTAAGACAAAGGTTGAAAGTTTTAGATTTGGGTTCAATCGTTTCTTTACGAGTTCAAATGTTTTAAGTAGTTGCGATAGACCCTCAAGGGCGTAGTACTCGCATTGAATTGGAATTAACATCTCTTTAGCTGCAGAGAGTGCGTTGATAGTTAATAAACCTAAACTTGGAGGGCAGTCGATAAAAATGTAATCAAGTGGCTCGCCGCTCTTTGTGCGCGCTTCAACCAGCTCTTCAATCGCCTCTTTTAAACGCATTTCGCGGGCGACCATGGGGACAAGTTCGATCTCGGCTTGGGCTAGGGATGTATTGGATGCAACGCATTCAAGGGATGGAAAACCTTTAACTTTTTGTGCGCAGTTGGCCATCGTTTCATCCCCCATAAGAACCTCATAGATTCCAGGGTTTTCTAGGTGCTCTATGCCAAATGCAGTCGACGCGTTTCCTTGGGGATCGAGGTCAATGACTAGGACCCGTAGGCCGCCCATAGCTAAAGCCGCTGCAATATTGACAGTTGTGGTGGTTTTGCCTACCCCGCCCTTTTGATTGGCTACGGTAATTACGCGAAGGCTCGCTGGCTTATCCATCGCCTCTTTTAGGCGTCGAACCCCGACGACGGGCTTTGTTTCACGTGAATCATCCACGGGGACTAGTTAAGCACCTTTGCGTACTTCAATGATGCGTCCAAGCTCAATACCCTCAAGATTTACCTCGTGAAGGATGGATTTGGGTACTAACTTCATCTCTTCCTCGGCGGATTTGCCCTTTATGGCCATCAGAGAGCCGCCTGTTTTAAGCAGGTGCCAGGTTATCTTCTTTAGTTTCTCCATTGGAGCTACCGCCCGGGCCGTGACGTAATGGGCTGTGGCCCGAACATCCTGGGCCTGTCCCCTGATAACCTCAATATCTAGGCCGGCAACGGCCTCTTTTAAGAACTCAACTCTTCGCTCAAGTGGTTCGATCAGAGTTACATGAAGATCAGGTCGCGCTAAGGCGATGACGATGCCCGGTAGACCCGCTCCAGAGCCAACATCAAAGAGGATCGAGCCCTCTTTTAATAGTTGGGTTACCGGCAGACAGTTAAATATATGTCGCTCCCAGATTCGATCGGCCTCACGCGGCCCTATTAATCCACGCTCAATCCCTGGACCTGCCAGGAATTCGGCGTAGCTCTTTATACGAGCGGGATCTGGAAAGTAGCGCTCGATAAGGGTTTCACGTGAAACATCCACTTACGAGCTATAGATAACTACGTAGCGGTTTGGATCTTCGCCATCGGACTCACTTGTGAGGCCTAACTCTTGGATCGTGTCATGGATAATCTTGCGCTCAAATGCGTTCATCGGGGCCAATTTGATGGCTTTGCCAGTTGATTTAGCCTCTTCTGCCATCTCGTTAGCCAGCTTCTTTAACTCCACACGCTTGTTAGCCCGGAAGTTGTCAATATCGAGCATGAGACGGGAGCGGTCTCCTGTTGACGTCTGCACAGCTAGGCGGGTCAACTCCTGGATCGCGTCTAGTACTTCACCCTCGCTGCCAACTAGGTGGCGTAGTTTGCCGCCAACGATAGCTAGCGATGCGCGGTCATTCTCGACATCAATATCGATATCCCCATCAAGATCTGCAATATCAAGGAGTGCCTCTAGGTAGTCAGCGGCGATATCGCCCTCTTCCTCTAAACGGGCAACGCCTTTAACTGGCTTGCTCTCGCTAACCTCTGTCGATTCGACCGCTTCAGTCGTTTCGACCACTGCCTCTTCTGGTACCACTGCCTTTGTTTTTGCCATTTTCGCTCTCCCTGTCGGGTTTGGGGTAAATTGATAGTTATTGGGGTGATTTGTCCTAATTAGACAGATACTTACTTATTCTTCTTTTTCTTCTTCTTGGGTTGGTTTCGCTGGCCTTTGAGATCCTCAACTGGCTCAGTGGATTCTTCTGTGGGGTTCTCTATAACTCCACCCTTTTTAGCCTTCTTGTGTTGGAGCTCTTCGTAGGCCGGGGATCCTGGAGTTGGATTTCGTTTAATGACATAGAACTGTTGTCCCCATGTCCAAAGATTTGTTGTCGACCAATAAATCAAAACACCGATAGGAAAGTTAACACCAGAGATCGCAAAGATAACTGGGAATGCATACAGCATAATTTTTTGTTGTTGCAACATCATATTGTTGCTTGAATCCATCTTCGGCATGCCCTTGAGCATTAACTGACGTTGAGTTGTGAAAGTTGTTAGTGACATAAACGTAATTAAAATTACGGTAACAATTTTTACTGTTGTGATGTCAGTTCCAAGAAAAGTCTGTGAGATTGGAGCTCCAAAGAATTTAGCATTGGCGGCACTAATAACATCTTCTTGGGTTAAGACTCCATGTTTAACTGGAGGAGTTTTACCAATTCCGTTTAGAACTGTAAAGAGAGCAAAAAATATTGGGGCTTGGGCAAGGATTGGGAAGCATGATGCTAGAGGATTTGTTTTGTGCTCTTTGTATAACTTCATCATCTCTTCAGATTGCTTCTGGCGATCATCCTTATATTTCTTTTGGATTTCTTTCATATGGGGTTGCAGGGCTGTTAGGGCGCGCTGGCTCTTAATCTGTTTCACAAAAAGAGGAATCAAAATTATACGGATTAAGATTACAAGACCCACGATGGCCAGAGACCATGAGACTCCGCTGTTGGTGCCAAAGATCGGTGACAGTAAATCATGTAGCGTGACAATCACCCAAGAAACAGCGATATATAAGGGTTTTAGAATGCTATCCATCGTTTAAACTCCAGCCTTTTCTTTAACTGCATAGTCAACGCCACCATGTGACCATGGATTACACCGCACTAAGCGCCACACGCTCATTGCAACTCCTTTAATGCCGTATGCCTCAATCGCACTTACTGCGTAACTTGAACATGACGGGTAGTACTTACAGCGAGGACCAAACATTGGTGAGATCCATTTTTGATAAAACTTAATAGGGGAGGTAATCAGTCTTCTCACTTTTTATCCGCCCTACTTTTTACTTTTCTTACTAAGTTCTCTACAACCTCGGCAATCTCAGTCGCGCAATCTGCCTGTGCTGAGTTATTTAATCCTCGAACAACTAATAGGGATCCTGTTGGCAATGTTGGATAGGACTCTCGCAAACAATGCCGAATCTTGCGCGCTAGTCGATGACGAGCCACTGAACCACCAACGGCCTTGCTGATTATTAATCCTGCTCGGGCAGGTTCAATCGCCGGTGTGTTGATGTAGAGGTATCCGACAAAGTTGGTCGATGAGAATCGAATGCCACTCTTTGTTGCGCGGGCGAAATCCCCGCTCTCAGTAAGCCGTGCAGTTTTAGCAAGCACGAATCTGTTGCCTTTTAAATCCTTATGCCGAAAGTCGAGCGCGACCTTTAACACGACGGGCAGCTAGAACGGCGCGACCTGCACGAGTTGCCATGCGGGCACGGAAGCCATGCTTTTTGGCGCGACGGCGGGTGTTTGGTTGGAAGGTACGTTTTGTCATGTGAAGCTCCTAAGAAGTGTAAAAACATGTGCGGTCAGAAATACGGGGGAAGCGAGGGTGTAACGGTAGAGGTCTGGGGATAAGCGGGTCAAACTGGCTTTTGAGGGATTTGCAGGGAAGGTGTGCTGTGGATAACTAGTTGCTTTTTTCTCCATTTCGCTCTACTTTTCGACTCTCTCCACAGGTTTTCCTGAAAGGGGGGCTTAAAAGGGCTCAACCTGAGGTTTAGACCACAGGCTGTGGATAACCTTGTGGATAACGGAAAGGTGCTTCGTGGACGTAAAAGAGATCGAGCTCAGCGCCCTGTGGGGTCGGGTCATTGAAGAGGTCGCCCAAGACGCACCTCAACACCGCGCCTTTTTGCAACTATCAAAACCCCTTGGCTTACTACATAACAGTGATCAAACAACTTTATTAATTGCTACACCAAATCTCTTCGCTAAAGATGTTCTAGAAAGTCGTCTGCGCACTGCAGTGAGCGATGTTCTATCTCGCGAGCTCGGCGAAAAAACCAATATCGCTGTCACTGTCGATGAGACATTGGAAACTGCAAACACCCCAATGCCTGAAGTTGATATTGATTTCGTAGTTCCTAAAGCTGGAACCGGCAGAGATGAAACACCTCAACAAATTACTCAAGGTGGGGAAGTATCGCAGTTAAATCCGCGTTATACATTTGAGAAGTTTGTTGTTGGTTCATCAAACCGTTTCGCTCACGCCGCAGCTGTTGCTGTGGCTGAAGCCCCAGCCAAAGCCTATAACCCGTTATTTATTTATGGTGAGTCTGGATTGGGTAAAACCCATCTCCTGCACGCTATTGGGGCCTACGCAAAAGAGTTATATGGCAATGTTCGTGTGCGTTATGTTTCATCTGAAGAGTTTACAAATGACTTCATTAATTCAATTCGCGATGACAAAGCTTCAGCATTCCAAAGGCGTTATCGCGATCTTGATGTGCTAATTGTTGATGACATCCAGTTTTTAGAAAACAAAGAACGAACACAGGAAGAGTTCTTCCATACCTTTAATACTTTGTATAACGCTAACAAGCAGATCGTTATCTCTAGTGACCGTCCCCCAAAACAATTAACAACTTTGGAAGATCGTTTACGCAGCCGATTTGAGTGGGGTTTGATTACCGATATTCAACCGCCTGAACTCGAGACGCGTATCGCTATCCTTCGGAAAAAAGCGGCGCAAGATAAATTAAATGCGCCGGATGATGTTCTTGAATATATTGCCAGCAAAATCTCTTCCAATATCCGTGAGCTTGAAGGTGCCTTGATCCGTGTTACCGCCTTCGCATCCTTGAACCGCCAAAGTGTGGATTTGTCGCTGGCTGAAATCGTGTTAAAGGATTTGATTCCTAATGAGGGTAACCCTGAGATAACCGGGGCGACGATTATGGCTCAGACAGCCGTCTACTTCTCTCTCACGATCGATGATCTATGCGGCACCTCACGCTCTCGCGTCTTGGTCAACGCTCGCCAGATCGCTATGTATCTATGCCGGGAGTTGACCGAGCTCTCACTTCCAAAGATCGGCCAAACATTCGGAGGTCGTGACCACACAACGGTCATGCACGCCGACCGCAAGATCCGTCAGCTGATGGCTGAGCGCAGATCGATCTATAACCAGGTCACTGAGCTCACCAACAGAATTAAGCAGCAAGCGAGGTAAATGTCCGAAATCTCCTTTTTGATATTACTTGCCCCAAGGTGTGGATAAGTTGTGGATAAGAGGAGGGTTATGTGGTGTTTTATGTGGGTAATCTTTTAATAATGGTGAATGAGGGGAAAGGGGTTGGTGAGATGATGGAATCTATCCACAGTTATTTACGGTTTATCCACAGTTTTTCCCGCTCCACACTCCGCCGTGAGCAGGGCTTTTCTCTTTTCTCCACACATATAACCGCTGGCTACTACGACTACCTTTATATATATAGATCTGGCTATACAACGAACCTTTCACTAAATTGGGGAGCATCATGAAGTTCACAGTTGAGCAGTCCGCTTTAACCGACGGGGTTAACTGGGTTTCCAGAAGTCTTTCAACAAGGCCTATCAAGACAGAGCTCCTGGGAATCGTTATCGACGCTACAGGCGACGAGGTTTACTTGTCTGCCTCCGACCTAGAGACGGCCAGCAAAGCGCATTTCCACGCTGAAATAAAAGAGGGTGGAAAGGTTTTGGTTCCAGGACGCTTATTAGCTGAGATCTCCCGAGCCCTACCCAATAAACCAATCACTTTTTCATTAGAGGGAACCCGCGTCCTTGTTACAAGTGGGAGCGCAAAGTTCACCCTTCCAACACTTTCAGTCGATGAGTATCCAAATCTTCCAGAGTTGCCGGATGCAACCGGGGTAATAGCAAGTGATGTTTTCGCGGCCGCTGTTGCTCAAGTTGCAATAGCTGCAGGGCGCGATGACTCACTACCAACTCTTACAGGCGTACACATTGAGATAAATGAAGAGAGTGTCACGTTGGCGGCGACCGATAGATATCGCTTAGCTGTTCGCGAGATTCAATGGGATCCAACAACACCAAATGTTTCAACAACTGCGCTCTTGCGCGCTCGCACTATCGCCGATGCAGCTAAATCACTGACTGGAACAAAGAACGTTTCAGTTTCATTTGCACCAGCAACCAGTAATGATCGTTTGGCAGGTTTTGCCAGCGGCGGGAAAACAATGACGTCGCGCATGCTCGATGGAACATTCCCCCCATACCGACATCTATTACCGCAAAAGGTTACAACAACGGCACTTATCGAGGTTGCAACTCTTTTGGATTCAGTCAAACGCGTCGCCCTTGTTACCGATAAAACAGTTCCATTACGACTTGATTTTAATAACAACTCACTCTCATTAGAGGCCGGAGCAGGAGAGGAAGCTCAAGCGACAGAGGTGATTGAGATTCTTTTAACTGGCGAGGCGATCTCTATCGCTTTTAACCCAACCTTCCTCGCCGATGGTTTAACCGCGGTCGGAACAAAATTTGTTCAGATTTCTTTTACAGGTCCAAACAAACCTGCGATCTTGATGGGCAAAAGCGATAAAGATGGAGCACTTGTTGAAAACTATCGCTATCTCTTAATGCCAATGCGTTACGCCTCTTAAACAACAAAGGTAAAGCATGCGCATAAATAAGTTGGCGTTAACCAACTTCCGCTCCTACCCGTCGTTGGAATTAAACCTGTCGCCTGGCACAACCACATTTATTGGTGATAATGGATCGGGAAAAACAAACATCGCCGAAGCTTTAATTTATCTCTCCTTTCTTTCATCCCACCGTGTATCCAGCAATACACCCCTAATCACTTTAGGTTCTCAGCAAGCAATCATCCGAGCCGAAATAGAGCGAGACGATCGTGTTTTACAAATTGATTTAGAGATTAATGCGACGAAGGCAAATCGCGCCAGGATTAACGGAAACCCAACACGAAGCCAGCGCGAGATCTTAGGTGCCTGCCAAGTTGTCTATTTCTCCCCCGAAGATCTTGATTTAGTGCGAGGAGAGCCAGGAACACGTCGAGATTTCCTCGATCGTTTATTAATTACTCGTGCCCCACGGTTAGCAGGCGTAATCTCTGATTACGAAAGAGTTATAAAACAGAGAAACGCTTTATTAAAAACAAGAGC
>Ga0163199_1001678_pt1 | contig 13721 bp, 15 predicted proteins | sample PL_2010_150m_FD_113537 | JGI IMG/M metagenome (GOLD analysis project Ga0163199, IMG submission 113537) | Freshwater microbial communities from Powell Lake, British Columbia, Canada to study Microbial Dark Matter (Phase II) - PL_2010_150m | ecosystem: Environmental > Aquatic > Freshwater > Lake ... | reverse complement strand
TTTGGTGCCGAAGCGGGGATTTGAACCCCGACGCCCTTGCGAGCGCTAGACCCTGAATCTAGTGCGTCTGCCGTTCCGCCACTTCGGCACAGAAGCGAAGCCAAAGGATTATATGGTACAGTTTTGCCTGTGTCCAGTCTGAAGAATCCCTATTGGATCAGGCGCGCGGGCGTTCCGGCCGCCTGGGTCTGGATTCTGTTTGTGGCGGTGCTGTCCTTCTGGGGCGTGTGGGACATCCCGGCGCGTCTGCCCGACATCAACGAAGTCGCCACCACCCATTTATTTCTTGCCCCGGTGTCTCTGGTTCTGTTCATGCTGTTGAGCTGGATTCGGAAGCATGGCGACGATGAGGAGGCGCAGCCGGGGTCGCGACCCTTTCCACGTTGGCGGGCGACGGCCGGGATTTGGGTGCTGATCGTTCTGCATCCGGTCTCCTGCGGACTCTATCCGGCGGTCATGAATCTCGACGACAGGACGGTTGACGCAGTCACGCGCGTGGTGGGCGCGATGCCGGTCGGGCTGCCGCGCGTTGAAGTGGAACGGCGCCTCGTTGCGTTGAATGCGTCGCTGCCGATTTCCATGGCGACGGATCGGAGCCGGCACCGGAAACTCCAGGACGAGGCGGCGCGCTATCTATCCGAAACGGATGCTGCCGTCCGGCGAGCGCTCTGGCCGGAGCTGTCGCGGGCCACGCTCGTGCTTATTCCGTGGAGCGGGAAGCTCGCGGAGGAGCCGGACCGGAACGCGCGCGAGCAGGTCTTTCTCCGCCGGACGCGCGCGACCAGCGACATCGGCGTGGACCGGATCCGGGTCCGGTACGGGCCGGCCTTGACGGTGGAAGAGATCGTCTATTCATCCAACCGCCAGATGACCATGGAGCGCACGCCCTGCACCGTCCATCTGGTCGTCCCGGCGCCACCGGAGGCCTCGTTTCCCTATCCCTGCCCGTAGGGGCGTGATTCATCACGCCCTCATGTATTCGGAAGACGGGCGCAATGAATTGCGCCCCTACGCGGGTGTGGGCCGCGCGGGTGCCACGGATGGTCCGGCCAGTGCCGTCGGCCAGCCGAGTGAGACGCCGGCCTCGGTCGGGTGCGGAGGGGGCATGTCTTGCGGATCGCCTGCCAGCACGATCCGTTCGCGCGCGAGGCAAGCGCAGGCAAGCAGCAGAGGAAGGGGGATGCGGGGCCCCTCGTCAATGACCAGCGCGTCGTATCGGATGGGACGGAAAATGGCGTCGCCGATGACCCGGGCTGCGGTCGCGGCCAGCACGCGCTTAGTCTGGAGGAAGGGCAGGCGTTTCACGTCCTCTTCCATGGCCAGCACGTCCCGCACTTTGGCGGCGCCGCCCAGGCGCTCGATCTCATCCTTGAGCTCCTCGTACTCGGGGCGCATTTCCGGATCGACGCAGGCTTCCGGTTTCAGCTCGTTGATGCGCGCTTGCACGATCTCCAGCTCGTTCATGTGCTCCCGCTTTTGCGCCTCGTGCAGCACGCAGTTCTCCTTCATCGTGGCCACGTTGCTGCCCATCACCTGCATGCTGAGCCGCTGCCAGACGGGCAGGGCTTCGTACGACGTCAGCAGGCCCTGGAGCTTTTTGATCTGGGCCTGGGTGTCGCCGAGGGCCGTGAGCAGGCGCCATTCAAGGTGGCGCACCTCGTCGAGGTCTTTCTGCTTCTCGGCCTTGTACCGCAGGATGGGCGTGAGTTCCAGGTAGCGTTCAAGCTTGCGTCGGAGGCCCGCCTTGTCGGACTGGGACTTCCCCAGGAAGGCCGAGACCTGCGCGTCGAAGATCAGGTCACGCAGGTTGATGCCGCCTTCGCTCGCGATCGCTGGAGGGTCGTAGCAGCAGAGAAAGCTGCGGTACTGGAGACCGGCGCCGCGTAGGCCTTTGGCGGCGGCCAGGAGTGCGTCCGTGAGGGTCCGGTTGTCGGGAGCGATAAGCAGGACCCGCTTATTGGCCTTGACCAGGTCGGTGATCGCCGCCGCCAGTTTCGTCCGTCGCGTCGCCCGGTCGGCGTCCCAGATCGTGGTCAGCACGGAGGTCACGACAGTCGAGCGGAGCGTTGGGTCGGCGACGGGCGTCTCCGGAGCCACCCACGGCATCAGGCGATCCGCGGGACCGAAGTGATAGGCCGACGAATGATGCAGGATATCGTCCAGCCGCTGGCGGACTGTCGCAAGGAAACCGGCCGGGTCTGAGGCGCCTTTCGCTTCGTCGGCCACGAGCCCGATCAGCATGGGAAGCAGCTCGAAGGACTTCACTCGCGTAGGTGCTCCAGGAGGCAGAGGGCGAGGCAGCCGAGTTCGCCGGCGGGATCGCTCCGGTTGTGCTGACACTGACGGGCACGGCTGCAGGTCAGCGTCCGCGGCAGTTGTTGGGCGACGTCCATAGGCAAGTCCTCGAGGCGATAGACCAAGACCGTCCCATCGGCGGCGGCCGACAGGATCAGCAGCCGCCGGCGGGCGTCATCCTCGATGATGGCGGCCCGTGGCGCCTGCGGGCCGAGCCGCCCCAGGCGGTACCCGTCCAGCGTCCACTGCTGTTTGATCATGTCGGCGGGCGGGTGGAGAGCGCCGGGGCTCATGCGGATGTTCAACAGGAGCGGATCGAAGCCCGTTTGCGTGGCGCCTGGAAGGGGAACAAAGGTGATCGCGGCAACCACCCAAAGTATGCGGAAAATCATGCCCGTATTCTAGCGAAGCGGGGCCGCCAGAACAAGCCGTCTTCATTGACTTTACCCCCTCGCTCTTGTAATATCCTATGCTTCCAATCACAAGGAGTTTGCGCAATGAAAGTGATCCTGAGAGAAGACGTGCAAGGAGTGGGAAACATAGGGGATGTTCTTGAGGTCGCTCGAGGGTATGCCAGGAATTACCTGCTTCCCCGGAACAAGGCGGTGGAGGCGACCGGGCGCAACCTGAAGTCGGTGGAGCATGCCAAGCGGGTGATCACCGACAAGGCCAGGAAGGAGAAAGGCGAGATCGAAGAGTACGCGAAGAAAGTCAGCGCCACCGCCGTGACGATCACGGCGCAGGTCGGCAGGGACGACAAGCTCTTTGGGTCTGTGACGACGAAGGACATCGCCGAGGCGTTGGCCGCCAAAGGGATTGAGGTGGACAAGCGCAAGATCCACCTTGACCATCCGATCAAGGAGTTGGGGACGACGTCCGTTTCCGTCAAACTGCATGCGCAAGTAACGGCGACGGTGAGCGTTACGGTCGCAAAAGCCGAGGCGCCGGCGGAAGCCGCCGCTCCCGCCCTGGAAGGTTAATGCCGCCATGGCCAGCCCGTTACGGATGACCGATCCTGAAGTGTACGCGGCCATTCGGCGGGAGGGGCGCCGGCAGCGCGAAAAAATCCTACTGATCGCCTCGGAGAATTTCGCCAGCGCAGCCGTGCTGGCCGCCCAGGGCTCTGTCATGACGAACAAGTACGCCGAGGGGTACGCCGGACGGCGTTACTACGGCGGCTGCCAGTATGTGGACGTCGTGGAGTCGCTGGCGATCGAGCGGGCCAAGCAGATCTTCGGCGCCGAGCATGTCAATGTCCAGCCGCATTCCGGATCGCAGGCCAACATGGCCGTGTACTTTTCGGTCCTTAAGCCGGGGGATCCAATTCTGGGTATGGACCTGGCGCACGGCGGTCACCTGACGCACGGGAGCCGCGTGAGTTTTTCCGGGATCCTCTACCGCTCCTTTTTTTACGGCGTGGACCGCGCCACCGAGCGCATTGATTACGAAGCGCTGCGGAAGCTGGCCGAGGAATGCCACCCCCGCCTGATCGTGGCGGGCGCCAGCGCCTATCCCCGCATCCTCGACTTTCCCAAGTTCCAGGAAATCGCCAAAGCGGTCGGCGCCTATCTCATGGTGGACATGGCCCACATTGCGGGCCTGGTCGCCGTCGGCCTGCACCCCAGTCCCGTGCCCTACGCCGACTTCGTCACCACCACCACCCACAAGACGCTGCGGGGACCGCGGGGTGGCATGGTGCTGTGCAAGGCCGAGCATGCCAAGGCCGTGGACAAGTTGATCTTCCCTGGTCTGCAGGGCGGGCCGCTGATGCACGTCATCGCCGCCAAGGCCGTGGCTCTCAAAGAGGCGCTGGCGCCGGGCTTCAAGAAATACCAGACACAGGTCCTGGCGAACGCGAAGGCTCTGGCGAGCGGCCTGCAGAAGCGGGGATTCCGGATCGTTTCGGGCGGAACGGACACGCACTTGATGCTGGTGGACGTCACGTCGAAAGGGATCACGGGCAAGGAAGCCGAAGTCGCGCTCGATGAGGCCGGCATCACGGTCAACAAGAACGCCATCCCCTACGATGAGAAGCCACCGGCCGTCGCCAGCGGCATCCGGCTCGGCACCCCGATTGTCTCCACCCGCGGGATGCGCGAAAAGGAGATGGACGAGATCGCCGACGCGATCGACAACGTCCTGTCCCATCCCAGCGATCCGACTGTCCGCAAGCTGGTCCGATCCCGTATGCGGGCTCTCTGCGGGAGATTCCCGATCTTCGACGACTATCGGTAGAAGCATTCGGTAACCTCGGAGGCGCAGCCATCCGTGCGATGCCCGTTCTGCAGCCACGTTGAAGACAAAGTCGTGGACTCGCGCATGGCCAAGGAAGGCGAGGCCATCCGCCGCCGCCGCGAGTGCCTGGGCTGCAAGCGGCGGTTCACCACCTACGAACGGGTGGATGAAATTCTCCCCATGATCATCAAGAAGGACGGACGTCGGGAACCCTTCGATCGGGCCAAGGTCCTGGCGGGCCTGAAGCGAGCGTGCGAGAAGCGTCCCATCAGCATGGCGACGCTGGAAACCGTCGCCGATCGGATCGAAAAGCGTATCCAGGAGCGCGGGGAGGCCGAGGTGCCGTGCCGCGTGGTGGGTGAGGAAGTCATGGCCGAACTCCATCAACTCGATCAGGTGGCGTACGTGCGCTTTGCGTCGGTGTATCGTGAATTCAAGGACGTCGAGCAGTTCATGGATGAGGTGAAAGGACTGCTCCGCGAAAAGGGCGACGGGTCGGGTTAGCGCGCGCTCCATGTCCGTCAAGACCAAGTCTTCATCCCGACGCCGTCCCGCCTCAGGGCGGCGCGCTTCCCGTCAGGTTACAGCCGTGCCTGCCGTGACGAACGTGGCGATCATCGGAGCGGGCAAAGGAGGGTCGGCCCTGCTGTCGATCCTGGCGCCGGACCCGCTGGTCAGGATCGTAGGAATCGCCGAAGTCAATCCCAGGGCCCAGGGCCTTCGCCTTGCCAAGCGCTACGGCATTCCCGTGTCGCGGAATTTCCGCGACTTGGTGTCGTCCGAGGAAGTGGACTTGGTCATTGATGTGACCGGGAACCCGGAGGTGGAGGAGGCCCTCTTCGAGCTCGATCGGGTCGGGGTGGACGTCATTCGGGGAACCAGCGCCAAGTTCATGTGGCAGTTGATCGAGGCGCGTGTGCGCGCGAACGCCGAGATCAAACGGCAGGTGAAAAAGTTCCAGGATCTTTCCCGGCTCTACGAGCAGGAAGCCGGATCCGCGGTCACGGGAGAGCGCAGCCGCATCGCCTGCGAAATCCACGACGGCCTGGTGCAGACCCTGGCCGGGATCAACCTCAAGCTGGACATCTGCCGCGAACTCATCTTTTCGGACCCGACGCGGTGTTTTGAGTTGCTGAGCGACGCCAAAGCCCAGCTTAAGGTGGCCATCGAGGAGTCGAGGCAGGTGATCTTCAACCTGCGCCCGCTGTATTTTGAGTCGATGGACCTGGTTCCGGCGCTGAAGACCTTTCTCAAGTCGTACGAAACCCAATCGCACATCCGGACGGAGTTTGCCTGCTCGGGCGACGAGTCGGCGCTGTCGCCGAAAGCCAAGATCTTCCTGTTCCGGATCGTTCAGGAGGCGCTCAGCAATGTGCAGAAGCATGCCCGAGCCGAGCGTGTCATGGTCACGCTCACGGTGGCGGATGGCCGCATCAAGGGCGTGATCGAGGACAACGGGGTGGGCTTTGAGATGGAGGCCGTGTCGCAGGATCCGACCAAATGGCAGTCGTTCGGCTTGAAGGGCATTCTGGAGCGGGCGCGCTTTGTCGGCGGAACGGCCAAAGTGGAGTCGCGGAAAGGGGAGGGAGCCCGGGTGCTCGTCGATATCCCCATTCCGTCGGCACGGGAGATCTAGGGCGGATGGAGAAGATCAAAGTCCTGATTGCCGATGATCATCGGGTGGTCCGTGAAGGCCTCGCGGCGATCCTGCGCGCCCGCGACGACCTTGAAGTCGTCGGCGAGGCCCGTGACGGTCAGGAGGCCGTGGAGAAGGCCCGGGAGTTATCGCCAGACGTCATTCTGATGGACGTCAGCATGCCCCGGATGTCCGGAGTGGAGGCCACGCGCGCCATCAAGCGTGAATCCCCCCACATCGGCATCGTGGCGTTGACCATGTATGATGAGGAAAAATACATCTTCGATCTTGTCCGGGCGGGCGCGACCGGCTACATGCTGAAGGATTCCGACTCGTCCCAGATCATTGCAGCCATCCGGTCGATCTCCAAAGGCGAATCGCTCATCCACCCGTCGGTGGCCAGCAAGATCCTGGCGGAGTTTTCGTTGCTGTCCGAGGGAAAGGGGAAGAAGCAGGCCCGGACCGAGCATGACCTGACCGAACGCGAAATCACGGTGCTGCGCCTTGTGGCCGACGGGAAGACAAACAAGGAAGTCGCCAACGATCTCAATCTCAGCGAAAAGACGGTCAAGAACCACGTGCGGAATATCTTCCACAAGCTCCATGTCTACGACCGCACGCAAGCCGCCATTCTGGCGATCCGCAAGGGTCTGATCGAACTGGATCCGAAACGTTAGGGCTGCACCGTTCCGCTTCCATGCCTGGATCACGCGATGGTCTGAAATGCTACAAATGCAGTGTTTTTACAACATTGTAAAAGTATACGGAATTTGATTGGCGATGGCGTATGTTGTAAAAATAATTTATTATCAATGCGTTATGAAATAATTTATTATGGTACCGGACTTGCTTATCCTGTGAAAGCCTTCATCTAGAGGGAATAGTTATGCGGTTCCAGCAGACGATTCGAAAGCCGGTTACTTGCTCCGGGGTGGGTCTTCATTCCGGGTGCCGGGTTTCGCTCGCCCTCCTGCCTGCCCCTCTGGATACCGGCATTGTCTTCATTCGTAAAGACGTCAGCGACAGTCCCCAGATCCCGGTTGCGATCGAGAATATCCGTCCCGCCTTGTTATCGACCACCGTCGGAATTGATGGTGTCCAGGTACAGACCATCGAACACCTGCTGGCCGCCGCTTCCGGACTTGGCATCGACAACCTGTTGGTTGAGATAGACGCGCCGGAGCTTCCGGCTTTGGACGGGAGCGCGCAGTCCTTTGTGAGCCTCATGCTGGAGGCGGGGATTGTTTCGCAAGACAGGCGCCGGAGCTATCTGAAGGTCGTGCGGCCCATCGAAGTGATCGAGGGGGACAAGCGCATCGCCATCCGCCCGGCCTCCAAGTCGAGCGTCACCTATACCATCGAGTACGCACATCCGCTGATCGGCCGTCAGACCTACGACTATGATTGGTCACACGATGCGTTTGTCGAAGAAATTGCTCCGGCCCGGACGTTTGGTTTTCTTCGAGAAGTCGAGGCGCTCTGGGAAGCGGGGTTGGGGCTCGGCGGGTCTCTCCAGAACACACTGATTCTATCCGAGGAGGGTCTCCTCAACGAAGACGGCCTCCGGTTCGCCGACGAGTTTGTCCGCCACAAGATTCTAGACCTGATCGGCGATATGATGCTGCTGGGCCTTCCCATCATCGGAGAAATCGAGGCGGTACGCTCGGGCCATGCCCTGCACGCCCGCCTTGTCGCCCGCATTCTTGAGTCTCGGGACAATTGGGTCCTCGTATCGTCGCAAGCTCCTATTCCGGCCGGACGCCTCCGCGAACTGCCGCCGTCTCTCGTCGCATCCCCGCAACGCGATTAAGCACTGAAGCTTTTTTCGGTTGAACGCAAAGGCAAGCCTGCGCCTAAGGCGCGATCTCTTGCTGTTGCGAATCTTTTTGTACTGTGATTTGGGGATGGGTTAAGAGTGCTGGGGGCGAGGGGCCTCGCCCCCAGCACGCGATGCTAGAGAGGAACTTACTTCTTTTTCTTCGCAGCTTTCTTCTTGGCCGGCATAACTCTCACCTCCTTTCATCGTAGTTCGGTCACCTGTGTTCACGGCGGTCACGCCCGCCGCGCATCCGTTCACACCGCCTGCAGCTTTTCCTCCACCGCCTCAAACGTGTTCGGCGCCACCTTGCGGAACCGACGGTCTCGCTTGAGCGACGTGGCGATCGAGGTAATCGGAGTCTTGGTCTTGATGCGGAGCCCGCCTTCGATCAAGCGGTGGCAGAGATCTTTGGCATGCATGGCCTTGCCGGCATCACGAAGAACGAGATACGCCGCTTCGGACACGCTCATGCCGACGTACTTGGAGCGGCCGAGGAGGATCTCGCGAGATTGATCGGTTGTGTCGGCTGTCATCTGGCTGGGGAGGCTGGGGAGCTTGGCCCGCCCCGCTTCAAGCCGGAAGAGGGTTTCCGCGAGCTCAAGGTACTTTTTAATGGTGGCGATTTCGTCGTCTGTGCGGTCGCGTTTTTTTTGCAGTTCGTGCAGCCTGGATTTGTAGGCAGTGATCCGCTGATCCAAGCCGACGGTGATGTCTTTTAGTTCGTCCAAAGCAGATCGTCTTCAGAGTGTGAAGAAATGTATAGCAGGTGCTTTAAAGCATGTCAATAGAATTTTATTGTTTTGATTATTTTTTGAAAGCGCAGGCCGATGAAGGCATATAAAATCAAATGGTTTGGATAGGGAAAACATGTTTAGTGCGAAGCGTGCTTTAGATCGTTACCTTACAATAGCTGGTGGTAAGCCATCAAGCAGCCACAAGTCTGCTTTAAACAGACGCTGATTTACTCAGATTATTGTACGTAATTAAAAACGGGGCTCGTGGCGCTGCGGCATTCTACGTTGCGGGGGTGGGAGTGGAGGGCTTCTGCGTGGGTGTGAGCGGGACATGTTGCCAGGTCTTGGCGCCGTCCCTGCTGCGGAACAGTCCGCTCCCGTTGGTTCCGGCGTACACGGTTTGCGGGTCGATCGGGCTGAGGGCCATAGCTCGAATATTCAACGTCGTCAGGCCGCGGTTCGCCTCGGCCCAGGTTTGGCCGCCATCGGTGGTCTTGTGGACTCCTTTGCGCGTGCCGGCGTAAAGGACGTTGGGGTTTGAGGGGTCGATGAGTATTGCGCTGATGTAGGTGTCTGCCAATCCTTTCTCGATCCGATTCCATGACGCCCCGGCATCGGAGGTTTTGAACAGCCCGTTGGTGGTGCCTGCGTAGACCGTGCCGGGCATGTGGGGGTCTGTCACCAGGCTGTTGACGCCCAGCGCCATCGCCGCGTCGAGCTTTTCCTTCGGGATCAGCCCGTTGTTGACAAGTCCCCAATGGGCGGTCCCGTCCGTGGTCTTATACACGCCGCCGGTCGTGCCGGCGTACATCACGTCGGAGTTCTTCGCGTCCATCGCGAGGGTCACGACGTAGTGGACCTCTTTCATGCCGCGCATGCGTTCTTCCCAGTACCGGCCGCCGTCTTTCGTCCGGAAGATGCCGACGGTCGTCGCCACGTAGATGACATCAGGGTCGCGGGGATGGAACACGAACTGGTTGACCACCGAGACGTGTTCTTTCAGGCCCCCGTTGTGCGGCGTCCAGCTCTGGCCGCCGTCAGGGCTCTTGTACACGGCGTCGCCCATGGTGCCGGCCAGGATATTCGCGGGGCTGTGCGGGTCCACGCCGAGCGTGAGGACGCGGAAGCTGCTCAGGTCCGTCGTCATTTTGCTCCAGGTCGCTCCGCCGTCGCGGGTCTTGTAGAGCGATTCGTTGGTGGCCACGTAGGCAATGTCGGGATTCCGCGGGTGCGGCGCAATCGCGACGATGGTGTCGCTCTTGCCACCGCAGGCGGCGGCCGACAGCACAAGACAGAAAAGCATCAGCGCACGCATGAAAACGATCATTGAGCGGTCTCCTGAATTCCCAATGCCGGGTACAATCAATTCAATTTAGCATAGCCCGTCAGCTCCGCATATCCGAGACCCGAAACGGCCCGCCCCTCCCGTTCCCCTGTGAGGGCCACGCTGCCCTCCCAATAGGTGACCTGTGTGCTGTGGCGCGTGATCAGTTCCTGCCCGGACACTGTCGGCGCGACTTCGACCGTCAGGCGGAGCGACGGCACGCTGATGCGCCATCGACCAGGATAGCGGCTTCCGCTCTGCGGGGACTGCCAGTGATCGAGCACGTCGATCGCGATGTCATCGCGCGCGAGCGGAACGGCGGCACTGTCGGCCCTGATCCATGTGCCTCCCGAAACAGGCTCCACCGAACCGTCCCGCCTGCGTATCTGGTAGACCATCAACTCGGTTGAATCGGCGAGCTGCAGTGAAAACCAATCCCACCCGACCTGCGCGTCGCCGAGCTGGTTGCTGCCGAACTCGTGATCCATCCAGCTCACGCCGGTGACGGGAAATACTGTTCCTCCCAGGGTGAGTGTGCCTTCCGTCCGCATCCGGGTGAAGGAATAGTAGTGTGAGCTTTCGCCCGGGCCTTCGCCTTTGAGGCTGATGCCGTCGGCGCCGTGGATCACCGGCGGCTTCTCCGGCGTCAGCCTCAGGCTGAGCGCGATCCCCTCGGCTTGCGCCTGGAGGACGTGCGCATCGCCGTCAGCCTGGACGCGCCAATCATCGATCCAGACGCCCAGGCGTCCTGTGTCGGCGCCGGCCTTGCCGATTCCGGCGCGGGAGATCTTCTCGGTAAAGTGGAACCGGCGTTCCCCTTCATCCGTGAGCGCGAAATGGGCGAAGTAGAGATGCCGGATCGACCAGCGCGAAGGGTTGCGACCCGCGGCCTCGGGGGCGGCGGCTCGCCGGAAGAACGTGAGTTGAAAGCCGAACGTCTTGCCGTTCTGAGCTTGCAGGTGGCCGGTGTAGTACCACCATTCGGTCTGGAAATCGTTATGCGTGCCGTGATCGTGCGGGAAGCGGAACTGGTAGCCGGGAAGGGCCGGGCGGAATTCAGTCGCCGAGGTTTGATTTGCGGGCACAGTGCTCACGAGCCAGACGGCGCAGGCAAGCCCCGCGATGAAGGGCGAGACCCTATATGGTCGGCTGAGTTTTTCGGGCATGCGGCTGATCATACCGGCAGGCAGGGAAAGCCTAGCATAGAGAAGCGCCGAGCGACAATGTCGGGAGCCCGGGCGCGGTGGTTGACCACGTAGGGGTCGTATGTTAGGCTCAGCCCTCGTATGGACAACGGACCCCGCCAGAATCTCTGGATCCGATGGATGGAAACCCTCGATGGGCTGGGCTACATCACGGTCGGGTTCAGTTTCCTGGTGCTTGGCATGGTGGTCTTTACCCATTCTTGGTATGCCTTCCTGATGAAGGCGTCTTCAGGCGTCCTGCCGGCGGTGCTGTCCTTGCTCCATGACCTGCTGCTGGTCATCATTCTGCTGGAACTGTTTCGGACCATCATCAACTTCCTCAAAACTCACATCATCACGCTTGAGCCCTTCCTGTACATCTGCATCATCGCGTCCACGCGGCGCATCCTGACCACCGGGGCGGAGGCCGCCTACGCGGAGCATCTCGCGACGGAATCGTTTCACCGGTATCTTCTGGATGTGAGCGTCAATGTGCTGGTGATTGTCGCCCTGGTCATCGCGGTGTTCATGGTGCGCAAGGGCCCCCAGCCGAGCCCGTCCTAAGCCCCAGACACTCAGAATTATGATTTGAGCCGGCGAGTGCGCGTGCCCGTGTGCCGCATGACCGTCCCCCTACGACCGAATCAGTTCCGGCACGACTTCTGCGGCGCGGCCTCCGATTGTGAGATCGACGACCTGCGGGTTCGGGACGGGGTCCAGGTTGATCTCCGCGACGAATGCGCCGGCCTGCCTGGCGAGCGCGGCAAAGGACGCCGCCGGATAGACGACGCCCGATGTGCCGATGATCAGCAGCACCTCGCACGAGCCGACGGCGGCCACGCTTCGGTCGAGGTCGTCCGGGTCAAGCGATTCCCCGAACCAGACGATATGCGGGCGCAGCAGCCCGCCGCACGCGGGGCAGAGGGGGAGCATCGGGATCGGCACGGCCCGGTTCTTCTGAACCTGCCGGCATTGCGTGCATCGGACCTTCCAGATGTTGCCGTGAATCTCGGAGAGTTTTCGGGAGCCGGCGGCGGGATGCAACCCGTCCACGTTTTGCGTGATCAGCCAGAAACGCTCGACCCGCTGTTCCAGCTCAACCAGCGCATGATGAGCCGCGTTGGGGATTTTGGTGGCAATGAGCTCGCGCCGCCAGTTGTACCATTCCCAGACGAGACGGGGATTGCGCGCGAAGGCCTCCGGCGTCGCCAGCTCTTCGGCCCGGTGGTTTCGCCAGAGCCCGTCGGCGCCGCGAAACGTCGGCACCTCGCTGTCCGCCGAGATGCCGGCTCCCGTCAGGACGGTGACCGCGCGGGCGCCGGCCAGTCGGGCCTTGACTTCTGGAATTCCGGCCGACAACTGCATGATTCAAAGGTGGTGCGCCCGGAGGGACTTGAACCCCCAACCTTCTGATCCGTAGTCAGATGCTCTATCCATTGAGCTACGGGCGCGTGGCGTGCGTTGTCGGAAAGACGTGCAACTATGGAGAACACTGCACGTTATACAGGGCTGGGAGCCGGGCCGTCAACTCAGGCCTCCTGCTACTCCCACTCAACTTCCCGCAGGTTCAGCCGGACGCTGTAGGACTGATCGGTGCGGTGGCGGACCACGCGCACGGGCCGGGCGAGTCCCGGCACCGTGAAACTCTCTCCGACGTTGGGCGCCTTGCCCAGGAGCGTCAGCGCGTCGGCTATCTCGGTGAATGCTTCGATCACCGGTCGTTCCGACAAGCCACGGGCGCGGTAGGTCTCGAGATCCTCCACGCCGAATTTCGACAGCCCGCGGGTGTGGAACCAGACCCGGCCCTCGGCGTGTCCGTCCACCTGCTCGATCCGCAGGTGGTCGGCGATCTGGAAGGTGTGCAACGGCCGGTCGGTCCAATCCGACGGGTTCATGTACGACTCGGTGGCCGTGTCGTAGGCGGTGCCTCCAGTCAGCACCGTCAGCCCTCGCGCCAATCGTGCGAGGAGAAGCACGATGTCCCGGTTCTCGCGGCTGGTCATTTTGAGCGGCAGGATCTGGGCCGCGCGTGTGTGGCCCCATTGCAGGCGCTCGTGCCAGGCCTCGGCGATGGCGGGCGGGAGGTCCGTGTCGACCAGGGCGGCCCAGGGACCGTGATGGGCCTCGAACCTGGTCGTTCCGGGATCGCCGGAGAGGCGGATCGTAAGCGGCCCCCCGTATTCCTGATTGAACCATGCGGCGAGGAATCCCGGCGGAGGCGGTTCGGGCGCGGCATAGCCGATGACGAACGCCGGAACCCGGAGTTCTTTACCAGCCGACTTCCGTTTGATTTTTTTCACGACAGTCCTAGCGGGCCAGCGAGTCTTCGATGTCGGGCGGAGTGGCTGCGATGTGCGAGCCCAGGAAGGGGTGGCGCGCCAGGACGGCCTGCTGCATGAGCCAGGCGATCCTGCGGTAGGAGAAATGCCCTTTCACGCCGGACCGGAGCCGCGCGATGTATTCCGCTTCCGCGTAGTCCATCTTGAACAGGCAG
>Ga0163199_1001677_pt1 | contig 13724 bp, 9 predicted proteins | sample PL_2010_150m_FD_113537 | JGI IMG/M metagenome (GOLD analysis project Ga0163199, IMG submission 113537) | Freshwater microbial communities from Powell Lake, British Columbia, Canada to study Microbial Dark Matter (Phase II) - PL_2010_150m | ecosystem: Environmental > Aquatic > Freshwater > Lake ... | reverse complement strand
TTATGAAGGAGGGGGCAAGAAGCTCTGAGGCGAATGTTGTGTATACGGGGAGGTTGGAGCCGGCGGAGTTGGGTAGGGTGATGGGTGGGGCGTTGGCGCTGACTTTTGTGCCGTGGTATGAGGGTTTCGGGATACCGGTGGTAGAGGCTATGGCGGCGGGGGTACCGGTGCTGACGTCGAATGTTACGTCGCTGCCGGAGGTTGGAGGAAATGCGGTCATTTATGCGGCTCCGGATTCGGTGGAGGAAATTGCGCTGGGCATGGAACGGCTGGCCACGGATCCTGTTTTACGCAGTAAACTGATCGCCGCCGGACTTGAGCGGTGCAAGCTGTTCAGTTGGGATAAGACGGCACGGAAGGTATGGCTGTCGCTGGATACAGTATTGAAGGCGATAGGGGATTATCCAGGGCGGTAAGAGGGGGGAATTGCGGAATGCTAATTTCTGCTTACACCATGATATACTATCGATTCATTTTTATTCATTTCTTTTCCTTTTATTTCAAATAGCAGCCGAGCGTCTCATTAGTAAAGGTTTGCGGGCTTCTTCCTCATCCACCAACATACAAGTTTATTTAAGATCGAATGCTTGAATTATCTCTAAAACCCCTATTGTCCTAAATTATGATGCCATTTGTTGATATTTCTATTGGTATATGTTTTTCTTTACAGTGCATTTCAACTTCCGTATCATTTGAGAAATAGCGGTCACAAAACTCATCCAATTCTTTTTCTGTGGCCTTTATATATTTATCGCTTGCAGTCATTAATTTTTCTATTTGCTCTATAAATTTTTCAAATTCCTTGTTTATTTTACATAGTTTATCGATTGTCTTAAAGTCCAAGTCTTTATATTTCGGTTGAAAAAGAATTTTACTTTCGTATGGATTAGCCCTAAGTGCAATTATACCTATTCCAAAAGATTGGTTCAGACGTTCCATTTCTTCGGTCAAACTGTCGCTGATCTCAAAAGTAACCAAATAACCATAATTTGCCCAACTTGAATTTGAGACTGCTTGAAAAAATGATTTCTTTAATTCGTAGTCGGAATTTATTTCCTTCTTTATTTCGTATGAACTTATTTTAAAGGTTTCAACACGATTAATTGCTTTTAAAAACGTTTGACTTACATTTGTTTGCAACTTTAAAAAGCGAATACCAACCATGTCCGGATGTACCCATTTTTGATATTCGTCAGTTCTATTAGATTGTTCGTGAAAAATCGTTTTTGAATAAATATCGGTCGATTTCAAGTAACTACTTAGCAATTTATGCAAATCTCTTTCATCGAATGTTTCAGCTTTTATTATCTTTTTACTTACAGGTGATGACGTGGGAACAATGGTGTCAATGTCAATATTTGATTCATTTTTAGTCAAATAGTAAGAAAATGATCCACCTGTTTCTTTAATTCGTTTAACTCTTATGTCTCCATTTCTTATATAGTCGCCAAGCAATGCAGAAACTGTCGAAGCAGGTGTTTTTGCCTCTTTGAAATCATAATACTTATGAGCTACAATGTGCTTGTAAATTTCATAATAGTTGGTTAACCCATTTATGTCTTCAAGGCTTTTTAAAATTGCTTCTTTAATTGTCATTGTCGTGTATGTTTAAATTTCGTCGCTTCTTTTGCAATTAATGGTCACCGATAGAGTTCGATCAGACATAATGGTATAAAGATAGCAAATTCTATAATTACCTCAACGGAAGTGACTAACATTTTGAACCGGAAAGAAAACTGATTCATTTCCAGCAATTCGAATAACTGGTTAATTATCTTTCTCAGTGGACAAAAATAAAAATTTAAAATACCGGATCTGTTGCAAATCACCGGGGAAAAACACCGCTATTAAGAAAGGCTTCATGCGGCTTAGCCCTACATGAAGCCTTTCTTATCGGCACCAATTATTCTTAGTAATTTTCTTCTCTTACCTGCATAAATGCTTTAGGATGCAAACAGGCAGGGCAGTTCTCCAATGCTTTTTCAGATTGATAGACATATCCGCAATTCAAACATTTCCACCAAACTTTACCATCTTTTACAAACACTTTATCTTCTGAGATATTTTGCAATAGTTTCAGATATCTGCGTTCATGTTCAGATTCAACTTTTGTAATCATTTTAAATGCGACTGAAACTTCCGGAAACCCTTCTTCTTTTGCAACTTCGGCAAAATGAGGATACAATTCAGACCATTCTTCATGTTCCCCTTCGGCAGCGGCCTTTAAATTTTCTTTTGTTGTTCCAATTATACCTGACGGATACATGGCTGTAATTTCTGTCTTTCCGCCTTCCAGGAATTTAAAGTAGCGTTTTGCGTGTTCTTTTTCCTGATTTGAAGTCTCCATGAAAATAGCTGCAATTTGCTCGTAGCCTTCATTTTTAGCCACACTTGCAAAGAACTCATATCGATTTCTGGCCTGTGATTCACCTGCGAATGCTTTTAGCAGGTTTTGTTCTGTTTTTGTACCTTTTAATGATTTTGCCATGATATTTATTTTTTTTAATTAAATTTCAAAAAAGTCGGATTTATAAGCACCACATAACGGACAAACCCAGTCATCGGGTAAATCTGCAAATTTCACACTTTCAGTGTCTTCGTCATAGATATATCCACAAGAAGAACATTTATATTTTTTTAATAATAAGTCTTTTTCCCTTGTTTCGAGTTTAGATTTGTCGATATATGTCGGTGCATTTTTTGGTGCAACTCCCTTTCGTATTTGCCTATAATATAAATAGGTCATTGGCTCTTGGATGTCGTCCAGGATTTCGGCGTTTACTAACTCGCCAATGAATATTAAATGAGTCCCGACATCGACTGTCTGAACAACCTTACATTCCAGAAAAGCCATACTATCATTGATTACGATCGGTACTCCGGTATCACCATATCTAACAGTCATTCCGGCCAATTTATCAATATCCTTACCGCTCTTATATCCAAATGTTCCGAATATTTCAGAAGAGGCATTCACGTTCAATATAGATACTGAGAAAGCTCCACATTTTTGAATAAATTCAGCAGTAAAATTATTTTTATTGCAACAGGTTGCAAATTTTGCAGGTTCTGCGGTAACCTGAAATACGGTATTGGAAATAAATCCGTTGCCCCGGTTTTTATCGCCTGAGCAAACGACATATAAACCGTAAGAAATATTAAATAGTGCCTCAAAATTAATCATGTCTATTTTTAGTTTATGTTTTTGCCTTTATTAAGTTAGTGCAATGTAAGAAAGCTATTAATAAAATAAAAACAATTCTTAAAGTTTTTATCCGGGACTTCTCTGAAAAAAGTCTTTATTTTACTTCAATGATTAAATCAGATTTACGCTATGAAAGAGAATAAATTACTGCCCTGCAAGGAAGCCTTGCGTGTGGAAGCCGGATGCGATGAAGCGGGCCGGGGGTGTTTGGCGGGACCGGTATTTGCAGCAGCGGTAATTTTGCCGGAGGGATTTTATCATCCGGTATTGAATGATTCCAAACAATTGAGCCTGAAACAGCGGGAGACCCTGCGGCCCATTATTGAAGAATCGGCCATTGCCTGGGCTGTGGCATGGGTGGAACCTGCCGAGATTGATGAAATCAATATACTGAATGCCAGCTTTCTGGCCATGCACCGGGCGATATCGGGATTAAAAATCAATCCGGAATTTCTCCTGATTGATGGTCCGCGTTTCAACCCCTACCCCGGCATCCCGCATAGCTGTGAGATTCATGGTGATGGACGGTTCATGAGCATTGCCGCGGCATCCATACTGGCCAAAACGCACCGGGATGATTTTATGCTTAAGATCCACCATGAATTCCCTGTTTACCATTGGGATCATAACAAGGGCTACCCTACCCGTGAACATCGTGACGCGATACGCGTGACAGGAGCCTGTCCATACCACCGTAAAAGCTTTCGCCTGCTGGATAACCAGCTAAATCTTTTCATCTGGTAATTTACTCTTTGGCACATTGGCACATTGACCAATTGGCACATTATTTTAGTAAATTCGGCCTCTTTTAGAAACAACGGCATCATCATGAAATTCTCTTTAAAATCGACTGCAAAACTCTTCCTGCCCAAATATCAAAAACTGATATTGGAGTACAAGGTTGACATGAAGCCCAGGTACGGACATGAATCGGCAGTGCATCCCGGATTATTGCATCTTATTGAAAATGTTTCGTATACCGATTTTTTGAATCAGATATTGACTCATAAGGAGATCTTTTTCTCGTTGAATTTGTCGGAAAACGAGCCGGATGAAAATCTGCCGGCCTGGAATAACGGATTTTTACCCGGGTTGGATATTATGGCATTATACACCCTGATCGGGTATTTTCAACCGGCCCATTATATCGAAATCGGATCGGGCAATTCCACGAAAGTTGCCCGTAAAGCCATAAAAGATAATAAATTAGCTACACTAATCCTTTCCATCGATCCTTTCCCGCGGGCAAACATTGATCATCTGGCTGACGAAATCATCAGAAAACCGTTGGAAAAGATGGATGATATCGGCCTGATCAGCGATCGATTAGGTGCCAATGATATCCTTTTTATCGATAATTCGCATCGCTGTTTGCCAAACTCCGATGTAACCGTGTGCTTTCTGGAGATACTTCCTTTACTCAAGCCCGGAGTGATTGTGGAGTTTCATGATATTTACCTTCCGTGGGATTACCCTCCGTTTCTGTGCGACCGGTTTTACTCTGAGCAATATATGTTAGCTGCTTTTTTACTGGCCAATCCCAAAAAGTACCAACCGATATTCCCGGCCTGGCACATCAGTCAGACTCCGGAATTGACGGGCATACTTGATGAAATATGGAATCACCCGAATTTGAAAAATGTTGAAAAACATGGCGGTTCATTTTGGATACAGATCGGCGATTAACCTCCAGGAATTAAAGTTGACAACTTCCAAGAAAAGTTGTCAACTTTATGAGATGAAACGATTAATTCCTTTTTTAGCTATTCTGATGCTATTATGCGGCTGTCAGGGCAAAAATTTAAAGTTGTCAAATTCTGAAAAGTTGACCACTGAGCAGATTACCGCTGCATGGACGTCAGGGAAGACGATTAGAGTTGACAACTTCAAAGAAAAGTTGTCGACTCGACCGCTCTTTGCTGAACAGCCGGTCGTTGCGGACAAAGGCTATAACGTACTGATTGACATGGCTCATGAGTGTTCATTCGTAACGCTTTGGGACCTGCCCGAACGTCTGAATAAATCGGGATACCGGGCAATCGGGAGTCATGCTACGGTGAATACGGTGCTGGATTCAAAGGGGTTCAGTCGCGTAAGGGTTCTATATGATACGGTTAACAAAATTTATCCGTTTGCCTGGTGGCCGAATGCAAAATACGATGTGATCATCACGGAGCAGTCGACCCCGAAGGCACAGGATTATACCGATGCTGAAATTGCAGCCATGGTACAATTCGTTCGTAAAGGCGGTGGTTTAATAATTCAGGGGTATGCCATTCGTAGGGCAGGACCCGCGGGTCCCCCCGACAATGGCGAATGGTCGTTAAATAAATTGGCGGCGGTATTCGGTGGCAAGTTTACTGATCAGGACACTACGATTTCGGGGATCAGGTGGGCGAAGATGAAGCTGAGTGAGGAATGGAGCTCCGTCTACCCCGGTACCTCCGTCAAGCCGGAAAATACCTCACCCAACCCCCTAATCGCCCGCGCCACTGAAAGTACCTCCCCCAACCCCCTCCTTAGGAAGGAGGGGGCAAGAGAGCTACCGCGAAACGTATTGGCTATAAGGAAGTTCGGTCGCGGGAGGGTTGTGATGTGTGGAAATTTGTCGGCCATTCGCAGGAGCGGAAAGGATTCGGAGGAGCGTAAGGCACTGGCGGATTCATTGCTTAGCAAAATGATGACTGTTTTAACGGAATTTCAAAAGCCGGTGGGTGGTACTCTGCACTTGCCGCAGACCATGGAGGGCGGAGGGGCCATCTACCCGGAGCTGGAGGATAATTTCAGCAATATCGTATTCTATTACGCGGCCAATCAGAAACCGGAGCTGCTAAAAACAGTAAAGGATGATGTTCCCAAGGCACAAGCGTTCATTCAGCAAAGGTTGCCTTCGACTCCGACTGCTGAGCCGATGTATCTGATTCTTTGTGCAGGTGGAGGAGGTGGTTGGGCCGTAAATATCTATAAACCAAAAGAAAACGGGATTATCAGTCTGGACGGGCATGGAATCTTGTCCATCTTTGGTCATGAATTGGCCCACACGATGTTTGGTCCGGCCAATGATGAGGGCAAGATAGCGGGAATTGCGCCGATCCCGGATCGCGGAGAGGCACATGCCGGGTGGTTCCAGGGGAAGGTGAATGCGTTGTTCAAACCCGATCTGCTCGATAAAGCCAACCGCGAGTGCAACTCCATGTTTGCCTATGATCCGAAAGGGAATGCGATGGATCTGGCCACCTGCTATGAAAATGAGGCGATGAATCAGAAATGGGGATACGGAAAAGATTGGATCAAAACCTGGTATATCTGGCAAAAGATAGATGATCGCTATGGGCCGTCATGGTACCCAAAATGGAAATGGGTGCAGCATACCCGGTGGAAAGATGATCCCGAACATCATCTCACCTGGGATGAAATGGTTGAGGACATGAGTATTGCCGTGGGGGAAGATCTGTTCCCTTTCTTTATCAAGGTTGGTACAACGCTAAACAAAAAACGACTGGAACAAATTGAATTTCAAGGCAATAAAATTACCCTCAGAGTTGCGCCGATAGACGTTACTCCTGCGGGGGCTGTGCGAATGGAAGAGGTTGTGCTGCGGTAATTATACTCGTTGTAGTTACTGCCTACTGCCTACAAAAGACGCAAATATGCCTCTCTACAGCTTCCCTGCTTCTGCCTACTGCCTACTGCCTACTGTCATCGAGCCTTTCTACATCCATTTATTTCTCCCGATCATCACCACCCCAACCGTAGCAAGGGCGAGAGCTGATACGAGAATGCCCGCGAAAGCAAATGGGCTGTTTTCCATGAAGTTAGGAACGTTCATACCAAAAAAACTGGCCACCAGGGTTGGTATCATGAGGGTGATCGTAACGATGGTGAGTTTCTTCATAACGATGTTCAGATTGTTGGAGATTACCGAGGCGAATGCATCCATCATACCACTTAAGATGTCGCTGTAAACGTGGGTCATTTCGATGGCTTGTTTGATCTCGATGATGACATCTTCCACCAGCTCTTCATCCACCTCATTCTTCTTGAAATATTTGGAGTTACGGAGTTTGGCGATCAGGATTTCGTTGGAGCGGAGGGAAGTATTGAAATAGACCAGGCATTTTTCCATCAGGAGGAGTTTGTGCAACTCTTCATTTTTCGTTGACTTCTCGAGGGCCTGTTCGATGACGTTGGTTTCACCGTTGATCATTTTCAGGAACTTCAGATAAGTAATAGTCGAGTAATCAATGATATGGAACAGAAACTCGATCTTATTTTCATAATCAACCTGTTTCTTGATGTTTTTAGAAAACACTTCGGCAAGCACATCATTATGCTGTGAACCAATCACAATCAGGGCTTCATCGGAAAGCATCACTCCAAGGGGCATTGTAGCATACGGCAGGCCGTTTTCCTTGTTGTAATAAGGAACCCTGTAAATCAGGTATAATTTCCCCTCGTCCACTTCCATACGTGAACGCTCATCCACGTCCATGATATCGCTGAGGAAATCCTCATCGATCTTGAAAGTGTTCTTGAGCATATTGAGTTCTTCGTGCGAGGGGGACACGACATTAATAACTGAACCTTTGATGTATGTTTGAAGGGGGAGCAGGCCGTTTCTAACGATTTGCCAGTAAGTAATCATATGTTGCCTCCGTTTTTAAATCCGCCAGAGGCAAGTGATCCGGCCTCCGGAGGACTAGTTACACCTGAAAATATCCGCGTGATAGTCGTCCATATGCGATTTTAATGCGGTGCAAAGGTAGTATAAATTAAATTCAAAATTCTGTGTCGGATAGTAAAAAGTAGGCAGTAAGCAGTTGGCAGTAGGCCGTATATTTCCATTTGTCGACAATATTGACTACCTTTGCGGGCCAATTTATTGAATGGGAATCATGTACGAAATCAGGAATATAGCGATTATTGCCCACGTTGACCACGGTAAAACTACCCTTGTAGATCGCATTTTACATCAGGTTAAACTGTTCCGGGACAACCAGGAGATGGGGGAATTGATCCTCGACAGCAACGATCTGGAGAAGGAACGTGGCATTACAATCCTGGCCAAAAACGTATCGGTACGCTATAAAGGAGTTAAAATCAACATCATCGACACCCCCGGGCATGCCGACTTTGGCGGCGAGGTTGAGCGGGTATTGAACATGGCCGACGGGGTGCTTCTGCTGGTGGATGCTTTTGAAGGTCCGATGCCACAAACCCGGTTTGTTCTGCAGAAAGCCCTGCATCTCAATCTGAAACCGATCGTAGTCATCAATAAGGTTGATAAACCGAATTGCAAACCCGATGAGGTTCACGAACAGGTTTTCGAGCTCATGATGCATCTGGATGCCAATAACGACCAGCTCGATTTTCCAGTTGTATATGGCTCATCCAAAGAAGGTTGGATGGGACCCGACTGGAAAAACCCGACCGAAGACGTGACTTATCTTCTGGATACCATTCTCGAACACATTCCGGCTTCTCCCTTTGTAGAAGGTACCCCTCAGATGATGATCACCTCGCTCGACTATTCTTCCTACGTAGGGCGTATTGCGGTGGGTCGGTTGCTTCGCGGAACTATGCAAACGGGCATGTGGGTATCGCTGGTTAAGCAGCACGGATTGGTACAGAAAGAGCAGATCAAGGAACTGTATCTGTTTGAAGGATTGGGAAAAGAGAAGATTAAGACCCCTGTGAGATCAGGGGAAATCATAGCTATCATGGGACTCGAAGGATTCGAGATTGGCGACACCGTTGCCGATGCCGATAATCCGGAGGCACTGGTTCCGATCAAGGTGGATGAGCCTACCATGAGTATGCTTTTCACCATTAATAATAGCCCATTCTTTGGGCAAGACGGAAAATATGTGACTTCGCGCCATCTTCGTGAGAGGTTGTTTCGCGAAATCGAAAAAAACCTCGCACTGCGGGTAGAAGAGACTGAATCGCCGGATATGCTAAATGTGTATGGCCGGGGTATTCTGCACTTATCTATCCTGGTGGAGACCATGCGTCGGGAGGGGTATGAATTCCAGATGGGCCAGCCGAAAGTATTGCTTAAAGAGATCGACGGAGTTACACATGAACCAGTTGAAAATCTGGTTGTTAATGTTCCTGAACAATTTCAGGGCAAGATCATTGAAGCAGTTACCTCGCGTAAGGGTGAACTTCTGAACATTGAGTTCAAGGGTGATCAGAACAGTCTGACTTTCCGTATCCCTTCGCGTGGATTAATGGGGTTGTCGAATCAGATATTAACTCTAACAGAGGGGCAGGCTATATTTGCCCATCGGTTTGATAGTTTCCAACCCTGGAGAGGTGAGATCAGCAACAAACGCAATGGCGCACTGGTCGCTCTCGAAACCGGTCCGGCTATTGCCTATGCCATTGACAAACTGCAGGATCGCGGAATTTTTTTCATCTATCCGGGCGAACCTGTGTACCAGGGGCAAGTGATCGGCGAACACATCCGGCCCACAGATCTGGTCATCAACCTGAGCAAAACCAAGAAGCTCACCAACATGCGTGCCTCCGGCTCGGATGAAAAGGCTTCGGTACCGCCGCCACGCCGTTACTCGCTCGAGCAGTATATGGAGTACATCGGGCCCGATGAATATCTTGAGGTAACGCCAAAGAATATTCGGCTGAGGAAGATAAACCTGCGTGTGAAGGTTTAAAAATGAAGTATAAATTTATAGATTCGAAGGCCAATTCTGAATTCTGAAGTGGGAGATTCAAGTGTGCACTAACCACACCCACACCCACACCCACACCCACACCCACACCCACACCCTTTTCAGGGAGGGCATGATTTTGTACGGGTGACCCTTGCGGTCACCCGTAATAAGGAACCCAGTGCTACACGACTAGTAGATCACCATCTGCTTTGTTTGCTTGAACTGCCCTGCTTTTAGAGAGTAATAATAAATTCCAGCCTCAAGTCCGGCAGCATCCAGCGTCATCGAGTGTTTTCCGGCAGGCTTAAACCCTTCAGCCCGATCAAGAATCTTGCGGCCGGTCATATCCATCACTTCAATCGATACATCTGATCCGTTGGCCAGTTCAAATGATATCTCCGTAGTGGAATTGAACGGGTTCGGATAATTCTGGCCAAGGGAAGTGAGTGCCCGGGTTATATCGGTGCCATCGGTTATATTGCTATGATCATTCAGGTTGAGCCGGCACATGAGGTTTCTGCGAACAAAGGTGCCAAGACCGAGTTCGATATTTCCATCATAGAGACCCACTGCTGTGGGACCCACCATTTTAAGAGTACGATCGGTTCCGATCTTCAGAGATTTCGAACGGCGGACCATGTAGTCTTCATGATTATCCCATTGCGAGATACCGGCATAGATGAGGTCACCAGCTTTAAGGAACTCAGATTCGCCATCTTTATCAAAGGGCAAAGTCACCCAGGTATTAAACTGACTTGAATCCAGCACCACCATCTCGGAGGTAAGTATTTTGAAAGGAGTTTCATCGGCTTGTCCAACAGGCACTTTCCAAATCTGGAATTGATATTCGATCTTTCCGTCGGCGAGTCCGCCCATGATGTAGGTTGATAGAGAACTGACCTCGCAATCGGCTGCGATCGGGAAAATTGAGCCGGTAAAGTAATCGTTTATGGCAGTGACTTCGATGTTTCCATACCTCTCAAAAAGATAAGACCAGGCCAGGTCGGGGGAGTCATCAGAGCGGGAGAAAACGCTGTCGTTGACATTAAAGAAGAATTCGGCCTTATTATTTTCCGGAGTACTCTCAAGCTGGCTCTGTTTGTAATTGTAAGACACCTTGTAATGGCCAAAATCCACCGGCATAAATTTATCAGCGATCTTTATCGTATCGAGTTCGAATGTGGGAACCAGGAACAGCGGAGTTGTTTCTTTATGCCAGATCACTTCATTGTTTTTGGTTATGTTCAGATCGAGATAAACATCTTCCTGATCAAATTCACCAAAATTCTGGACGCTCGACTCAAAGTTAAAGAAACCACCGGTTCCATTCAGCTGGGATTTAGGTATCATGTTGAACGGGGTCATAGGGTTTTCAACATCGCCATTGTCCCATTCGGCGGTAAAATGCTTGAGGCGGAGGTCATTATCATACGCTTCAGCCAGCGAAAAATCATCCAGTACCCAGAAATATAGGGTGGTTTCGCCCCAGTGGAGTCTGATAATAACATCGGTCTGGCCGGCAGCCACATCCGAAATATTGGCTTCATAGATAGCTGGTTTACCCGGGGCAACATCATTTGGACGATCCTTGTGATTGACACCGAACCCGACATTATAGGTAGCCCAATGTGCACCGCCATCGGCTGAAACCTGCATCAGCTGGAGGCCAGGGCCTCCGTTCATGAAATGGGTTTCGTACCGGACCACCACTGAAGAGTGCTGGCTGCAATCGAAATGGGGGAACTGGATGGAATTATTGATTGTTAGCCGGGGATCTTTGTCGTTATTGTAAAGGCTCAGGAACAGTCCCAGATATCCATTATGGCCCGTGGTAGAATTGAACGGGGGTTCGCTCGTTAATATCGAATTCAGGCTGTCATAGGGAAGCCATTGAAAATTAAACCCATTGTCGTCGGGATCCAGCAGCATATATCCGGCTGGCATGGTCCATCCTTTTGGATCAGCCGGGTTTTCCCAGTTAAAATCTTCATAATAAAAAACTGTCCCATCGCCTTTAAGAGCGGGGTTGGCCGACTTCTGCTGGGCTTGCAATCCCAAGAACGAGGTCACCATCAGTAACATCAGAACAAAGTTAATTTTTTTCATCATGGCATGTTTTGGATTCAAATATAGACAAAATGGGATAGACAAGGCGTGAGGAGGTGAGGAAGTGAGGAGGTGAGGAAGTGGGGAAGTGACGCGAAAGAGTGACCAGTGAAGAGCGACAAGTGACAAGTGACAAAAATTGGCTGATTTGACGTTCACTTTGACAAAAACCTACGGATTTTTTAGAGTTCAGAGTTTACGTTAGCAGCCATTAAGTGTCTAATATAGTGTGACATGCAGATTCAATAAGACACTCACCACATAACATCACAAGGGATCAGTTGTTCTCAGTGTAACCCTATTCAGATCGACATTTTTTATAAAACAAGGCTAAAAATAAGAATTACTGAATTTTTCAACCTTCCATTTTTAAGGTTCGCATACAATATAATCCCCTTTCAGTGTTTCGCCTTTGTTTATATACTTCCTTTTATAGAGTACATTTATAGCGCTTTCCTCACGTAATCCAAGTTCTGTGTTCTGATCCGGTTCATTGGTGACAAACAAAAAGACTAAAAAAGGAGCCTGTTATTTCATTGTTGCAAACCCTTCAATTTTTACAACAAATTTTGAATACTTTCTAATGATTTTCGATGCAAATCTTTTCTTCCGAACGAGCTTTGGAGGAAAAATCCAGATTCTGGAAAATGTCAGAATCAAAAACAAAAACTGGCCCGGATGCACTTTTTTCACATCTCTTAGATTGGACTTTTTGAGAATATTTTCATTTCTGAAATCGGCCTGAAGAAGCCGGATTATTTAAAGACACGGGGTTTTTTTATCTGAAATTTGAGCCATTAATCTGTAATATTTTCCGGTTCGTCAAATAGTACACAAAAACAGGCTTTTAACCGTTTTTTGGGGGTTACCTTGATGCTGTTAATAGGATAAACCATATAGGTTATCAACAGTCGGCGGACAATTGTTAATAAAATTGTAGTGAAAAAGGCGGGTTCTCGATTCGTAGCGTGTTCTAAAAAAACCACTTGGTATTTCTCACTGATATTGCTATTATCAGTGGGAGTGCTGCTATGTTGCCCAAATCAAGCCGAAGCGCAGTGCACTGTTTCCAGTGCCACCGTAACCACCCCGATCCTTTGCAACGGCGGAACCGCTACCATCACGATAGTCGCCAACGGCGGAACCGCTCCCTACAGCTATACCTTTAACAGTCAGACCAATGCGACCGGAGTTTTTACCGGGGTTTTGGCCGGAGCAGCCAGGGCTTACAGCATCACCGATGCCAACAACTGCGGTCCGGTAACCGGTACCCTGGATGTTACCCAGCCGGCAGTACTCGCTTTGACCAGTGCCACCGTAACCACCCTGATCCTTTGCAATAGCGGAACCGCTACCGTCACCATTGTTGCCACCGGCGGAACCGCTCCATATAGCTATACCTTTAACGGTCAGACCAATGCTACCGGAGTTTTTACCGGGGTCTTGGCCGGAGCAGCCAAGGCTTACAGCTTCACTGATACCAACAGCTGCGGTCCGGTAACCGGCACCCTTGATGTTAACCAGCCGGCCGCACTCGCCCTGACTAGCGCCACCGTAACCACCCCGATCCTCTGCAACGGCGGAACCGCTACCATCACAATAGTCGCCAACGGCGGAACCGCTCCATATAGCTATACCTTTAACGGTCAGACCAATGCGACCGGAGTTTTTACCGGGGTCTTGGCCGGAGCAGCCAAGGCTTACAGCTTCACTGATACCAACAGCTGCGGTCCGGT
>Ga0163199_1001676_pt1 | contig 13740 bp, 6 predicted proteins | sample PL_2010_150m_FD_113537 | JGI IMG/M metagenome (GOLD analysis project Ga0163199, IMG submission 113537) | Freshwater microbial communities from Powell Lake, British Columbia, Canada to study Microbial Dark Matter (Phase II) - PL_2010_150m | ecosystem: Environmental > Aquatic > Freshwater > Lake ... | reverse complement strand
GCCTTATATATTGTGTAGCCACACTGCTGTTTAAAACAAATTCCTGGTCCAGTGTATCACATTTGTAATTTGCATAGGTCTGTCCGCTTATATCCGTCCAGTTGATGCCATTTGGGCTGTTCTGGAATTTAAAATCAACCGGAAAACACATAGCTGAGCCCGATACAACCCGGGGTGTAAGAACTACCTGGGTTACATTCTTTACTATACCTAAATTCAGGTATATCCATTCTATATGGGCTGCAGAACCCACATAGCCAACTGACGACCAAAAGGTACCCGGATCCTTATCAATTGCTTTTGCAGCTTCCATTACTTTCAATGCCTCCGACGAAGCAACAACATTCAAAACCGGCTCTGCCTCGAGTGTAAAATATTGCCTGTATACTGAAAAATCCATGAATGTTGGCGTACCATAACCGTACCAGAGCTGGTAGGTACTGTCACTGGTCCACAGCACGAAAGGGGTGCAGGTTGTCATTGTATCATACTGCTGGATGGGATTATGGCCACTCTCCTGCCAGTTAACACCATCATCGGAATACATTTTACAGGTGTTAAAATTTCCCTTGTTATCTGATGTAACAGATGAACCGTTATAAAACATCCACCATTTTCCGTCGCCTGACCTCGAAACATCCGGATTCGCCCTGAGTCCGCCCGCGGAAGTCACAGATATAGTGGTAGTTTTATCGAAACTCAACCCATTGTTACTTAAAGTTGTCCGGAATATTCTTCCATCGGGATGATTATTATGAAAATACAGATACACGGTTCTGCCTGTAGAATCAGCAGAATAAGCTGTCGGAGACCATGCCCCGTCGGTATCTATACCATTATCGGCCCCTATCAGCAAACCATTGTGAGCCCAGGTTATTCCATCAAGACTGGTTGATGAAGCAATGTAATTTGTTGGGTCTCCATAACCACTTGGGTAATAGGTATAATACATCAAGTAATAAAATCTGGAATTTAAGGAATCCCACAATCGCAAAACCGTAGGGTCATTAACCTGAACCTTTTCAATAGTAAATGCCAACTGTGGAATGCTCCAGGTCGAACCGCTGTCAGCAGAAGATGCATAGTAAATCCTGTCCCAAGGCAAATCGGAGGCTGTCATCCAACCGGCAAACCACTGTTTCCAGATGGTTCCTTCTTTTACGATCGTTGTCGAATAGATATCATACCCATTAAAAACTTTAGTTCCGGGAGATGTGGGTTGATCTGCTTTGACCATAGACAATGACAACACCATGCAAATGATCTGAGCAAAAACAAATTTTTTCATTGTGCTTTGATTTCCTGCCTCATGTACCTTACCTGATCATAAAACCAGTTGTAATCACCTTCTTTAAAAAACGGATATATGATTCCGGTTTTTCTCCAACCCACCTGTGTACCATAGAAGAGGTATAACCACCATTTCCCTTCCCTTTTACAAACCAAAGACTGTGGAACATGGTTGGCACCCAATCTCGAATCGGGTTTGATATAATACATCTTTTCCCATACCATGCCATCATTCGATTTTGCCATGCGCAATTGACGGGATTGCCATCCTTTGTCCATTTCTTTACCGGCCGGAGCATCGACATCGTTGTAACCGGGAGCATCAGAAAAGGCGAAATAGCAGGAACCGATTTTAACGACCTCAGGATTTGGCCAATCCATTATCAATGGCTTATCAAGCGAGTGTTTAAATTCAAACTTGCCGGTTGCAAAGTCACCTTTATTTTCAGCCATTCCGGTATTACAACCTGTTACGTGAGCATTATAATAATCAAAATAAAGCTTCCATTTACTTGCAGTATCATCCCACAGGAGACAGGGGCGATGAAAGTCGCCAATACGGTCAGGGCAAGGATCAGGAGGATATTTATTGTCGACAGCCGCTATCAGCAGGGGCTTTTCAGTTTTATTCCAATGGATGCCATCAGTGGAAGTGGCACCCATTATGCATTGGATCATTCTTGAAGGATAACCTTCAATGGCCTTGTTGGAGAAATCCGGAGGCTGGATCGGGTCAGGACTATTCGGGTCGGTAAAAGCCTGTGAAGTGGCACTGTATGCCATATAATAAACACCGTCCCTGAAAACGACCGAAGGATCTCCCGCGTGAAAAGTTTCAAAGTAGCGATTCACTTCGTCGGTTGATGAATACAAAACAGACGCCCATTTCTTATTGTTTTTATTTGCATCCCAGGTGCTATCTTTACAATAAACCTCCCAGTGATCAAGATCTTTACCTCGTGCAAAATAAATAGCGTCCATACCTGCGAAATCCGTGTTTCCGATGTCAGATACCCATCCAAAAAACCACATACGGAAAGGATATTCACTATCAGGAACCTCTACCACACAAGGATTGTAAGCATGCATAAAACCCTCAAACGCCGGACGATCGTTACGTTCCCATCCTACCAACGGAAGAGAGGGACAGCTGTTCATAGTTAGTTTTTCGACCTGATTTTCCCCGGTCTTTTTCTTACCAGCCTGACATTGAGTTAAAACCAGGGTGGCCACAAGGAGAAAAACAATTTTCCCCATCAAGAATGAAAATGTTTTCATGATATCACTTTTGATTAGTTTTTTATGATCTTAATTGTTTGTTTGGCACCATCCTCCCCTGTCACAACCAATAAATAGATACCAGAACGTAAGCCGGAACCGATTCTGGACGATAAACTATTCTGCTTTTGCTGTGTTTGATCGGCAACATTCCCAAGTAAATCATACACAATGATGTTGGCAGTGGGTTTTAGGGTTTGAACCAGAAAATCAAGTGATGATGGATTGGGTGTTACCAAGATGGCTCTTTCAATTTCGGATGCAATGCCTGTCCCCAGATAACTGATGTCAATCCTATGCAAAGTAATAATGCTTTTAAAGTCGAAATGCAGCACTTGAATTCCAGCTGTAAGGCTTATATCGGTATTTACATCGTACCAGGGCTCGGTAATTCCGGTATTGCCAACATCAACAGAACCGACCTCCAGGTTATTGGCTTTTATAATTATTTTTTTCGATCCGGTAGCTGCAGGTACCCGGAACGTAAAGTGATAAACACCTGATGTAGTAACATTTACAGGATAATCCGTCCATCCGTAGGCAACTCTGATACTGAAACCTCCATCGCTGTCTGTGGAGTTAATAATCGACACACTTTTCCCGCTGCGGTATTCCTCAGTTTTAATCGTCCCCGGAATTGAGAATGGTGTTTTAACAACAAAGCTCAGGATGTTTGATTCAGCAACTGCGCCATCATTATCAGTCACCCTGGTATATATTGAATGATCACCAACCTCCAAATCCTTTATCACAAATTCTGCTGCAGTTTTCTCTTCTATAAACTGTTCATTATCAAATAATTCAATTTTCGCTATACTCCCATCGGCGTCTGATGCTTTTACGATGATCACGGAATCGACCGGGCTGAAGTATTTTTGAACGGCTTTAAATACCAAAGTAACTGTGGGTGATTGATTATATTTAAACAACATGGCAGAGGGAATGGGATTCCTGACCAGGGTGGAACTTTCTATAAGAATATCAAGAAGTCTGGAATTTGTTTCTTTTGTTATGTATTCGACCGCAATGGCATGTTTTCCCGTCATCAGCTTAATAGTTCCGCTTTGCGCTCCCTGAGCGTTTTCCGAGGTAACAATCAATTTATCAGCAATGTATAGTTTGGCTGCAAGATCGCTGTTAATGGTAAATGTATAGGCATCTTTGGCTGGAACATCAATAAACCCGGTAAATTTTAAACCAAAATCTGTAGCTGTTGTACCTGGGATACCAAATGTTTCCAAATAATTAATTTTAGTTATCTTCTGTTCAAAGAAAGGAGGTATGGTATCAAAAACACCATCATACTGATCGCATTTCAGACCATGATTAATACCTTCAGGATATTCAGAAAACAGGTAGCCATCATCTGACCAATCGACCTTAAATACATAATTAAATCTGGCACCCGGAGCGGCATCGCCGTTAACATAGAAGTCCATGATGTTCCCGTCTTCCTGCATGTTATCGCTCCATTTAAACTCAAAATTGGTGCCCTGTTCATTTATGAAGCCGAGAACTGATTTTTGTATTTTCAGCACAAGTGTCTTTCCATCAACTACATATCCGGCCTGACCAGCCTTTTCCCAGTTCCAGGAATTTTGGCTCTTTTCAACCAGGGCTGAATCTTCCGGATTAAGCCGGTTGACCACAAAATCGTACCCCTCCCAACCTGTCGATTTGTTACGATCGATATCTATGAACAGCCGCATCCATTTTGGATCGGATTTATCAGTAAGATCATCTGCTGTTTCGACATAGAAGTAAATAAAGGTGCTATCTCTGGCTACTTTGGCAGAAACAATATCATTTCTCCCGGTTGTATTGGTGTATATGAGTTCAGTCCCCTGGCCGGCGTGGTTGCGGTGCATGACATTGCCTTTGTAGGAAAGATATTCAGGCTTGACATCTGCCCAGCTGTCCCTGATATCCAAATCAATGGTTTTGGCTCCTGAAACGGTATCCCGGCTGATCATTCCTTTAAACTTGCGCACATTGCTGATGAGTTGCATGTAATATACATCGCCCATATTTCCCCAGGATTTGACGGGTTCTAAATCCCTGCTTTTTTCAGCACTGTACTCATCCACAAAGGCAAATGGCTTGACATCCCAGTCAAAATGGCGACCGGCAATCCATTCGTTCCAGCCGGTTATGAATATCAAATCCGGATCGAGTTCATAGGCCCTGCTCCATTGTTCCTGAAAATTAAGTCCTTTCAGATAAGCCTCCGGACGGGTATTCTGACCTGCGGTCTTTGTATAACTGCGGCCGTAAGTAAGAGCGGTGTTAAAACCAGATGCATGCCCCCCGCTGGCATCAGATGCGTTCTGAGCTACACCAACTGTTGCTTCCTCAAAGCCTCCGCCCGCTTTAGGAGCATATCCATTTTGCGGATAATTCTCAAGCCATCCCCACTGATCAATTCGGGCAGGTCCGTTGACATAATCGGGTTGTCCCGGACGGAAGGTAAAGAATTCCTTCATACTATTAACTGCTTGCTGATCAATGGGACCTACCACTGCCACTGGGGTATGGCTTGTACCTGAGGTAAGTGCGGTGAAATTGAATTCCGGATTATAAGAGATCTCGCTTTCGTAGTTTCCAGCGACCTGGATGCCGTTAAAATAGCTTATAACAGGATCATTGCTGTCGATCCATTTCCAAACACCGACCTGTTCTGTACCGTTGCTTAACACCCAAATATATTCTCCGGATTCCTGCTGGTCAAATGTCAGCTTGAGTTTTTCATTGTCATAGAAGTTTATGAAGGTCTTTTCGGCTATTGGAGTGCCTGCAACACTTTGCGAATAATTGGTGTTCCATTTATATAACGTGAAAGTTATATTACCTACATTGTTGCTCCAACTAGGGCAGGTTGCATTAATTGCATAGAAGGGAGCTGTAGCTGTAAATTTCATCCCTGCATCGCTCCCAGCCTGGGGCACCAGGCTTTCAGGATAAGCCATGACCAATGGTTTACCGTTCCACATAAACCATAAATCCTTATACAATTGCGGTTTGTAAAGATCATTGTACAACTCATCGAGAGATACCAGTGTATTTGTACTAGCACTGAATGGAAGAAGAAAGGCAATCTGAGGGGTTTTAACGCCATCCTTTCTTGCCTGGTCCCATACCTTCAAAAGTACGGTATAAGATGATTTCCAGGTAAGGCTTCCATTTGTACAATCAAAAAACACCACGTCTACACCGGCATCTGCGAGCATCTCAGCGTGCTTGCGCAAAATCCATTCATCGGTTGTTCGATAATAGCCAAACAAAGGCTCATCCCACCAGAAGGCGCCCGGTGTTATCCCCTGCCATGCCGGATGGTTAGCATCTGTTGCAGCTTCGGGATACTGCTTCAAAATCTGCGTAATATTCATTATCGGAGAAAAGTTGGCATTACCATCGGTATGCCAGGTCCAATAAAACATGGCGATATATTTATCCCTTTTGGGGTTCCCGGTTTCCGTTTTATCAGTCAGTTTGCGGCCCAGGCCATCCGTGGCTGTCCATTGATCACTATTAATATTCCAGTATTGAGAATGTCCGACTACCGGGCACAACAGAATCATCACGATAATCAAAAGTCGAATTTTAAAATGCAATCTCATAATCATGTGGAATGAAGGTGTAAATTACAAAAGCGTTATTCTATAGCTTTACTGTTATGTTTACATTTACCGGCAAAGGTTTTTCTGCTATTTCATCAAACTCCGTTTTCGAAAGAGGGTAATGGGTATGAACATCATTTGCAGTAATTGTGATCGTATGGAGGCCTTTTGACAGTCCCTGAACAGGTATTTCGCAAGTCATTCCGGATATTCCCTTAAAAAATACCTTATCTTCAATCGCCACGGTAAAACTCTTGGGGATATCACCTGCAACGGACCAGTTCAGTTTTATTGATTTATCTGATACTCCAGTGATTGAAGCAGCCAGGAGTGTGCTGTTATTATCTTTATTATGAAAAATATCCATTAATGCACGCGTCATGTTCAGATAATAGAAACCCCAGCCGCCTGTGTTGTCACGAGATCCGGCAGCTGTCAGGGATACAGGTTCAAAGTCATCACTGAATTCGATACTGTACTCATCCAGATAAATATCATGATTTTTACCAAGTCCGTGCCCTTCAGCTTGTCCGGCGAATTCATTGAACTGGTGCAAAAAGATTACGCGGGGTTTTGATTTAAGCGCATACTTGAAAGATTCAAGGTAAGTAGTACCACCACGTCGTCCAAATGAATTTGCAGAAGTCCAACCCAAATGATCAAAGAATGCCGGTGTTACAGTAATTGCTTCAGGTTTCCCGTTATAGTAAGTCACTAAAGGTTCCAATTGTCCATCCATCCACGACCAAAAACCCAATTCATGATGCCGGGTAATCTGATTTTGGGATGACATAAATCGAATAGTAAAATGGGAATCATCAATTGGTCCCTGAGCCTTGCGAAATGCATCGAGTTCTTGTTCTTTCAAAGCCAGTGTTTGTTCGAAAAATGGTACCCGGAATGCAGATTTTGCAGTGCCCATTTTACTTCCAAGTACGCCTGTATCCAAAATAATCATTAAAGGTTTTCCGTCAAAGACTTGAAAGAGACCTTTAAACCGCGGATTCAAAACATAGTTCTGATATATCCAATCCAATTGTTCGTTCAATGCAATCATAGTTGCAGGGGGGCCGTTGCTGATTCCTGGCATGAGTGCAACTTTGGGTACGTGAATTCCTTCTCCGCGCATTTTTGCTAAAACTTCAAAAAAGACAGTAGTAGCATGAACAATAGCTCGGGCGCCATCCTCAATTTCGTTCCAGTGCTTTTTTCCCCAAATATGGTTAGACCAGTCGGGCATGATAAAATTTACACCCAGATCCATAAACCATAGTACATGTTGCCGGACCACATCTTCATTATAGGAATCATAAAAGCCAACGATCGGTACCGCTTCAGCCGAGGTCCATGAAGCCGAGCCAGGTACGAACCAGGATTCCCATTGCACACAAAATAGATTTCCCTTATCAGATGGTGCGGGCATAGTTCGTCTTTTCACGACAACATTGAGTTCATTTGAACGAAGGCCAGCATCTGGCATAAAATTACCGGCGAGGAGAAGATCCCGATTGGAGGAGCCCATCCAGTTGTTTGGCTCAGCCTTCACTGCAATAACCCGAATTTCTGTTTTACCCGGATTCGGCAAAGGGAGCAGGAAGGTTACATTACCGCTGGAATCAGGGCGTTCATGAGATCCCCATCTGCGTTGGTTCACATAAGGAAGCAACAACCAGTCTTTGGCCAGATTACCGGCCTTTACGTTCAAATGAGCGGTAAGAATAATTGAACGTCCCATGATTATGGAATCCTTGTCAACTTTAATTGTTAAGGAGTCGTTTTGCGATGTCGTATTTTTACACGCGAGGCAAAAAATAAATAAACCACACATTAAAAGTTTCAAAAACAAGGATAGGGTTTTCATAATTACTTTATTAATTACTTCCATTTTATCGACTTCGATTTTATGGTTCTTTGATAAATCTAAAAAAAGAAAAGGAGAGTCTTGAAAACCAGAACTCTCCTTTTCATGGAACAAAATCCTACTTATTGATATCTAGACTTACCTTACAATAAGTACTTTTTGAGGAGTAGAAACATTTTTGCCTTCAGTTATGGTTACAAAATACATACCACTTGGAAGATCAGAGATGTTTACTTTAGATACGTGCTTAACATTTAATACAACACGACCGTCGATTGTTACGATCATAACATCTGCGTTTTCAGCTCCTTTAATATTAAGAACTGTTTTAGCCGGATTGGGGAACACACTTAAAGATTCAAGCATTTCATTAGGAACACTTGCCGGATTATATCCAATATCAATCTGATCCGTATTACCTGCTTTAATATGTGCCCAAATTTCAGACTGATGTTCTGTCCAGGCAGCTTTGGCTGCCGGATACCAATTCAGGTCTCCCAATGGGACATTTTTCTCAAGTGAACCGGTCAGGGTCCGAGCATTGTGGTAAGTTCCATCGAATACAGGCCATACGCTATTATTGGATAAATCACCGCTGGGAATCCACCACCACTGATCCCATGCAGTTGCAGGAGGATAATTTCCTGCTGGTTGGCCAAGAGCGTGAATATAGCTTGCAGGTCTTGTCCATTTTATAAAATTGGTTTCGTTCACATAAATTCTTGTATCCGTCCACTGAGGATCAACATCTGTAATGGTGTTGCCATACTTGAACTTTGGAAAATCAGTGCTCCCAAACATTTGAGCTTCCCTGCTGTTTACTGTATCACGTGGCCAAACAAGAGGAAATAAATAAACGCCTGGCAGTCCATTTGCTTTGGAAAATATATTCAGCTCAGTAATCAGGTCATAAAATCCCTGGTGTCTGTAATGCGCATTATACTGAACGTAATTCGGACGTGTGCTTGGCATAACTTCTCCAGGTAAAGTGTCAGCATAAATCAGGTTAGGCTTAGGCTTGGCTGCATCACCACCGGGCATAGGCTGCCAGTTATTTGCGTAAGGCTGAGTCTGTAAATCGAACATCAGGTTATTCATCCAGTATTGTTCCATTTTCTTAGTAGTCCAGTCAATTTGACTTTTAGTAAAAACAAAGGTATTGTGGTTGAAAGACACAACATTATTTACCATGTTACCGAAACTTCCCTGAAAAAGGTTCATCCCAATGCAAACAAAAGTGTTATTATGAACATCCAGGGTATCAAGTCCGATTCCTGTTGTATTATCGAACGCAAAGAAATGTCCATCGTTTGGACTCAACTGGTGACCATGGTCAATGACCTGGTTATTCGTAAAATAGGTTTTGATGTTGCCACCCTGTCCGTTAATACCGAGTGCAACGCATGAAGGATGAAGTATGCATCGATCGATGATTATACGGGCATTAGTTTTACTTTCTACCAGGAATTGCTGCGCAACCTGGGCTGTAAGATCTGCATTTACAAAGAAGATGTTTTTAAGTGTAATATCACCCTTGGCATCAAACATTTTATCAAAAGCAACACCATTAACATCAGAACCTGTTTGGAGTGTTGCGGGTTTTCCACCGGCAACAGCAGGTTCACTACCAATAATTTGTAAATGGTAATCAATGTTTTCGATTGGTGCATCCAATCCATACCATTCACCAGCCGTAAGCTGATAGATTTTAGTGCCGCCATTTGCAGCTATTGCGGCATTCAATGTACCCACACCGGGTTCAACCACCAGTATACTCTGTGCGAATGTGGTCCCGATAAATAAGAATGCCAACAATGTAAGGATGTAAACTTTTCTCATTTTTTAAATCTCCTTGATTATTAATTCGTGTTTAAAATTGAATTGGTAAAATAAAATTACAATAATTAAGTTTTTTTTAATTAATTTCTTTCTCCTTTCTTTTTTTTGTAATTATTAATTATTTATCTTATTTATTTAGTTATCAAAATCTATATCGCAATCCCAGGTCAACTGTCATGCCATAGTTCTCCTGGTAGGTCGGGCGTATATCGCCGGTAAGTCTTTGTGATTCTGTAAAATCGCTAATGTTTGCAATATTTGCCACCACCTCAAATCCTTTTACTTTTCTAATGGAAAATTTTTGAGTCAATTGGAGGTCCCATCTGTAAAAGTAATCCTTTTGTGAGTCTAATCTCGGAGCGCCCCGGTAATTTTTGCCCGTATAAATCAAACCATTATACTGGAATGAAAGCCAGACGTTGAATCCCTTTAGGTTAAATCCCAACGAAACGTTCGCAATGTTCTTGGGTTGATAAAGCATCGGGCCGACGGTAGTTGAATCGATTCTTGTGGCTACAGGACGTCCGCCCCCTGGAGGAATAACGTTTTGTATGCGGGTATATGGGTAGGTTGCTTGTGATTTTGTAAAAGTATAGTTGGCATTTAAGGTGAAAAAGTTCAAGGGTTTGGGCAAATAATAAAAGGATGTTTGCCATTCAAATTCGAGTCCCTGAACATAAGAGGTATAGGGGTGATTTTCCCAGACGGTAACATTAACCAGTGCGTTGTCGGGGAACGGAGAAATGAGCGGGTCACCTTTGATACGCTGATAAGTTCTGCTCCAGATTTTATCCTGCACCTCTTTATAAAATGCAGTCACCGACAAGAGTCCAATTTTATTACCGTGAAAGGTAAACTGGCCATCCAAATTGGTCCAGAGTTCAGGTTTTAATGCAGGATTTGAAGCAATGTATGTAAATGGGGCCCATCCTGTATTTATGTATGCGTTTGGGGATATGGCATTAAAATTCGGTCTGCTAAGAGTTTGGGTGTATGCAAAGTGCATATAAAACGACTTCATTGGTTTTACCCTGAGATGTATCATTGGCAGTATATATTTATCTGACCGCGTGGCTGATGTATCATCACCAGGGACAGGTTCAAAAATCGTCGGAGGATAGGTAGGAGGCATTGCTTGGAAACCCTTCATGGTTGCATGAGTATTTTCAAGTCGGACACCCGGAAGGAACATAACATATTTACCAAAATTTATTTCCGGCATAATATATCCCGCGGTGTAAGTTTCATTGATGTTCTGGTCATTTAACATGCATCCGGGTACATATTGAGTAAAGGTAATATTTCTATAATCAAAGATAATGGGCAGAGCTAATTCAGGCCCCAGATCATAAAAATACTTTGTAATATCACGCCACATATCGGAGAGCTGATTCAACCGGCCCATGTTAAAGCTATATCCAAAATTGTAGTCTCCCTTCAGAAAGTCATGTACCTGTTTATCGGCTAAACCAATGGCAGAAATATTATTCTGATTGTTTTTTACGATCCAATCCAACGAGTCTGCCAAAAATTGTGTTGATATCACATTAACCGATGAATTGAAAGTACCACTACCTACCAGATCATCCCTGAACCTGTTCTTCACACGGTACATGCCTCCGAATTTGACATACCCTGTTACCAGTTCTCCTACCTTAAAAGGTACTGATACATTCAGGTAAGTAGTTAAGTTTTTATCTTCTATTTTACTGTCAGTCTTACCAGATCCATTCAGCCAGAGATCCAGGAAGTTGCTTGGATCATCAGTAAACAAGGGAACGACTTCCGTCGGGGTCAGCTTCCGGTGTGCGATGTCAGTAATGGCAGAACTGGATGCATTGTTAAACGTAAAACCCCAGGTTCTTTGATCCATGTTATTGTTATTCCCAATCGAAGAAGCAATGCCATAGTCTGCTTTAATATTTAAGAATTTGAATTTCGATTCTCCGCTTAATGCAGATTGAAAAATGTCGCCTTTTGCATTCGGACTTGAAGAGAAATTATATCCTACGGATCCAGCTCCAGCCATACCGTAGCTTTTCGACTGACTCTGGTAGTCGTTCCTGGAGTTGTTGTACATGCCATAAAACATCAGCGTGGTACCGGGAGTCAACTTGTAATCTATTGATAACAATGCCGAACGCCTGTAAATGATGGAAGAAATATTGTTTAAACTGACACTCCCGAGCAATATATCCCCGTCAGGTTTATTGGAGTCGATCCCATAACCGGCACTCATGGTTTGTATGCTTCGGTTTACCCTTTCGGCATTAGCCGTAACCAATACCCCAAGCTTGTTGTTAAAAAAACGATTACTGATTTCTCCCAGCAGCTTATAATTACCTAGATAATTGTTCAATCGGTTATACCCGCCCTGGCTCATTACATTGACGTGAAAATTACTTGGCGCTTCCCTCAGTTTCAGATTTACAGTACCTGCTACAGAATTGGCATCCATATCGGCTGTCAGGGATTTATACACTTCCACTCCCTGCAAGGCATACTGCGAAATCCCACTTACGCTGGTGCCTCTGTCGGAGCCATTAGTTGATGGAAGCAGTATCCCGTTTAAGGAAACCGAAGCGTATTTGGGTTCAAGCCCGCGGATCACCAAACCGACACCTTCGCCGCCGGATCTTAAAACAGATATACCGGGCAAGCGGCCGATAGCTTCCGTTGCATTGGCATCAGGGTTCTCCTGCAAACGGTCGGGTGCTACAACGTTTTTAATCGTATTGGAATTGATTTGCTGCTGAAGGGCTTGTTTCTGTCCTTTTGTCTGGGCTGTAATCACTACCTCACGTAAAGCCTGTATATCTGTTTTTAGAGCAACATCGATTGACCTTTGATCTTTCACAGTTACCTTTTCACTTATGCTGCCAATGAAAGAAAAAATCAGCACGGTCTCACCTCCTTCTACCATAATCGAGTACGTGCCGTCGGATCCTGTACTGGTGCCAATAAGAGTACCTTCAATAATGATATTCACACCAGGAAATGCCTCGCCGGTAATGGCATCAGTCACCTTCCCGGTAACCCTATGCTGGGGCTTATTTTGGGCAAAGACCAATGAAGAAGAACTATACAGTATAAAAACAACAAACAGTAAAATAATTCTCATGATGTCTTAGTTTATTATATAATAAATAATCATTATGATAAAAACCGACTTAATAAAACAATGTGCTATTGTATCACTTTGCCAAAACTCAACATTTATTATAACAAGTTTAGTCAATATATTCAACAACGATCGGTTCAAATTGGCTATCCTTTATACATTTTATACAATTCTTTAAACAAAATGATACTAGAGATGCGTCTTAGTTAGAACATTTTCAATTGATTATATTTTTGTTCTCGCTGTACGCCTGTATGGGGTTGGTGTGTAATCAATGGCTTGTGCCGGGTACCACCAGGGGTAATTTCAAAAATGCCAATCCGATACTCCGGCGCATATGGCTGTTACTGTTTTCTCCGGGTGCATCGTATAGCAGCGCCAGTCTGTTTTGATGCTTTATCACTGTTGGCATACCAATACAGCGGTGCGACCAATTGCAATTGGTACCATCGAGAACAATCGCCTTGTTATCCGGGTTCCATTTTTCGGGATCTTTCGACCAGTATACCCAGATTGCATCAGTGTATTCACCGTGAGCATCGTACCCGATATGATTGGTAAACAAGAACCATGTCTGGTTTGCCTCTTCATAGTAAACAGAAGAGTTTTCGATCTGCTCAGTCGGGGGAACAATTGGCAACGAATCAATTTTCCAAGCACCATCAAGATCAGGGGTTCGGGCGATGCAAATAGTTCTTTTAATCGAAAAATCGGCAGTTGATATATACATCAGG
>Ga0163199_1001675_pt1 | contig 13744 bp, 9 predicted proteins | sample PL_2010_150m_FD_113537 | JGI IMG/M metagenome (GOLD analysis project Ga0163199, IMG submission 113537) | Freshwater microbial communities from Powell Lake, British Columbia, Canada to study Microbial Dark Matter (Phase II) - PL_2010_150m | ecosystem: Environmental > Aquatic > Freshwater > Lake ... | reverse complement strand
GGATACCATTGCCACATGCGGGCCATGAGGTAGGCGTCACCGCCGGCCGGCGGCTCGACGAGGGGCAGTTCGCCCATCAGCGCGTTGCCGGTGGTGTTCTTGAAGGAGCCAACCTTGTTGGCGGCGACGAATTTCTCCGTGCGCGCAAAGTAGTCGACGGGCTTGACGGTGTAGGCTTCGCCGGTGCTGTTCTGTTTGCCGCGAAAATGCCAGTACGGCATCATCAGGGACATCACGAAGCACCAGAGGATGGCGCAACCGAGCCAGATTTTTTCATAGCCAGCCGGGGCGTGAAACCACGGGGAAGTGAGTGGACGTAGACTCATGGTGGGGGAGGATTCAGGGCAGGAGCGCAGGTTTGGTGAGCGTCAGTTCGATCCAGCCCCACACGGTGTAGGAGAGGACAGGGATGAGGACGCCGAGAACCAGTAGCAGCCACGGATTATCGAGCACTCTCTGCCAGAGATGTTTGTCAGGTTGGTTGTTCATGGAGGGATTGCGGAACGGGAAAAACGGGGCGGCGCCACGCGCTGACACGGCGCACCATCACGACGAGAAAGAAAATGCCACCCGCCACGGCGATGAGGCCACCGAGGCCCATTACGCTCAGGCCGAGGTATTCGCCGACGGAACGGACGTGCTGCTCCGCGCCATACTGCTTGCGTCCGAGCCCGTAGGCGCCGGCCAGCGCGAAGCCCAGGCCGAAGACCACCTGTCCGACGCCAAAGAGCACGAGCTGCAGTCGGGCGCGACGGGGCTGCGCCATGGCTGGGCCGGCGGGCGACACTGCCGCGCAAAAATCGTAGGCTGCGGTCATCAGCGCGATCGTCACCGCGCCGATGGCGCAATGATAGTGTCCGGGCACCAGCGTGCTGGAACTGCGGATCAGCGCGCCGAGGACAAACCCCAGCACGGTCAACGTTGCGCTGCCGGCGAGGCCGAGCGCGCGATAGTCGCGCCAGTCGAGTCCGGCGCGGTTTCGCCACACATGGAAAGCCGCCGTTGTCAGGACAACGAGCACGACCGGGAAGATGGTCCAGCGCATCAGCTGCGTCGCCATCGAGAAATAGGCCGTTGCCGTGGTTCCGCCGAAAGCCAGTGGTGGCATCACGAGGTTGGGGAGCACGAGCGCGACGAGGAGCACGGTGATCGCAGCCGGACTGAGCGGCGCGCGACCGGTCCAACGGTGCAACAGGTGCAGCCACAGTGCGATCATGGTGGCCACGTTTGCGGCCTGCAAAATGTGGCCGCCACCCCAGAAAACCAATTCATAGTAGACCGCCGGCAAAGCCTCGGGGGTCGTGCGCCAGGCGCCGATAAAAGTCAGAAGGGCGATAAGGTTTGCGGCGGCCGAGGCGCGTAGCGCGATCACGGCAGCGGTCGTCAGCGCCTTCGCATCGGTTCGCGCCGGGGTCGCGAGCGCCAGCGCGAGAAACAGTCCGGCGCCCGCGAACCAGCAGATCAGCCCGCCAAAGAAGACGGGGTGATCGATTACCGGCACATAGTTGGACAGCACCGGTTGCGCTCCGGGCATCACGGCGCCGACGAGCAGGCCGACGACGCCAGAGGCCGCGAGCGCCAACGCGGCTGCGGTTAAGCCGCGGTGGAGTCGGGGTCCCAGCGCCAGCCCAAGAAAGGCCAGGGTGCCGGCCTGAAACCAGACGACGATCGCGAGATCCACGTGCACAACCAGCGCGCGTTTAAAAAAGAGCGGATCGGTAAACAGCCAGCCGAGAAAAGGCAGGCGTCCGACGACAAGCATCAGCGAAAGCAGGCCGGCCAGCACCAAACTGCCGATCGCGAGCAGAAACCATCCTCGTGCTGACGCGTTTCCCGCGGTGTCATCCAAATCGGCAGATGCGACCGGAGCGGCGAACACGGGGTGATGGGACAGAAGCACCGCGGGGGGAGGCATGGCCATTGTTGTAACCGAACGGCGCGCGACCGACCTTGACGTAGGTCAATGTTTTCACGCGCGACTTGCGCTAGGGTGGCTCATCACCGTGACAACCATCCCCCTCGTTGCCCCGCTCGCTGCGGTTCCCGCTCGCTCCGCCTGGCGCGAAATTGTCGGCGCGCTGGTCGCGCTCACGAAACCGCAGCTCGCCATCATGTCGGTCCTTACGGCGATGGTGGCATACGGCACTGCGCGCCCGAGTGGAGGTCCGCTGCTAGCCCTGTTCACGTTGGTCGGAACGGCGCTGGCCGCGGCGGGTGCGCTTTCCCTGAACCAGTGGTGGGAGCGAAAGGCCGATGCGCAAATGCGGCGGACGCGCGGGCGCCCGTTGCCACAAGCGCGACTTACGCCGCCCGTCGCGCTGATTTGGAGCCTCGCACTCTCCGTCGCTGGCGTCGGCTGGCTGGCGAGCTTGGTAACGGTGTCCGCGGCGGTGGTCGCGGCGCTGACGATTCTTTTGTATGGGCTGGTCTACACGCCACTGAAGCGCCGCACGGTCTGGGCCACGGAGGTTGGTGCGATCTCCGGCGCACTGCCGGCGCTTCTTGGCAACGCTGCTGCCGGCCAACTTTGGGCCGCGCCGGGCGTTGCCCTCACCGCGGTGCTGCTCTGCTGGCAGATGCCGCACTTCTTTGCGATCGGCTGGTGGCACCGCGCTGACTATCGTTCGGCAGGATTTCGGGTGCGACCGGCAGTCGACGTCTCCGGGCAAAACACCGCCCGCTGGTCGCTATTTTACGCGGCGCTCTTGCTCCCCATCTCGCTCGCACCGTGGGTGCTGGGGACGCTGGGCGCGGTTTACGGCATCCCCGCGACCGTGGCGGGCGGAGCCTTCCTCGGCTGCGCGTGGCAGTTTGCCATCGCGCCCGGCGACCGCGAGGCCGCCGCGCGCCGGCTTTTCTTCGCATCCATTATCTATCTACCGATCCTGCTCGGAGCACTGACGCTCGACCGCGTGGTCGCACTCTGATTTGGAATCATTCCACTGTAATGGCCGGAGCCGGGCGGCGTCAGTTCCGGCCGGCGCATTCGATCGCGCAGGGGAACAGGAGCTTGTTCTCCTGGTGCAGGTGGCGGTGCAGGTCGGCTTCAATCTCGGCCAGACCGGCGCGCGGCGCCTTGATCCATGTCAAGTGTTTCGGTATTCGCGTTTGCCTGTCACCAACATGGGCTCAACTTCGCCAGTCCCATGAATGTTCGTTCCATTCTCATTTCCGCCTTCCTCGCCCTTGTTCTCTCCGGCTGCGGCCAGAAAGAAGCTGCTCCCGCCAGCACTGCTGCTGTGGAGGCTCCCGCCGCCGGCCCGCGCGTCGTGGAGATCACTGCCAACGACACGATGAAATTCAGTGTGACCGCGATCGAGGCCAAGGCCGGTAAGCAACTCAAGGTGATCCTGACCAACGCCGGCACGCAGCCGAAGGAGGCCATGGGCCACAACTGGGTGCTGCTCAAGGCGGGTTCCGATGCCGGGGCGTTTGCGAACGCCGCCGTTGCCGCCAAGGAAACCAATTACATCCCGGCGGCGCTCAAGGCGCAGATCATCGCCAGCATCGATCTACTCGGGCCTCGTAAGTCGGGCGAAGTCGTCTTCACCGTGCCGGGACCGGGCGAATATCCCTTCCTCTGCAGCTTTCCGGCACACTTCGCGATCGGCATGAAGGGCACGCTGATTGTGAAGTAAGCTGGCAACTTACGCCGAACATCTGACAAGCGCCGGGCCGGCAGCTCGGCTCTTTTTTCATCAATGGCGTGCGGCCCCCACTGATAGAGCGAAGAATAGACCAGCGCGCTCGACCAGATGTGGGCGAAGGAATGACGGTAGTATTGCCGGGAAATTAACGGCCTGACGAGTCAAAGACCGCGACACACCTATACTCCAACGCCCAGGAATTCTGCGTTCTGATAGGAACGTCATAGGCACGGGCGAGTTTATTCCGGGTTATTCAACTTGTAGATGTCGCCACCTTGCGGGTTGTTTCGGTCAAAGAGGATGAAGCGACCATCCGGCGACCAAACCGTGTAATCCACCCCGACGTTCTTGTCGGGGAAAGTGAAGAGATTGGCCTCCGCGTGACCCGTATCGCGGTCCCACAACTGCAGACTGACATGATTGTTGTCCGCGAAGAAACGGTGATCCGGCGACAGTGACAGATGCGCCGTGTTGATACCGGTGCGCTCCTTGGTGAGAGGCTGCGGAGTTTTCCCGTCGAGAAATCCCAGAGTGTAGATGCCGCGACTCCCAAAGATGACCGTATTGGCATCCATCCAGCGCATGTAGTGACCACCGGTGGGCAACTCGGCTAAAACACGCTGGCCGCTGCCATCCGCGTTCATGACGTAGGGAAGTGTCATCCCCGATCGGTCGGACATGAAGGCTATGTGAGCGCCGTCGGGAGAAAAGATGGGGTTGATGTCCGCTGCACCGTCGGTCGTGAGTTGCCGCGGGGGACCCGCGGGGGCTCCGTTGGGAGAAAGCTCGACAAGCCAGATGTCCTCGTTGCCCGACCGGCGGGAGAAGAACGCGATCTGATTTCCCCTGGGGCTCCAACTGGCCTGATAGTCGCCGCCCAGACCAAAGGTCAGTTGAACGGGCGTCCCTACCGCATGCGTTTCCGGAATAAAGGGGGCAACGTAAAGGTTCATCTGCCCGCTTCGATCCGAGGTGAAGACGATCTTTTTGCCATCGGCCGACCAATCGCCCCGCGTGTCCTCGCGCGCGGATTCAATCAACGGAAAAGGTTCGCCGGTCGCCCGGCCTTTTGCCGCATCCATCGGCAGCGCCCAGATGTCGGAATTCCAGCTTACGATCGAATAAAAGAGCTGGGTGCCGTCGGCACTGAACGCCGGGTGCAGATCGCGCCCGATGCCAAACGTCACGGGTTCGAACGGTCCGGCCCGCGCCGCCTCGGCCGTCACGGGCAACCGCCAGAGGTTGAAGCCGCTCGCGAGGTTGGCGGAGCAATAAATATATCTTCCTGAGGGCGACCAGGTGGGCTCTGACAGATAGTAGGCGTCGGTCAGGTGAGTGGTCTTGTGCGTGGCCAGTTCCACCACGGAGAGCATCGAGGTCTTTCCCTCCATGCGCCGATACACGATCCGCTTTCCGTCGGGCGACCAGTCCGGCTCGAAATGCTCCACCTTGTCCGGATCCTCGGTCACGAGCCGGCGTTCGTTTCCATTCCGATCACAGATCCAGATCCGATTGCTGCCCTCGACAAAACGGGTGTAGGCAATCGTGCCCTGACGGCTGAACCGGGCGTCGCAGGCGCGCTCGAGCAGCAACTTGGTTTTTCGACTGGGGATGTTCTTGGTCCAGACATCGAGATAATTTGGACGGTAATATCCACCCCATACGTCCGACGGCCGAATGTTTGGCGGCTGACCGGTGGTTGGGCGCGAATAGAGAATGTCCTGCCCATCAGGCGACCATCTGGGCTGCATGTGATCGGTCTCTTCGTCGGTCAGTTGCTGTGCCGGTCCATCCCGTTCGAGACTGTTGATGAAGATCTGCCGGTAGCCGTTGACCAGTCGCACAAAAGCCAAGGTCTTGCCGTCGGGTGACGGAGTCGGCCATTCGTCACTCTCTGGCCCGACGACCACGGGAATCGGCGGCAAGTATCGAACCGTTCCTAGGTGCGTGTCGGCGGGAATCGGCGGGGCGCGCGAAGTGACCTTCGTGCGATAAACCAGCCACGCCCCAGCGATCATGAAGAGAAGGGTCACCAGGACCATAGCGCGCCCGGCCCACTTCGGGTTGGGTGGCACCTGTGCGGCGTCCCGGCCGGACGGTTTACACAGCTCGGGGGCACCGGCCGCGACCTGACTGGGTTCATGCCGGATCGCTTCGTCGATCAGCAAGATCTTCAAGCGCTCGACAAATGCGGCGGCCTTTTCTCCCTGTGGCAGCCGGGTCCATTGGACCGCCAGGAATGCGTCCGGCACCTGGGCATCGCGTTCGCTCGTGGCGTCGATGCTGACGGGCACGATGAACGGTTTGCCCCTCGCCATGAGGTAGGACCGATCTTCGGCCAGCTTCCATTCGAGTCGAAAATAGCCCTCGAGCCGCGCCTGCGTGTTCGCCGAAATTATCGGAACAAAGAGCGCGCAATTTCGAATCTGCCGCTTGATCTTTGCATCCCACGCATCGCCACCAACGAGTTCGCTCTGGTCGAGCCAAACCTCGACGCCCGCCGCGCGCAGCGATTCGCAAATGCGCTTCGCGGCTTCCGCGTCTTGCGACGCGTAGCTAAGAAATACGGCTTTGCTGGCGGGATCGGGCATGGGCGGCGGGACGCAAAACAAATGCCGCGCCAACCGAGGCGTTACGAGTCAAATGCTGGAAGCCCCCAGCGGCAGGCTAACCGAGCGAGCAGGCCAAAACGGCCGTTTCCAAAATCAAGCTCAGGGAAACAAACCACCCCTCGATTTCACCCGCCGCGAGCTCGCTTCACTTCACCCGGATGTGCTCGTAGACGTTCAGGTAGTGCTGGCCCGGGTGATTCCACGAAAAGTCGGAACGCATGCCGTTGACCATGAGTTCGCGGAAGTGCTCAGGAAAATTGTTCGCCAACCCGATGGCGCGCTCGAGCGCTGACTCGATGCCTTGGGTGTTGAAGTCGTTGAACACATAGCCCGTGCGCTCGTGATACGGTTTGTTCGCGTGGTTCGCGTCGAACACGGTGTCCATCAGCCCGCCCGTCGCGCGCACGATCGGCACCGTGCCGTAGCGCAGACCGATGAGCTGCGTGAGGCCGCAAGGCTCGAACAGGCTCGGCACGATGATCAGGTCGGAGCCCGCGTAGATCAGGTGCGAGAGCTCCTCGTTGAAGGCCAGCTCGAGGTGGCAGTCCGGATTGTCGTTGTAGTGCTGCTTCAGCCCTTGGAAGTGCTGCGCGACCTTCGGATCGGGGCTCGTGCCGAGCAGCACGAACTGGCAGCCGTGGCTCAGGCAATAGTGAATCGCGTGGGTGATGAGCGGCACGCCTTTCTGGTAATCGAGCCGGCCGACGAAACACACGATGGGCTTGAATTCGTCGCGCAACCAGAACCGCTGCCGCAGCGCCCGCTTGTTGTCGTATTTCCGGTCGAGCGTCTCGAGGCCGTAGGGGCTGGCGATGTGCCGGTCCGTTGCCGGGTTCCAGACCTCGTAGTCGAGCCCGTTGAGGATGCCGCCGACTTTCTGACGATGGGCGTGCAGCGTGGGCCCAAGCCCGACGCTCTGGTCGGTGTGCATGATTTCCCAAGCGTAGCGCGGCGACACCGTCGTGATGAAGTTGGAGTAAACGATCCCGCCCTTCATCACGTTGATCGCACCCTTGTTGAAATTGTCCTGCAGGCGGTCCGGCTGGAAGAAGTGCGCGTGGCGGTTCAGGCCGGTGGCGCGCAGGATGTGTTCGCGCGTCACGCCCTGGTGCGCGAGGTTGTGCAGAGTGAAACACACGCGCGGGCGCGTCATGCCGAGGTGCTGGTAGATCTCATAGAGCAGCACCGGCACCAGCCCCGTCTGCCAGTCGTGGCAGTGGATGATGTCCGGATGCTTGTTGGTCTGGAGCATGAACTCGAGCGCCGCGCGGTTGAAGAACGCGAAGCGCTGGTCGTCGTCGCCCTGGCCGTAGAACACGCGCCGGCTGAAAAAATTGTGCTCGGAGTGCGGCTCGATGAAGAAGCACTTCCGCCCGTGAACGAAGCCGAAGAACACGCTGCAATGCACCGCGCGGTCATACCACGGCACCCACAGATCCTTCAGCGCCAGTTCGAGGCCGTAGATCTCGCCGTAGCGGAGGCAGTCGTATTTCGGCAGGATGATTTCCACCGAGTTGCCCCGGATTTCCAGTTCGCGGCAAAGCCCGAACACGACGTCGCCCAGCCCGCCGACCTTGGCCACGGGCGCGCACTCTGAGGCGATCATTACGACATACATGTGATTTTTGCTGAGCGCTGCTCTCGGCGGACCGCTGTCCCTGCACTGATCGGAACGTTGATTCCGACCGTCGCGAAATCGAGACGCTTCGCCCCGGGCTGTCAAAGCGGTTCGAGCGCCAGCCCGGTCATGGCCGCGCGAGCAGACCACCTATTCCAAGCGGAATCCCTGCGCCGGCTCGAAGGTCACCACGCTGAGCCGCCGCGGCTCGGCCCGGAGGCGCGACGCCCAGCGGAGCACGGCAGTGGCGCCGCCGGTGACGATCTCAATCGTCACGTCGTGGTCGCCGATCAGGACCGGTAGCACCGGCAATCGCCCAACGACGAGCGAGAGCGATGGCAGTGCCCGCGCCGACGAGGCTGCCGACGGCGGGCCCGAACCAACGCCGCGCCTCGCCACTCACGGTCACGGACGCGTTCGCGTCCGCCCGCACCGCCGGCCGCACGAAAGTGGGAATCGCAGCGGGCCAGGCGGGACCAATGACCGTGGTGGCAGAGGACATCGTTGAAAGCGGCACGGATGTTGTAGCGGGTCGGCGCGCGCGCGGCCTTGATGCACGTCAAGACTTCGGCCGAAACCACTCGGTCAGGCGCAGCGCAATCCGCACACCTCACCCCGCGAGGCCGCCGCGCTCCACGCGGTCCGAGGCGGGGCAACCGAAGTGCGCCCGACCCGACTTCGCCAGCCGGTGCGGCGGGAATCGCCCAAGGCCTCGGGGCGGAAAATGCGGATCCGGAGCTGGCGGTCGGGCCTGCGCAGCGGGCGCCCCGCAGAAATTGTCTCCGATCAGTCGACGTTGACGTCGTAAACCTCGACCAAGGCGACTCCCGTCGCATTCCCGACGCCTCGAACGACGACAGTATACGATCCCTTCTCGAGCGTGACCAGCAGCGCGGCGTCCTTGCTGCCCTGCGGCCAGGCAAACGCCCCGACCTTCGCCGCCGCTGCCGAAATCGCGGACGCCTTGGCGGCATCGTCGCCCCAGTTATCATTGGTGGCAACGAGTTGGCTCTCGGCAAACAACTCGACCACCGGATCGGGAAGCGTGCCCGCGCCGACCAGCGGGACGAGCGCCGGGCCGCCCGCGCGAATGAGGACGGTTTTCGGGGCGCTGCCCGAGATATAAAAGCCCGCGATCTGGACGGAACTGCCCGCGCCGACAAACCCACGCACCGAGATGTTGATCAACTTGGGATTCGTGATCGCCAGCGTGGAGGCGAACAGCCCGCGCATCCGGGTGAGCACCAGCGCCGCCTGCTCCGGCGCCGCCTGATAGGTGCCTTGAATCGGGCTGACGGTGACCGTCTTGTTGTCGGCGAACGCGTTGGTTTCGCTGCCCGGGTTGCGGTCAACGGGCAGTCCCGCGGTCATGGCCGGGAGAGGGTTCGCAAACGAACCATCGGCGTTGCGGGAAATGTATCGGATGCCGGCGTCCGCGAAGCCAATTTGGGTAAACGCAACCCGATAGGACGCCGCGGTGCGCTTGGGGTCGAGGGCGGGGACGTTGACGTTGAGCCCGATCCCGATTGGCAGCGTGACTTTGCCGCGGTCCTCGATTGCCGCGATCACCCGCAGGACGATTTCCGCCAGCAGCGGGGCGGTCGTCGGATCGTTGTCGGCCGCGCTGACGGCAATCGCCGGAATGCCGCGGTTGAGCACGACGACAGCAGCGCCGACCGTGCCCGAATGCGGAGTGATGGCACCGAGGTTGTGGCCGTTATTGGGACCGGGCACCACGAGGTCGGGGGGAGCACCCCACTTGGCCTGGCCCGGAACGTCGATGCCGTAGAGGACCGACGACGCCGGCGAACTGTCCACGTAATATTGGTCCGGGGCGATGGTTGTCGGCCCGGCACCAGGAGAGCCCGCCGGGATTCGGCCACCCGGCGACGGCGCACCCGTGCGCCCGATGTCCAACAGGATGCCCAGCTGGGCCGAGGTTCCGCTCTGATTTCGGCAGGGCGCACTGAGAATCACATCGTGCCCGGCGGCCTTGAGCGCCGTGAACAGGACCTGGGTGTTGTGGCTCTCGAAGCCGTCGTCGTTGGTCAGCACGATTCGCATCGCCATCGCGGGCAACACGCCGAGGGCGGCCACGACCGCGCATGCGACGCGTTGCAACATCCGCCCGCCGGGAGAGGCTCGAAACAATCTCTGCATCTGACAACATTGCCGGTGATCCTCGAACAACGCAACCTCGCCATGGGCTGGAGTGTGGGATTCAGCTTCGGCTATTGCCGGGATTCCCGCGGCTTCTAGCCGCGGAGATTTCGCACCGCGGCACCGGCAACCAAAGAGGTTTGCAACGAAATCCATCCTGGGAGGGGCCGTTGCCCTCAACGGCCCGGAGACGGGCGATTGGGGCAATCGCCCCTACCGCTCTGCAGTCGTCTCAAGCATGCACGAAGTAGATCGAGCGCAGCCCAGCGATGAGAAGTTATTTCAGAGAAATGTCCTTCCGCCCTCGGGGGGAGCGAACTTCCCCCGGCTTGCCCCGTCAAGGTCGGCCCCACAGGGCGAACCTTTCACACCTCTGGGTGCGCAATGTTCGGGTTAGTTTCCAGCAAGCTCCGGGGCAAGGTCATGTCTCGTTCCACAGTGTTCGCAGTGGGCCAAGAGCGAGTGTCTTGTCTTGCGGCAGGTCGGGCATTCCTCGAAAAGCGCCGTGCCGCAGTTCGGGCAGGTGTAAGGTTCCATTTCGCCGACCGTTGAGGTTGACGGGAGTAACTTTTGGACGGTGCGCCGTGTCCAATACAAGAATCTCCGCGGACCGGTTCGGATGGGATAGTCGCACACCGGGCAGAGGAACCGCTCGTAGGCCTCGCGATACTGGCGCATCAACGTGTCGGCCTTCGGAAACGCAACCATGCGCGCAACGTGAATCAGCAGCCGCGCAACGACTCCGAGCAGTGCCGCCGTGAGGACGTATTTGAAATAGCGGCTGGGAAAATACTCGTGCACGACAAGCCCCACCTTGAGCAGCGTCGCGACCCCAAAGGCCAAAAACAGCGGCAGGTAGATGCCGCGGCGTTTCGCGATCAAGAAATAGGTTCCAACCAAGAGAAGCGGGACGAGGATGAGCAGTTGGTAAAACGCAAGTTTGAGCCGGTGATTGCCCCAAACCCGATCGAACTCCTTTCTCGCCGGTTCGCGTTGCTGTTCGATGGTCCGTTCAACCTGACGCTTTTCCTCGTCGAGCTTGGTTTTCCGGGCCGTCTGCTCGGCGATATCCAGATTCAGCTGCTGATACCTTCTTTGGTTTTCGAGAAACAGATTGAGACTCGCTGACAGGCTGCCCTTGTCGGCGTCGGACAATACGGTCGCCTTTTCCAAACTCGTCTTCTGAAGGTCGATCAGCTGGTTGATGGTGCGCTGGAGATTCTGCGAACTATCCCCCACCAGACGCTTCTCTTCCTGTTTGTTGGCGATCAAGCGCGTCAAATCGGCAAGCTGACGCTCGCACTCAGCGTTCTTTACCAGCAGCGATGCATCCAGATGCTTGCGCTCGATATCGTTCATCGTTGGACCGGGAATTGACTCGATGTCCTGGACCAAGAATCCGAGCAGCCAAAACACCAGCACGCCAAAGGCGATGGTCAGAAGTTGGATGAGAACGCGATTACCCCACGATCCTTTGGCACCGGAGTGGCTAGAGTTCATGTCTTCGCTGGATTGAATGTCCGCTTTCTTTAGGGCGGACCGGCTAGAAACATTCACTTCCCAGGGAGACTGCGTCAACATCGGGTGAAGGGTCGGTCGACGGCATATCGGCGCACCCAGGGCTTGCGCCAGGTCTTCTTGGGAGCACTCAATGACGTCCGCCATGATCTATCCCGCCCGCGTCGCACTCGGACACTTTCCCACGCCGATTGAAAAACTTGAACGGCTGGGCCGCCACCTCGGCGGGCCGGAGATTTGGGTGAAACGCGACGACCAGTCGGGGCTCGCCACTGGCGGCAACAAGGCGCGGAAACTGGAATTTCTCTTCGCCGATGCGCTCGCGCAGAAATCCGACCACGTCGTCACCCTCGGCGGGCCGCAGAGCAATCACGTCCGTCAGACCGCGGCCGCGGCGGCGCAACTCGGGCTCGGCTGCTCGCTCGTCCTCCGCGGTCATTCCCCCGCGCAACGGCTCGGCAACCTGCTCCTCGACGAACTCCTCGGCGCAAAGATCCACTGGTCCGGTGCGCGCACGCGGGATGAGGTGGCCGCGGAAGTAATGGCCAAGCTGCGCGCATCCGGCGCGCGGCCGTATCTGATTCCCGTCGGCGGCTCCAACGGCCTCGGCTCTCTCGGCTACGCGGTCGCGATGGAGGAAGCGCTTGATCAGCTGGCCGCCATGAAGCTCGCGATCGGCACGATGGTGTTCGCGAGCAGCAGCGCGGGGACGCAGGCCGGCCTCGTGCTCGGCGCGGCGGTGCGCGGATTCCCTGGCCGCGTGCTCGGCATCAGCATTGATTCCAGCGAGGCGGAGCTAAAGGCGCGCGTGACGGAGATCGCCCACGAATCGGCGAAGATTGCGCATTGCGCGGTCGAAGTCGCGAGCACGCTCGCTCCCATGGTGCGGGTGAACGCCGATTACCTCGGCGGCGGATATTCCGTGGTTGGCGAACTCGAGCGCGATGCGATCCGCACGGTCGCGCGCCTGGAGGGACTGTTGCTCGATCCGGTCTACACCGGCCGCGCCATGGGCGGGCTCATCGATCTCATCCGGCGGGGCGCAATCGCGAAGACGGAGCGCGTCCTCTTCTGGCACACCGGCGGCACGGCTGCGCTCTCGGCGTTTGCGGACAAGCTGTAACTACGCCTTCGCCCGGCGGTGCTTCATCCAGAGGATGTAGGCGGTGAGGCTCGCGTTGTTGGCGTAGCGCTTCGACGCAATCGCCGCGTCGGCGACGAGAGTGTAGACCGCCGGGTCCCAATCTGCGCAGAGCATCCATTCACCAAGCAGGTAGTTTGAAGTCGGACCCTTGCCGTCGACGGTCGCGGCGAAGGCGTTGCCTCCCTTCGCGATGACGTGGACGACGGTGTTGGCGAACGGGACGAGATCGGCGCGCGCGAGCCCGTAAGCGGGGCGGAGCGACGCGCGGTGGAGCCCGAGGATGTCGTAGGCGGCGTGGCCGACACTCTCAGACTTGGTTTTGTCGGCGCTCCACGGGAAATAGTGCCAGTTGTAGACAGGCACGCCGTTCAGGACGCGCGGATCGAACTGCTTGATGCCAGCGAGACACTCGGTAACGGATGCTTTGACGATGGCGTCGTAGCGCTTCACGCGCTCCGGCGCATCCCCGAGAATCTCATGGCACTCGGCGAGCCGTTGGTAGCCGCCGTCGAACATCATCTGCCGGTTGATCGAGTCGACGTTGTTGTTGATCTTCTTCCAGACGGGCTGTTCTGCCGGGTCGCGGATGAGGTTGGTGCCGGGTTGCACAAACCATTTTAGAAAATAGTCGTCATTCGCTTCGTCGCACTTGGCGATTTGGCTTTTCGCACGGTCGAGATACGTGACGCCGTAGCCGTGCGGGTTACCATCGGGCACCGTGGTTCTCCAGAGCGCGGGCCGCTGGAGAATGAGCTTCGCGCAGTAGACGACGTGCGCGACGGCGTCCTCGGTTTCGCAGCCGGCATATTGGGCGTTCTTGTGCGAGGCCGCCTCGGGGCACCAGACCTTGTCGACCCTGCCCGTCCACATCACACGCTGGCCGCCCTGGTCGACGGGGCGAAGATCGTTGCGCTGCGAAACGCACTTGTCGGCCCAAGCGATCATGAGATTCAAGAGTTCGAGGTCGCCGGTCACCTCGAACATCAGGCCCATCGCCTCGAGGTTGCGCCCGCCGGGGCCAAACGACCACGCGTTGTGACCGGGG
>Ga0163199_1001674_pt1 | contig 13747 bp, 9 predicted proteins | sample PL_2010_150m_FD_113537 | JGI IMG/M metagenome (GOLD analysis project Ga0163199, IMG submission 113537) | Freshwater microbial communities from Powell Lake, British Columbia, Canada to study Microbial Dark Matter (Phase II) - PL_2010_150m | ecosystem: Environmental > Aquatic > Freshwater > Lake ... | reverse complement strand
AGGCATTCCACCCTTGCCGCTTTCAGCCGCGCAGGTAGCAGCTCTTTCAGACCTTGTATTTGACCCGCCAGCGGGAAAAAAAGAATTAATACTTGAATTGCTCAGAGACCATGTCCCTCCTGGCGTTGACCCCGCAGCACTTGAAAAAGCAAACCTTCTAAGAACCATCGCACTTTGCGAAAAGCAGTCGCCGGTTGTTTCACCGCGCGATGCAGTAAAGATGCTTGGGATGATGAAAGGGGGGTATAACCTTGAAACACTTATAGAACTGCTTGAAGATGATGAGCTTGGAAGCGTTGCTGCAGAAGCACTCTCAGATACGATACTGGTTTTCAGGTTCTTTGAAAAAATACAGGAGCTCTCAGGATCAAATCCACATGCAAAAAAAGTCATGGAAAGCTGGGCGAGGGCAGAGTGGTTCACTCGTTGCCCTGGACTCCCAGATTCATTGACTGTAACAGTTTTCAAAGTGCCAGGTGAGGTAAATACCGACGACCTCTCTCCTGCATCGCGCGCTGCGAGCCGCCCGGATATCCCGCTCCACGCCCTCCACATGCTGGAGAACCGCTACCACAATGCAATTCCTGAAATTGAAGGTCTTAAAAAAAAGGGGTATCCGATAGCTTTTGTAGCCGACGTTGTCGGAACAGGCAGCAGCAGGAAATCAGCCATGAATTCAGTCATCTGGTGGATAGGGGATGACATTCATGGAGTCCCGAACAAACGCAGGGGCGGCATCATTCTGGGAAGCCAGATCGCCCCCATATTCTTCAATACCGCCCGTGACAGCGGCGCTATTCCCATAAGGTGCGATGTGTCGGAACTGAAAAGCGGAATCACAATTACAATAGATTTTGTTCGGCACATTATACTTGATGAAAAAGGGAGTAAGATAACGCAATTCCTGCTTGAACCAGAAACACTTCCAGATGAGTACAGGGCAGGTGGCAGGCTCTTACTTATTATCGGAAAAGAACTCACAAGAAAGGCGCAGGAAGCCCTCGGAAAAGGAGAATCAATGTTTATTGAATCCTCAGTACCTCAGGCATCCTCCTGCGGCTTCACCCTGGCGCAGAAGATGGTCGGGAAAGCATGTGGTATTGCAGGCGTCCGTCCAGGTCAGTCATGCCTTCCGAAAATTACCACAGTGGGTTCACAGGACACAACAGGTCCCATGACCGCTGATGAGATCAAAGAGCTTGTCTGCCTTGAATTCGGGGCCCCTCTGGTCATGCAGTCGTTCTGCCATACAGCTGCGTATCCAACTCCTGACGACAGGGATATGCACAAGACACTCTCCAGATTTTTCAGAGACAGAGGCGGCGTGGCGCTAAAACCCGGGGATGGCATAATCCATTCATGGTTGAACAGGATGCTCCTTCCGGATACAGTGGGCACAGGAGGCGACAGCCATACACGCTTCCCAATTGGCATTTCTTTCCCCGCAGGCAGCGGTCTTGTGGCTTTTGCTGCTGCGCTTGGCTTTATGCCGCTTGACATGCCTGAAAGCGTGCTAGTGCGATTCAGAGGTAGACTCAGGAAAGGGATTTTCCTGAGGGATGCCGTGAATGCCATTCCGTATTTTGCAATGCAGCAGGGAAAACTCTCTCTTGTTAAGAAGAACAAGAAGAACGTCTTTAATGGAAGGATAATGGAGATAGAAGGACTTGACCTCTCTGTTGAGGAAGCATTTGAGCTCACCGATTCAAGCGCTGAACGCTCAGCTGAAGCAGCGGTGATCGCGATTTCAGAGGAAAAGGTTTCCCTCTATTTGAAGGACAGCATTTCAATATTGAATTCACTATCAAAAGAGGGCTATTCCATTGCTGCTCTTGAAAACCGGATAAAGGAAATGGAAGAATGGCTTTCTCATCCAGCGCTTCTTAAAAGGGATGATGACGCGGAATATGCGGATACAATAGACATCGACCTGTCAGAGATCAGAGAACCACTGCTTGCATACCCCAATGATCCTGACCACATTAAGCCGCTCTCTGAGGCTGCGGGTGAAAAGATTGACGAGGTCTTTATTGGTTCATGCATGACGAATTTAAGTCATTTCAGCAACACTGCACAGATACTCAGGAAAGAGGGAAAGAGCGCATCGAAGCTATGGATTTCGCCACCCACAAGACTGGTGGAAGAACATCTTAAAGAGACTGGCGAATATGATGTATTTAAAAAGATTGGGGCAAGACTGGAGATACCGGGATGCAGTCTGTGTATGGGCAACCAGGCAAGGGTAGCAGATAACGCCTTTGTGTTCTCCACTTCCACGCGCAATTTTGATAACCGTATGGGTAAAAATGCGAAAGTATATTTAGGTTCGGCAGAACTAGCAGCCGTTGTTTCAATATTAGGGAGGATACCTTCGAATGAGGAATATTTTTCAAAACTCGATGGAATTGTGTGAAATGGAACAGATAGATAATCAGCTACCATCATCTATATCATATGCATTATCGGCATCATCCGAATCATTTGCATCATCTCAAACTATATATAACAGTTACGATAATCATTATAATGATGTGATGATTATGGAAGCTGTTACGCTGAGCATTGCTGCCCCACAAAAACCAAAAAACATGGAAGCGTTTGCAAAGACGCGAAAAACATCTTCTGGTGAGAGAGATCTTTCTATTCTGACCACAGCGGCAGTTGAGATCGCACACAACCTTAACGCTTCCGCAATTATCACATTTTCAGAAGAACCTCTGAAAATACCATCCAGCATCCCTTTTCTTGTGTTCACACCCCGAAAATCCACGATGATAAACGAACTCACTCGTTACATCGAAGAAAATAATAATAATATTTATGATAAAGTTGAAACCCGGGCACGCAGCGCATCTAATGATATCGGCGATGCTGCAGTAATCGCTTATATTAATAATCTGCTTGAATGCGGCGGTCTTGTCGTTGGAATAATAAGAATGAATGACAGCGATGCCATAGTAATATATGATCTTTCAACGAACAGGATCATGAAAAAGCTCAAGGAGTGTACTGAAAGGGTAGATGCCAGCGTCCTGCGGTCTGTTCTGAATGTCGCCCTTGAAATAGCAAGCCAGGGACGCGAAGGAAAATCATACGGGACCGCTTTTATTATCGGGGATTCGAACGAAGTGCTGCGGCGGTCTCATCCTCTTGTGATGAATCCATTTGAAGGGCAGACCAGGGATAGTTGCAATATTATAAATCCCGAATGCTGGGAGACCGTGAAAAGTTTTGCCCAGATCGACGGGATTTTTGTAATTACGGGAAAAGGAATAATACGCGCAGCGGGCAGATATCTTGATATCGACGCTAAGGATATGTCAGTGCAAAAAGGGCTGGGAGGAAGACATACTTCAGCCGCAGCTATTACACGGGATACAGAAACTATCGCTGTAACTGTATCTTCAAGCGGAGGGACGATCCGAATATTCAAGGATGGTCTTGAGCTCCTGAAGATCGAGCCAGATATCATGCTGGTGCAGTAATGAAGTTGTGGTTTCTGATTCTTCTGCTATTTATTTTTACGGCAGGATGTATTACTTCTGAAGTCCCTGCCGGGGCTCCAGGGCAGTATGAGCTTCCAGGTATTGATAACACTACAATATACTACCTCAATGCATCTTCAGTGAAAGTGGTGGACAGCGCAAGCAACGAAACCACCATAAAATACATGCTCGATGACAGCACCGAAATGAATTTTAAGGATCCTGTGGCTGTGAATTCATCAGGAATGAATGTTAGTTTCAATGTAACTTCAGAGCCGATATTCGGAAGGAGTTATATCAGGTTTGATTTCAGTTCAGAATTTTCCGGTTTCGTGGCATTCACCCAATCCGATGGTCTTGATTTTGTCAGAACTACAAAAGAGAATACGAGCGTCAGAGTTGTTCTGCCACCTGGACATACTACGGGATCAAGGTTCCTGGGCATTCCCACTCCAGAACCAGATAATGTTACAACTGATGCTATGGGAAGGGAAGTGCTGATATGGCAAAACCCGTATCCATACCAGATATCGGTAAAATACTACCAGAAGGGTGCTCCAGTGTTAATGTATTATTTTTCAATAATATTGATAGTATGCGTTGTTGTGATCTCAGGTTATTATTATCTGAGTATCAGGTCGTTGAGGAAAAAGCGCGGCGGGATAGAAAATACTCTAAAGAAAAAATAGCAACAGATTGGCATTATAGTCTTCCGCTAAACTTATGGCAAATAAATCTCTAACATAAAATTATATAATAACAATAATTCCCCATCTGTGAAAATCTGCGGAATCTGTGGATGATATTTCAGAGGACGATCCGCAGATTCGCGCAGATTTGTTGCATCTGGTTCGTACCAGTTCGTTGTTTGGTCCTTACTTTTTCAATTACTCATCAAGTATTGCTTCTGCGGTTTCCCTGTATGCATTCATAACATATGGGATACCTGAGATCTTTGAAGCTTCCTCTGTGAGCGCCATGACATCATTCCTGTTTATGGTAGAGAGGTTGAATCTTCTTGATCCTGCCATGAGCTGCTGCAGTCCGGTCCTGAACCTCTGGGCGTATGTGTAGATGCCAAGTGCTCCAAGCGGGAGGTGTTTCATGTCGTCGCCAAAGCGCTGTGAAAGCTCTTCGTAGCACACGAATATCTCCTCTGGTCTTGTTCCGAATTCAGAAACGGTCTTGGGTAGATCATTCTCATCTATCCATCTTCCGATGTTCTTGCCCACGAAGCCGGGTATCATCAGTGCGCGTCCCATGCAGACCGCTTTGAAGTATGGTGAACCCATTGCAAGAGCCTTGTACACGCCGTCCTCACTTGAGAAACCGCCTGCCATAGCAAGGTCAGGCACTCTCTCTCCCTTCTTGCTTAACTTCTCTGCGAACTCATAAGCAAGAGACTGCAGATAGAATGTCGGGATGCCCCATTCTTCCATCATTGGCCACGGGCTCATGCCTGTTCCACCAGGTGCGCCGTCGATGGTCAGAAGGTCTATCTTTGCCTCTGAGCAGTATTTGATTGCCATTGCAAGCTCAACCATGGAATATGCACCCGTCTTAAGTGTCACTCTCTTGAAACCAAGATCGCGAAGTCGGTCTACTTCATCCATGAATCCATCTTTTGTGACAAATCCAAGCCTTGAGTGTCTCTCGAACTCTTTTATTGCTGTTTCTTTATATGCAATTGCTATTGCCGGGTCCTGAGGGTCGGGTGTTACGATGTATCCTCTTTTCTTGAGTTCAATGGCTCGCTCAATAGTATTTACTTTTATCTCGCCACCTATGCATTTTGCGCCCTGTCCCCATTTAAGTTCAATGGTTTCAAGGTCGTGCTTTGATGAAACGTATTCAGCCACACCAAGCCTTGTATCTTCCACGTTCATCTGGACAAGTATTTCGCCATAGCCTTCATGGTATTTCTTGTATGTGGTGATGCGCCTGTCCATTTCAGGGGATGCCTTGATCTTCTTGTTGCTGTCAAGAAGAAGTCCGGGGTCAATGCCGCACACGTTCTCACCGCAAACGAGCGTGATGCCTGATATAGCGGCGCCTGCTGCGAAGTGTTCCCAGTTCTTGCGCGCAATCTCGGTCGATCCGAGGGCACCAGTGAATATGGGCACTTTCATTCGTACTTTCTGACTCCAGCCGTACTCTGTCTCTGTGTCCACTCTCGGGAAAATTGCCGTGTCCGGGTTTGGATCTTCTCCTTCGGGAAGTCCAAAGGCACCTACAGCATATCCCTGTATGTTCAGGTGAGAATAATCCACAGGGTAGTTCTTGTCCGCGCCTGCTGTGATGTTCCCGAAAGGTCCGGGATATATCACTTCGCGTCCTCTGAATGAGGATTTGAATATTTCACAGTTGCCGCGGCATCCATCCAAACATCTTGTGCATATCCCTGACATCGGGGATACGCTCTTTGACCGATTATAGGTCTGCGTCACTTCATTCGCATTGGGTTGTCTAAGATTCATATTTCCTCCAGGTTGGGTTTTTTAGAGCATGATGTGCCCTTCTGTATTGTAAACAGTTTATAGCGTTGTTGAACGCTCGGAAGCGGAAGGGAGTTTCCTTTATATAAATATTGCGCTAAGGAATAGGAAGGTGGTTTCCTCTATATTAATATTACGAACATTTAATACAAACTTCCTGTCTTTAAATAGTATATAGTAGGTAAGTGGGTGGACATGATCTTGAGAGGAACTGATTATCAATATCAAAAGGAGCATTCATGAAAAAAAAGGAACTGATTTCCATCGATATATCCGGAGTGGATCCAATAATCGATAAATACAATGCACAGCAGGGCTCGCTTATCTCAATATTGCAGGACATACAGGAAGAATACAGGTATCTGCCGCGTGAAGCGCTTGAGCTTACAGCCAGGCGTCTTGGCATCCCCAGGACACAGGTGTTTGGTGTGGCTACCTTTTTCAAGGCTTTCACTCTTAAGCCCCGCGGCAGGCAGCTTGTTCATGTCTGCATGGGTACAGCCTGTCATGTTCGCGGCTCGCAGAACGTGCTTGAAGAAGTGGAACGCAGGCTGGCGGTCAAAGCAGGGGACACGACGCCGGACGGGGAATATACACTTGAGACTGTCAATTGCGTGGGAGCGTGCGCTCTTGGTCCAGTGGTTGTCATGAATGAAGAATACCATGGACAGATGGGTCCCCTCAAAGTGGAAAAGATCCTGAAGAAAAAACGAGCCTGAAGGTGAATTAATTGAAGATATCGTCAATAAAGGAACTTAATGACCTGCGACGCAAGATCCAGGCGAAAAAGGATCCTGACAAATCCTGCATAACAGTATGCGGCGGACCGGGGTGCCTTGCAAAGCAGTGCCTTGCTGTCAGGGATGAATTCGTCAGTACTATAGCTGCAAAAGGTCTGAAGGATAAAGTGGACATCCGGACAACTGGCTGCCACGGTTACTGCGACCGTGGGCCAATTGCTCTCATATTTCCACAGGGGCTCTTCTACCAGAGACTGACAACAAAAGATGTTGATGAAATAATTGAAGAGACAATTCTCAATGGCAGGACTGTTGACAGGCTGATGTATACTGATACTGAAACAGGCAAGACCATTGAAAATGAAGAGGAAATACCATTTTATAAGAAACAGATGCAGCTTGTCCTGAAAAATAACCGCAGGATAGACCCTCACAGCCTTGAAGATTATATTGCTCTTGGCGGATACTCAGCACTCGCAAAAGTGCTGGGCGGGATGAAACCGCAGGATGTGATAAATGAAATAAAAAAGTCCGGACTGCGCGGGAGAGGGGGGGGCGGTTTCCCGACTGGCGTCAAATGGGAATCCACCCGCAGCGCGCCGGGTGAAGAGAAGTATGTTATATGCAACGCGGACGAAGGCGACCCCGGAGCCTTCATGGACAGGAGCATCCTTGAAGGCAATCCACACAGCGTTCTTGAAGGCATGATCATCGGCGCCTATGCCATTGGTTCGAACGAAGGATATGTATATGTAAGGAACGAATACCCTCTTGCGGTAAAAAACATTACGATCGCCATCCAGCAGGCGCGGGAACTTGGAATTCTTGGCGATAACATCCTTGGCTCAGGGTTCGGATTCGATGTCAGGATAAACAGGGGCGGCGGAGCGTTCGTATGCGGCGAATCCACTGCTCTCATGGCGTCTCTTGAAGGAAAGCCAGGAGAGCCGCGGGCAAAGTACATCCATACATCAGAGAAAGGACTGTGGGATAAGCCCTCAAATCTTAATAACGTGGAGACATGGGCAAACGTGCCGCTCATAATAAACAACGGCTCTTCCTGGTTTTCGAACATAGGCACTGAATCAAGCAAAGGGACGAAGGTTTTCAGTCTTGTGGGGAAGATAAACAACACGGGTCTTGTGGAGGTGCCAATGGGGATCACACTTCGTGAAATAATATTCGATATCGGTGGAGGTATCCCTGGAGGCAGAAAATTCAAGGCAGTTCAGACAGGAGGTCCCAGCGGCGGCTGCATACCTGAGAGCCTGATAGATCTCCCTGTGGATTATGAGAAGCTGACTGAAGTTGGCTCAATGATGGGTTCAGGGGGGATGATTGTGATGGATGAGGGCACCTGCATGGTGGATATCGCAAGGTACTACATAAATTTCCTGCAGGAAGAGTCGTGCGGAAAATGCGTGCCATGCCGCGAGGGACTTTTCAGGCTGGGTGAGCTCCTCACAGGTATCACGCAGGGCAGGGGAAGGATGGAAGACATTCCGCTGATAGAGGACTTATCAGGAATGATGAAAGATGCGTCCCTGTGCGGTCTTGGAACAACTGCTCCAAATCCTGTGATGTCAACTCTGAACTATTTCAGGGATGAATACATTGCGCACATAAAGGATGGGAAATGCCAGGCAGGCGTGTGCAGGGAACTCATAACCTTCAGCATCGATTCTGATAATTGCACAGGCTGCGGAGTATGCTTGAAGAACTGCCCGTCAGGCGCTATCACTGGTGAGAAAAAACAGGTGCATGTACTTGATGTTAATAAGTGCACCAAATGCGGGATATGCTATGATTCATGCAGGTTCGATGCTGTCAAAAAGGAGTGATCGCAATGTCTGAAAAGAATATTCAAAGGGGCGAAATGGTAACGTTCACACTCAACGGTGCGCAGGTCAAAGCGGATCAGGGATGGAGCCTGCTTGAAGCGATACGGTTCTATGGTCTTAATATTCCTACTCTCTGCTACGACGAAGGGCTTACACCCTATGGAGGGTGCAGGCTCTGCGTTGTGGAAGTAGGAAGCGGTAAGAGAGCAAAGCTCGTGGCGTCATGCGTTCATCCTGTAAAAGAAGGGCTAGATGTTCGCACGCACAGCAACCGCGTGTTAAAGACACGTAAGATGATACTTGAGCTTCTCATCGCAAGGTGCCCGAGTTCAAAGAAGCTTCAGGACATGGCTGCACTGCTTGAACTCAGAGAGGTCAGGTTCAGACCGCTTAATGATGACTGCATCCTGTGCGGGCTCTGTGTGCGCATGTGCGAGGAGCAGATGGGAGCAAAAGCAATCGGTTTTGCTGGAAGAGGAGGGGACAGGTACATTACAACTCCTTTTGATATGACCTCGGAGGAATGTCGAAAGTGCGGTGCATGTATGTATATCTGCCCTGCCTGCGAACTGCGGTGCCAGGGCCCGAATGCGGAAACCACACTGTGCAGCGGATGTATCAATACCGAGCCCGTCTGCACAAGTAAGTTCGATGATGCCATGTGCTTCATGGTGCCATGCCTCTCGTGTGTGAAAAAACCGGAGGATGTTAAATAAAAAATAATCGGTTTTTACGTTATTAAATAAATAAAATCAAAATGTCTGGAGGATCAATATGTCATTAACAAAAGTAAATGCAACGGCGGCAACGCTGACAAAGAACAGAACAGAAGGCTCAATCACAAAGTTAAGCGGAATGTGCGTAACATGCGTGGATGGATGCATAGGGATGTGCGAGATAGGAAAATCTGCTTATCGCGGTACCGAGGTAATCTATCCCCAGCCGTTCGGTATTATTACCGCGGCTTCTGAGAAGGATTACCCACTCGACCTTAGCCACTTCAATATACTTGGCACTGCTGTGGGGGCACATGGAATAGAGGCTGACAGCAATGTGGCCATTTTCCCGAATGTTGACCTTGAGGTCAGAATAGGTAAGGAAAAAGATATCAAATTAAGGCTTCCATTTATCATCCCTGGTCTTGGGAGCACCGCAGTTGCAAAGAGCAACTGGGACGGGCTTGCGATTGGCGCCGCGATGTCAGGCGTCCCTCTCACGATAGGTGAGAATGTTTGCGGCATGGACTCACAGTCCACTATCGAGGATGGAAAGGTCGTGGATTCGCCTGAGCTTGCAAGCAGGATAAAGATGTACCGCGATTGGCAGACCGATGGCTACGGCGATATCATTTTGCAGGCGAACGTTGAAGATACTGTGCTTGGAGTACAGGAATATGGTCTGGAAAAACTTGGTGTAGAGACCGTAGAGCTGAAATGGGGTCAGGGGGCAAAGAACATCGGCGGCGAGGTCAAGCTCAATACGCTTGAGCGCGCAAAACTGCTCAAGAGCCGCGGATACGTGGTACTGCCTGACCCGACAGACCCTGATGTTGTAAAAGCGTATAAGGCAGGAAGCTTCCATGAATTCGAGAGGCACAGCCGCGTTGGGATGGTCACGGAAGAAGGATTCATGAAGCGTGTGGAAGTACTGCGGGACGCAGGAGCAAAGCATGTGTTCTTGAAGACCGGCGCATACAGACCCGCCGACCTTGCAAGGGCGGTAAAATATGCAAGCAAAGCTGAACTTGACCTTTTGACAGTGGACGGGGCAGGCGGCGGCACAGGTATGAGCCCCTGGAGAATGATGAACGAATGGGGCATCCCGCAGGTGGAAATATACTCGCTTCTCTACAGGTACCTCAAGAAACTCGATGACAGAGGCGAGTTCGTGCCAGATGTGGCTGTAGCAGGAGGACTCACCATGGAAGACCATATCTACAAGGGTCTGGCGCTTGGTGCGCCTTATTTCAAGATAGCAGGTATGGCACGCGCGCCTCTTGCTGCAGCTATGGTAGGCAAGACCATAGGCAAGAAGATTAAGGAAGGCAAGGTGCCTGTGTACATCAGCAGGTTCGGGAATAGCGTGGATGAGATCTTCATAACCGCACCTGAACTCAAGAAGAAATACAATGGCAGGTTCGTGGATATCCCACCCGGAGCCATTGGAGTATATACTTATTTCCAGAGGCTTGCACAGGGCTTGCGCCAGCTCATGACCGGGAACAGGAAGTTCGCTTTGAGCTACATAGAGAGAGGCGATATCGCGGCGATAACGAAGGAAGCGGCTGATGTATCAGGGATCCCGTATATAATGGACGTGGACAGGGACGAAGTTGAAGGGATCCTAAATTCTTAAATCGCTTTCAAAGGGAGCAAAAAGTTAAATTTGCTCCCTTGCTATTTTTGCTCTAAATCCTGATTTTACCCACTTGAAACTCAACAAGCTGATCAAATTATTAAAATTCACAAACACGAATATCAATTGAGGCTTCCGGAACAAAGAAAAAAGATGCAAACCTTATTATCTTGAAAGATATATCAAATAATCATGGCGGAGCATGAAACATGATAGTTAAACATCATGAAAGAATACATTTGGACGAAGGGAATCTCTGCAAAAAATGCATGAGCGAGCTTGAGAACCTGTACATATACCTTGAACTTTCGACAGAAGAACTTGATCTTCTGGATATGCCGAGGCGTTCATTTACCGTTCACTTTCCTGTGCACATGGACTCGGGGAAAACTAAAATGTTCCTGGGGCACAGGGTTCAGTATAATGATGCAAGAGGTCCGACCAAGGGAGGAATAAGATTCCATCCTGAGCTGACACTTGACGATGTGAGAGACCTTGCTTTTCTCATGGCGCTCAAATGCGCCGTGGTGAACATTCCATTCGGAGGAGCAAAGGGTGGGGTCGCTGTTAATCCCAAGGAACTCAGCAGGAGAGAGCTTGAGCTGGTGACCCGTGGTTACATCCGCGCGATCGCTGACTACATAGGACCTTATAAAGACATACCAGCTCCCGATGTTTACACTGATGAAAAGATCATGGTCTGGATACTGGATGAATTCGAGAAGATAAAAGGTGAACATGTTCCCGCCGTCGTGACTGGAAAACCCATCGAACTCGGGGGAAGTAAAGCCAGGAGCTATTCCACATCCCTTGGCGGCATCCATGTTCTTGAGGAAGCCATGAAAAAAATAAAAATGAATAAGGCAAAATCCTGCATAGCGATACAGGGTTTCGGGAATGTGGGCGAGAACGCGGCGCGCATACTCCATAAGACCGGGTATAAGATAACCGCGGTAAGCGACTCCAAAGGCGGTGTATTGAACGATGAAGGTCTTGATATCCCGGAGTTGATGGAACACAAACAAAAGACCGGAAGTGTAATGGATTTCAGGGGCTGCAAGAACATAACGAACGAGGAACTGCTCGTATCTGACTGTGACATACTCATCCCTGCTGCGCTCTCGGAACAGCTCAATGAATATAATGCAAAAGATGTAAAGGCAAAACTTATCCTGGAACTTGCAAATGCCCCCACAACAATAGAGGCGGACGGGGTATTCCAGGATAAAAAAATACTGGTCATTCCCGACATACTTGCCAATGCCGGAGGCGTTGTTGTAAGCTTTTTTGAATGGGTCCAGAACCTGAATAACGATTACTGGGAGGAAGATAAGGTGCTGGAGAAGCTAAAGTCCATCATGGTAGCTTCTTTCAATGATGTATATGGAATTTGCACGCAAGAGAATGGCAGCATGAGGCGCGCAGCATACCAGCTGGCAGTAAAAAGGATACTGCACGCGGAAAGATTGCGCGGGAACCTATAAAAAAGCGCGTTTGATAATCTTCTAATTTTTTCCTGCGGTATCGTGTACCCACCACTCGCCTTCAAGAGCATGCTCTTTCTTCCAGATGGGAACTTCACTTTTGAGCCGTTCTATTGCTTCTCGCAGCACGGGGAACATCTGCTCCCTGTGACCTGCTGCCACAACGATATATACGATATCCTCCCCCTTCTGGATGATGCCTGTCCTGTGGTGCATCAGTACATCAGTGATGCCTTCTTTCTGTTTTAGTTGAACGCATATTTCATCCATTTTTTGCAGCGCAACTTCACCGTACGACTCAAATTCAAGGAACTCTGTTCTTGCATTCTCTGAAACCGCCCTGACTATGCCTGTGAACGTACCGATAGCTCCTGCTTTATCGATATTTCCAGAACTTCTGATCTTTTTTACAAGCGATTGAATTGTATGGAACTCCGGCTGCTTCTGCACCATATCCACAATAATATCAATATCTGCAATATCAATCTCAGCGTTTTCTTTTCTGTCCAGCCTTAGAATGATATTCTGAACTTCAACATCGCCAAGAGCGATTTTCGGGAGCGTGCTCTCCTTCCATCCCTCAACGACAGCAAAATCCATACCTTCGTCTGCAAGTTCAGAAAGGGCGCATTCAAGGCTGTTATCATTCGAGAATTTTACAAGCTCATGCGGCGTTACCCCTATCACAACATCAGCACCAGCTCTTGAATGTTTCCATGTATCAGTGTTGGGCGTGTTCATGCTGTGTTTGTGCATGTGCTTTATCGTGCCTACTGTACCTTTTTCCTTGAGCGCCTTCACAATCCGTTCCACTAATGTGGTCTTACCTGTTTTTTTATAACCCACGATTGAAATTATTTTCATGAACTACATTGATTCTGGCGCAACTATTCCAAGAGTGTCAAGGGCATTTGCAAGTACGATGCGTGAGCATTCCACAAGCGCAAGCCGCGCAGCCCTGAACTCTGGCTCTGCGCTGATTACAGGGACATACCTGTAGAACTGGTTAAAGGCGTCTGCAAGTTCCCTTGCATAAATGGCTATAAGGTGGGGCTTTAGCTCGCGCGCTGCGGTGTCAATGGCATTCTCAAATCCCGCAAGCTTCTTAATGAGCGCTGTCTCCTGATCTTCAAGCAGAATCCCGGCATCGAATTTCTCAAACGTGATGCCATCATCCTTCGCGTTCTTGATTATGCTGCACGCCCTGGCGTGGGCATATTGAATGAATGGCGCGCCCTGTTTTTCAAAGTCAACCGCTTCAGCCCAATTGAATGTTGTGGCTTTTTCAGGAGAGATGCGAACGATATCGTACCTGACAGCGCCTATGCTTACGAACTCAGCCACTTT
>Ga0163199_1001673_pt1 | contig 13748 bp, 6 predicted proteins | sample PL_2010_150m_FD_113537 | JGI IMG/M metagenome (GOLD analysis project Ga0163199, IMG submission 113537) | Freshwater microbial communities from Powell Lake, British Columbia, Canada to study Microbial Dark Matter (Phase II) - PL_2010_150m | ecosystem: Environmental > Aquatic > Freshwater > Lake ... | reverse complement strand
TTAAAGAACAATTAACCTATCTTAATGAGAAGTACAGTCTTAATCTTGATTCTCGACTTTGGAATACTTTTATAGAAGAAATGACACCGGAATCTTTGAAACAAATGAAACTATTCGTTTAGTCACAACGTACTTAGACTTCACAACAACAAAGCACAAACACAAATATTCGTATGGCAGAAAAAATAATTCGTGTAAAAGGGGCAAGACAGCATAACTTAAAAAATGTTGATCTTGAGATACCAAGCAATAAACTTGTTGTCTTTACCGGCGTAAGCGGAAGCGGCAAATCTTCCTTAGTATTTGATACTATTTATGCTGAAGGGCAGCGCCGCTATGTTGAAAGTTTATCATCTTATGCACGGCAATTTTTAGAACGTATTAATAAACCGGACGTTGACCTTATTACCGGAATTAGTCCTGCTGTTGCCATTGAGCAGAAATCAGGTTCAAAGAATACCAGATCAACAGTTGGCACAACAACGGAAGTCTATGATTATTTACGTCTGCTTTTTGCGCGTGTCGGTAAAACTATCTGTTTCAATTGCGAAAAGGAAGTAAAGAAAGATACAACTGCAACCGTGGTTGAATTTTTATCTTCACTAAAAGAGGGAACAAAATGTTATCTCGCCTTTCCCCTTACTGCACACGAGGGAAGAAATGTAAAAGAAGAAGTTGAATTAATTAAGAAGCGAGGTTTTTTCAGAATCTTTTTAAAGAATGAACTGTATGATCTAAACGAAACCACTTTAAATCCAAAATCAAAAAAAGATATTCGCGTTGTAGTTGAAAGATTAAAGATCACGCAAGAAAATCTACGCGAGAAACTAGCCGATTCTATCGAAACAACATTTAAGGAAGGTGAAGACCGGTTAATTATAATCAATGCGGAGACGAACGAACAAACCGAATTCAACAAATTTTATGAGTGTTGCGGTATTCGATATGAAGAACCGGAACCGAGATTTTTCTCGTTCAACAATCCGTTTGGCGCTTGCCCGGTTTGTCAGGGATTCAGCAAAGTTATCGGTGTTGATATGAATCTGGTGGTGCCGAATCCAAATTTAACTTTACTCGAAGGTGCAATTGCTCCCTGGCGAACGCCGAAGTTCAGCCAATATTTTCGCGAATTAGTTCAACATGCTAAAAAATATGAAATTCCCTTAACCATTCCTTATAAAGATATATCTTCGGATACCGTAAATCTTATCCGCAAAGGAACAAAAGATTTTACAGGCATTGATGAATTTTTTGAAAAGCTCGAAGGAAAAACTTATAAAATGCATATCCGCATTTTGCTTAGCAAATACCGCGGTTACACTACATGCCACGCATGCAAAGGGACTCGTTTGCGTCGAGAAGCGCTTCAAGTAAGAATTCAAGATCATTCAATTTATGATCTTGTAAAACTCTCTATTGATAAAACACTTGCCTTCTTTACCGGGCTAAAACTTACCGAATATGAAACAAAAATAGCAGAACGCATTTTAAAAGAACTCCAAAGACGTTTATCTTTTTTGAATGATGTCGGGTTAAGTTACTTAACGCTTGACCGATTAAGTTCAACGCTTTCGGGTGGAGAAACACAACGGATAAATTTAGCTACGGCACTCGGTTCGGCGCTTGTTGGAACTCTTTATGTTTTAGATGAGCCAAGCATCGGACTTCATCCCCGTGATAACGAAAAACTGATCCGCATTTTGAAAAACCTAAGAGACATCGGTAATTCCGTATTAGTGGTAGAACATGATGAAGAAATGATCCGCACCGCTGATGTTATTGTGGATATGGGTCCAAAAGCAGGTCAGCATGGCGGAGAAATTATTGCTCAGGGAACGACGGAAGAAATTCTTCAAAACGAAAAATCAATTACAGGAAAATATTTATCGGGTAAACTATCAATCCCCTTACCTGAGAAAAGAAGAACGGCAAAAACTTCATCTTTAAAAATTATTGGAGCGCGCGAACACAATTTGAAAAATATTGATGTTGATATTCCTCTCCATAAATTAGTTGTTGTTACCGGTGTAAGCGGTTCGGGAAAAAGCACACTCATCCATGACATTCTTTACGGCGGTACTGCAAAATATCTCGGGATGAATCCTTCCACAATCGGAAATTTCGATGAAATTAGAGGGACTCAATATATCGATCATGTTGAGATCGTTGATCAGTCGCCCATTGGCAAATCGCCGCGCTCAAATCCGGTTAGCTATATAAAAACATACGAAATGATCCGGGAACTTTTTGCTGCAACGCATCAGGCAAGAGCCCGCGGATACAAACCGGGATTCTTTTCCTTTAATGTTCCCGGCGGAAGATGCGATGCGTGTTCAGGGGATGGATTCATCAAAGTAGAAATGCAGTTCCTTGCTGATATTTATTTGGAATGTGAAGACTGCAAAGGAACCCGCTTCAAAAAAGAAATACGCGAAATTACATACCGGGGGAAAAATCTTGTTGAAGTTTTGGAAATGACCGTTGACGAAGCGGTGGAACATTTTCACGGAAACGAGAGAATTGTCCGCTCATTAAAAGTTCTTGCCGATGTTGGTTTGGGATATATCAAACTTGGTCAACCTTCAAATACGCTCTCTGGCGGTGAAGCTCAACGCATAAAATTAGCATTACACTTGAATGCTCAGCACGATAGAAAGCATACACTCTTTATTTTTGATGAACCAACTACGGGGCTCCATTTCGACGACATTTCTAAATTGTTGAATTGCTTTGACATGCTAATTGAAAAAAATAATTCCGTTGTTATCATTGAACATAATTTGGATGTGATCAAATGTGCGGATCATGTTATTGATCTGGGTCCGGAAGCTGGAGAAAACGGAGGAGAACTTGTTGCAGCCGGAACTCCTGAAGAGATAGCGTCAAACAGTTATTCATTAACCGGACAATTCTTACAACAACGACTTCGTTAATTAGAGAGTTAGCAAAAATATTCTGCGCAGAATGGCAAGAATATTTTCAGTGCGTTGAAAATTTAATCACTTATTTCACGTTACACAAAGATTAGGCTAAACCAGTCTTAATCGTAATCTTTTTCTTAATCTTACTCGTTTTTTATTTATTTAAGCAGATTATGATTAAGAACATAATTATGATTCAGAATAATTTTCATTCCTTGCGTAACGTGAGTCACTTAATTAAGAAACCGTGCCTCCGTGACTTAGTGAAAGGATTTTATTGCACGAAGTTCCGCAAAGTCAGCACGAAGTTTCACAAGGAAAACCAACTTATTCTCCGAGGTTTATTAGCAGTTAGCAAGAAAAATTTCTTACTAACTTTTTGTTGTCATTCCGTTTAAGCCGTTCGTAACGCTTGCAAAATATTCATCCTTGCTGCGCGGACTGACGGTAAAAATCCACCAAGAAAACCCATCGTTACAGAAAAAAGTAAAGATGAAATTATTATTGTCGGTGACAGTGCAAAACTAAATGCCAACTCAGAGAATGAACCAAAGTTTAAAGTAGAAATTGATACGAACTGCAGAAGCGATGCGAGCGCAAGCCCAATTGCTCCACCGATTAACGCAATAAGAAATGACTCGGCTAAAAATGCCGCTAAGATGTTCCTTCTTCTAAATCCTAATGCGCGCAACGTTCCAATCTCAACAGTTCTATTTGCAACCGAAGCGTACATCGTTATCATTGCGCCGATCGTTGCGCCGAGACTAAAAATAACCGTAATAAAAATTCCTAATATTCTAATAAATCCCGCCATCATCTCAGATTGTTTTTCAAAAAATTTAGTTTCTATTTCCGGTTCATAAGGTTGAAGCCGTTTATCGGTATCAAATGCAAGTTTAAAGGAAGCATATTCAGAAGGATTTGCTAATCGTAAAGTCATTGTTGAAACCGCATTTCCTCTGCTGAAGGCATCCAAAAGTTGTAGAGCGTCTCCCCAAATTTCAGAATCAAAACCGCTGCCGCCCGCAGAGAATATTCCGACGACGGACCAAAAATCACCGGCAAATTTAATTTTATCACCGATCTTGCAGCCGTAAAATCTGCTTGCAATTGATTCGCCAACAATTAATTCGCGCCTGCCCGGTTCAAAATTTCTTCCTTCAATTAATTTTACATTTGGACGGAGAAGTTGAACTTGTTCCGACACGCCGCGCACGGTAATATTGCTTAAACCGCCGCCCTGCTTTTCTAAATTGATAATTACAACCGGCTCACCTGAGATGATCTGCTTCCCATCGGAATTTTTTGCGATGTTCGGTAAAGATGAAACGATGCTTTGAATATCGCCGGGAATAATACTTGAGATTTCTCCGTTAGCAGATTTACGTGCGATAAGAACATTGTCCTCCGAGCCGGTTAGCGTGAGAGTTTTTTGCACACCGTAAGCCATCATTAAAACAGCAGCAAACACGAATACAACGAGCGCGATACCGGTTACTGTAATTCCGGTTGTAAGTTTACGCGAAGTAAAATTTCTTAAACTGTATTTCAAGGGTATTTTCATTTGCGGAACCTTTGTTAGTTAGTTGTCAAGGGTCATTAGTCATTAGTCATTAGCAATAAGTAGGTTTTCTCAATCTTAATCGTATTCTTAATCGTAATCTTGTTCTACATCTTTTTTCATCAACCATCAAACGTAATCCTTCAAACATTGTAATCTTATTTATCCTACAAACCGGAAGCCTTCAACTATCTGCATTTTTAGTGCTCTCTGAATCGGAGAAAGTGATGATAAAAATCCTATTAATAATGCCGATAAAGCCGCCAGCACAACAGTTATTGGCTCGATCTGAAAGATTGGAAAAACTCCTTTAGGAATAACTTGCTCTAATCCTTTTACAAGCGGAAATGTTAGCGCTAAACCAACTGCTCCGCCAATTATGGAAATAAAAAGTGATTCACCCATTATCAATCCAATTAAATGGCTACCAGTAAACCCGATGGTTTTCATCACTGCATATTCTCTTGTTCGTTCGCGCGCCGACATGATCATCGTATTGCCGAGCACCAGTAAAATTATTCCGATGATAACAAAAGAGAGGATATTCATAGCCGTTATTATGGCGCTTGTTGAAGCCAGGAAACTTTGTGCAAATGCGCGTTCCGATTCAGTTTTCGTTTCTGCATTTGAATTTTTAAAGAGATCATCGATCTGCTTGGAAATTATTCCCGCCTGTGCGGGGTCTTTTATTTGAACAACATACCAGCCGACTTCCCCGGCACGTTCTGGCGTTTCTTTTTTCATTCTTTCATTAATATAATTCCAATGAAAAAGCATTTGTGTCGCATCAGTAGTTTTGTCCCGCGGCTGATAAATTCCACGGATAACAAACTCCCATTTGCCCGGATAAATATCTCCCTCAATCGGCATCACATCTCCGACTTTAAGTTTGTATTGCTTGGCGATATCCCGACCAACGATACAAGAGTTTTGTTCTCGTTTAAATGTTGCCAATTCGTTTTTAGACAAAAGAAATTCGGGATAAACATCGAACATGGTTTCCGCATCGCAGGCAAAGCGTGCAAAGAATTGGTTTTTGTCAATGTAAACTCCCTGGAACCAGGTTGCAAATGTAACCGTGGTAACACCGGGAACTTCTTTAATCTTATCGCGGTATGTGTAAGGCAGCGGAAAAATAAATGAAACTGCCTGGCGGGTTATAAGCCGATTTGCCGATGTAGCCTCAACGCCAACATACCATGCGGTTACAACCGTTCTCAAAACACCGAAAGCAATTACGGCGATCGCTATTCCGAGAATGGTTAAGAAGGTTCGGAGTTTATGGCGAAAAGCATTTTTGAAAATGAGTTTAAAAATTTTCATAATGGTTCCTAAATTAAATCCCCTTTTTCAAGCTGACGGATATTGCTGGCTTTTTCTGCGGCGTGCGGATCGTGAGTTACCATCAAAATTGTCTTTTTAAATTCTTTGTTTAATCTATCGAGAAGAATTAAAATTTCTTGCGCAGAGTTTTTGTCAAGATCGCCTGTCGGTTCGTCTGCAACAAGAATAAGGGGATCGGTTACAATTGCTCTTGCGATTGCAACGCGCTGTTCCTGCCCGCCGGAAAGCTGTTTCGGATAGTGAAACATTCTATCTGTCAGCCCAACCACATCTAAAGCAGCTTCAACATGCTTTTTCTTTTCAGCTTTGGATAAATGGGTTAGCATTAACGGAAGTTCAATATTTTCGTAAGCGGTTAACACGGGAATGAGATTATAAAATTGAAAAACAAACCCGATGTTGCTCGCACGCCATTTTGCAAGTGCAGATTCACCCAATAAAGTAATATCCTCACCGTTCACAAGAATGTTTCCTTTTGTTGGTTTATCGATTCCGGCAATTAAATTTAAAAGCGTAGTTTTACCTGAGCCGGAAGGACCCATCAATGAAAGAAATTCACCATCCTGAACATCAAGAGAAATATTGTTCAGCACAGGAATTTCAAAACTATCTCTTGAATATGATTTTGAAACATTTTGTACTTGAATAATCGCTGGCATTTTGTCTCCGTTTTATTTTAATTTTTGGTATGAATTAAAGTCTCCTAATTCGTAATTCCTAATTCCTAATTCCTAATTTGTATTTTGGTTCCGTCTTTAATTTCTTTCGACGGATTGTCAATAACTTTTTCGCCATCAGTTATGCCGGAAAGAATTTCAATGTAAGTGCCCACTTTCTCTCCAATCGAAACTTTTACTTGGCTCGCTTTATCATTGATGATCTTATAAACAAAATATTGATTTTCCTGCTGAATTAATGCGGAAGCTGGAATAACGAGTTTTGGTTTTTTGTTCAACATTTCCGCGCTTACGGGTTCATTCAAAAAAAGAACTTTCGCACGCATCTCCGGCAAAACTTTTTTATCGTAATTTTTAAAACCGATTTTTACCATTACGGTTGCTTTTGCACGATCTGCAGTTGGAACAATTTTAGCCACGTAGCCGGGATACCGAAGATCGGGATACGCCTCGAGAGAAATTTCACAATCTTGATTTGGTTTTATTCTTTCGATATTCGATTCGGAAACATCCGCTTCAACTTGAAGAGAAGACATATCAGCCATAGTTACTACTGCGGCTTTTGAAGAAGCGCTTGCTGCAAACGGGGCAACTATTTCACCTACATCAGCGTTTTTGGTTAAAACAGTTCCATCAAATGGTGCGCGGATCAACATATTTTCCATTGCAACTTCTGCCCCCAACACTTGTGCTTTTGCAATTGCAATGGATGCTGAAGTGCGGTTCAATCTTGCTTCTGCGGCATCAAGTTCTGATTGTGCAGCCGAACCTGAATTGAAAAGTTTTTTTGTCCGGTTGAAAGTGTTTTCAGCATCTTTTAAATCAGCTTCACTAAATTTTAGATTTGCTTTTGCCTGTTCCAGCTGTGCGTTGATATCGCTGTCGTCAAGCTTTGCAATCACTTGATTTTTCTTCACTGCATCGCCTTCAACAACTCCCAGAAATTTAAGTCTTCCGGTTCCCTTTGATGCAACGGCGGCTTTTCTTTGCGCAACAATATATCCGCTTGCGGTTAATATTGCATTTGATTGCGAGGAAGAAACTTTTGACGCGGTTACAACAGATACCTCGATGGTGGAGGAGAAAATGTAACTCCACGAGAAATAAAAAAGAAAAAAGAGAGCTGTAATTCCTAAAACCCAGGCGATCAAGGAGCTATTTCGGGGGTTTCTGCTTGATGCAGAATTAAGGGGACGGTCTATTTTAAGTGAAGTAAGGTCAGCATTCTTATTTTCCATGGTTCGCCAATTTTTTCTGAGAAGTTCGATATTCTAAAATAAGCATCACTCTGCATTTTCAAAAGAAAAAAATATTTAATCCAATGTGAGTGGTAAGCGTTTATAAGTTTTATCTTTATTAGCTGATATTGAACCTCGGGGCATAAGATGGTTTTCTTTGTGAAACTTTCTGCCTACTTCGAGGAACTTAGTGCAGCAAAATCCTTTCACGAAGTATCACGAAGGGTTTCACAAAGTATCACGAAGTTGGTTCATCAGCAATTAATAATATTCTTCCGGTTGTAATATCTTATCAGTTTTATCTTTAATAACGGCTAATAAAGTTCTGGGCATAAGTTGGTTTTCTTTGTGAAACTTTCTGCCTACTTCGAGGAACTTCGTGCAACAAAATCCTTTCACGAAGTACCACAAAGGATTTCACAAAGTATCACGAAGCAGGTTATGAGCGGTTAATAATATTCTTCCGGTTGTAATATCTGTGTTTCGCAAAAGTAAATTTTTTGTAATTGAAGTTCTTTTTCTCTAATTTTCTCTGCACAGATTATAACAAATATCATTCATTGTACTTAAACTTACGTGTATCCGTAAAATATAATTAGGTGTCTTCGTGAAAAAGAAATCTTCGAATCCAGTAAGCTCCACAAGTAAAACCATGGAGCAACCGGCTACACAACAACAAGTTATGGATTATAAAGAATTGTTTGAATTTGCCGTTGATGGAATATTACTCGGTTCGCCGGAAGGAATTATTTTAAGCGCCAATTCCTCCATGCACAAATTGTCCGGAAGAACTTCTGATCAATTGATCGGCAAACATGTAAGTATTTTGTTCAGCGAAGAGGAATTAACGAAACTTCCGTTAAGATTTGATCTGCTAAAAAAAGGGGAAACGGTAATAAGTCAACGGAAACTTCTCCTTCCCGACGGTGGATTTCGGTCTATCGAAATGCACACGAAGACGATGCCCAGCGGAAATTTTCAATCGATTTATCATGATATATCAGACCGCATCAGAACGGAGAAAGCTCTAAAAGAAAGTGAAGAAATTTTCCGTAAAACTTTTTACATCAGCCCTGACTCAGTTAATATCAACCGTTTAGATGATGGCATGTACGTTTCTATAAATGAAGGATTTACTAAAATAATGGGATATACCGAAAGTGAAGTTATTGGCAAAACTTCTGAAGAGTTAAAAATTTGGGTAAATCCTGTGGATCGAAAAACACTTGTCAAAGGATTAAAAAAAGATGGGATCGTTCAAAACCATGAAGCACAATTCTGTAAAAAAAACGGTGAAATAAGATTTGGACAAATGTCTGCTTCCCTATTAGAACTTACCGGTGTTAAACATATCGTAAGCGTTACCAGAGATATCACAGCTCAGAAAAAAATTGAAGAAGAATCCAAGAAGTCGGAATCTAAATTACGTGCGATTTTTTCTGCAATGACGGATGTAATCTTAGTAGTCGATTCAAATGGGAGATACCTTGAAATTGCACCCTCGAACCCTTCTCTGCTTTACAAACCGCCAATCGAATTGCTGGGAAAAACAACACATGAGGTTTTTCCAAAAGAACAAGCAGACTTCTTTATGCATCATATTACAACGTGCTTAACATCTCAACAAGAAACAAGGATGGAATACTCCTTAGAAATTGCGGAAAAGAAACTCTGGTTTTCGGCAATTCTTTCTCCGCTAAACGAAAACTCCGTTCTTCTTGTGGCTCGTGATATTACCGAAAAAAACTTAGCCGAACAGGCATTAAACATTAGTGACAAAACCTATAAAGGTATTTTGAATACTATAAATGAGGCAATTTATATTCAAGATGAAGATGGTACTTTTCTTGATGTAAATGAAGGGGCAGTAAAAATGTACGGATATTCCCGCGAAGAGTTGATAGGGAAAAATCCTCTCTTTGTAGCTGCTGAGGGTAAAAATGACCTTCAAAAAGTTGTTGACTTAGTTAAGTTAGCGTTTGAAGGAACTCCTCAACAATTTGAGTTTTGGGGAAAAAGAAAAAATGGTGAAGTTTTTCCGAAGCTGGTGCAAGTTTACAAAGGTATCTATTTTGAAAAAGATGTTATCATTGCGGTTTCTCAAGAAATTACCGAAAGTAAAAAAGCAAACAAAGCATTGCGAGAAAGCGAAGAACGGTACCGTCAGTTATTTGAAAACTCTCCACTTGGTATTTATCGCACAACACCCGATGGACGCATCCTTGCAAGCAATCCCGCACTTGATCGTATGCTGGGATATTCATCTTTTGAAGAATATTCTTCCCGGAACCTTGAACAAAAACCTGATGCATCTTACAATAGAAAAGAATTTAAAAAACGACTCGAACGGGACAATGTGATTACAGGGCTGGAGGCTGAATGGCTCAAGAAAGATGGAACTCCTCTCTTTGTGCGTGAAAACGCTATGGTTGTCCGGGATGAGAACGGCGTGGTTTTGTATTACGACGGGACGGTGGAAGATATCACCGAACGGAAACTATCCGAACAAAAACTAAAAGAGAGTGAAGAACTCTTTCGCAATTTGATCGAAAATATTACGGATGTCTTTTATATTTCCGACGAAAATGGAAGAATGAAATATTGCAGCCCAAACTTTTTTAAATTTACCGGATTTTCTCCGGAAGATATTATGGGTCACATCTATATTCGCGTTGTTGCACTCGTTGATCGAAGAAAGGTTGTGGAGCATTATACAAGTGAAACATTCAACGGGGTACTGGATACAAACATGGAGTTGAGGATCCAAAGAAAAGATGGAACATTGTTTTGGGCTGAACAAAATACCCGCATTGTTCGAGATGAAGAAGGAAAGGTTGTTGAATATAGAAATGTTGCGCGAGATATTAGTGAACGCAAAAAAGCTGAAAAGGAACTGCTTAAAAGTGAAGAGCGATATCGGCTTATATCCAATTTATCATCTGATTATATCTTCTCAACAAAAATTACACAGGATGGAAATGCAGAACTTGATTGGGTTATGGGGGCTTTTGAAAAAATAACCGGCTACACATTGGAAGAATATAAATCTATGGGCGGCTGGAGGAAGGTAGTACATCCAGAAGACAGGCAAAAAGATCGCCAAGATTTTCAAAAACTGCTTAAGAACCAAAAAGTAGTTAGTGAAGTAAGAACGATTCAAAAAAACGGAAATATCGTTTGGACTAGATCCTATGCTCAACCAATTTGGGATGAAAAAACTGATAAACTTGTTGGTATTTATGGTGCCGCTCAGGACATTACCGAACAAAAACTGGCTGAGGAACAATTGCGGAGATCAGAAATTCATTTTCGCTCTGTTTGGGAAAATTCGGCGAGCGGAATGAGACTTACAGATAAAGATGGCAACATCATCGCGGTGAATAGTGCTTTTTGTCAGATGGTTGGGAAATCAAAAGAAGAATTAGAGCATTTTAACTTATCGGTAATTTATTTTAAGCAAGATAGAGAAGCTATTCAACAGAAGCATGATGAACGATTCAAAACAAGAACAGTTCACAAACTTGTAGAAAAAGAATTTTCTCTATGGAACGGGAAAAAAGTTTGGTTCAGAGTAGTAAATTCATTCATTGAAAGTGAGTCCGCGGAACCGTTGTTGCTGGGTATTTTTACCGAGATAACCGAACAAAAACTTGCTGAGGAACAAATTAAAAAACTTTCGCAGGCTGTAGAGCAATCCGCAGGCTCAATTATTATTACAGATTTAGCAGGAAATATTGAATACGTTAATAAAAAATTTGAAGAAATAACCGGGTACAGCTTTGAAGAAGTTAAAGGTCGAAATCCCCGCATCTTAAAATCCGGTGAAACACCTCATGAAGAGTACAAAAAAATGTGGGATACTATTTTAGCGGGAAATGATTGGCGAGGTAATTTACATAACAGAAAAAAAGACGGTTCGCTCTATTGGGAAAATACAACCATTTCTGCCGTTAAAAATCAATCAGGAGTAATAACAAATTTTCTTGCCATTAAGGACGATATAACCGAAGATAAACTTAAAGAAGAAATGTTGAAAAAATCAGAATTGCATTTCCGTTCTGTTTGGGAAAGCTCGGTAGACGGTATGCGGCTTGCTGACGAACATGGAAGAATTGTTTTGGTAAACGCAGCATTTGAAAAACTCTTTAGAAAAAAGAAAGCATCGATTATCGGGAAAACCATTGATTGCGTCTACGGAATTATTTCAGGCTTCAGTAATGTTGAATCCTATATCCGGCATTTTAAAGCGCGAGCGATAAAACCTTTTATGCAGAGAAATATTACCCGCTGGGATGAATCACTTTTGACGATTGAAATGACAAATTCTTTTGTTGAAGTTGAAGCACATCCCACACTGCTCCTCACTATCTTTCACGATGTTACCGAACGTGTATTAAATGATCGCTTGCTGAAAGAAAGTTATGAGTTTAACACATCGCTACTTCAAAATGTTCCGTTCGGAATGGATATCGTTGATCAATCCGGATCAATTCTTTTCCAGAGCGAAAGTTTGATTGAACTTACGGGAACAGACTCGACAGGTAAGAAATGCTGGGATGTCTATACTAATGAAAAGAAGCAATGCGAGAACTGCCCTCTAAAATCAAAAATTATTGTCGGAAAAACTACATTTATTGAAATACCAAATCTAATTCCGGGGAGAACGTTTGAAGCGTATCATACCGGTATCATGTTCAAAGGAGAAATGGCAATGTTAGAAACTTTTGTGGAAAGCACGCAGAGGAAGGAGGCTGAAATGCAAATTAACGCTGAAAAAGAAAAAGCCGTTGAAGCCAACAAAGTGAAAACTAATTTCCTGGAAAACATGAGCCATGAACTCCGCACTCCAATGATTCCCATTTTAGGCTTCACTGAAACTATATCCGAAATGGACGAGCTCCCCGATGAAGTGAAAGAAATGGCCGTAATGATGAATCAAGGTGCCAAACGGTTATTGGAGACGCTGAACATTATTCTCGATCTCTCTCAGATAGAAAAAGAACGGGCGATCATTAAGCCGACTGAGTTTAATCTTCTGAAAATTGTTAATGAAGTTTTTACTTTATTTAAATCTATGGCAGAAAAAAAGGGACTTTATCTTGAAAAGGAATTCGAAGTTGAGCAGCTCTATCTTTTTTCGGATGAGCGTATGCTGCGGCATATCATCAATAATCTTGTGAATAACGGGCTAAAGTTTACCAAAACCGGCGGTATTACCATAAAGACAAAATTAGAAAAATCCGGACATGGCATTTTTGCAGTTATTCAAGTTTGCGATACCGGAATTGGAATTCCCAAAGACAAACAAGATATTATTTGGGAAGAATTCCGGCAGGGAAGCGAAGGTATCGGGAGAAGTTTTGAAGGAAACGGTCTCGGCTTAACGATTACGAAAAATTTTATAGAAAAATTAGGCGGCACTATTTCAGTTGAAAGTGAGCAGGAAAAAGGTTCTATGTTTACAGTCAGAATCCCAATCGGTAAAGTTAGCGGTATCCAGGATGTTGAAATTGTAAAAAAATGGGAATCGAACAAACTTGTTAGCAAAGAAGCACCATCAGTTTCTAAGCCCTTAAGAAAATTGCTCTATGTGGAAGATGAGGAAATTTCTTTCTCGGTAGTTAAGCATTTTCTCAAAAATATTGTAACGCTCGATTGGGCTAAGAACGGGCAAGATGGCGTAGTGTTGGCAAGGGGAAATAGGTACGAAGCAATTTTAATGGATATCAACCTTGCAAGAGGAATAGACGGAATGCAGACTACCAAACTTATCCGCGAACTTCCGCAGTATCGCGATACTCCAATTATAGCTATCACAGCGTTTGCAATGAGGGGCGATAAGGAAGAATTCATAGGCGCCGGGTGTTCACATTACATTGCTAAACCATTTACAAAAGCTGCATTGCAGAATTTAATTGCGGAAGTATTTGGGGGAAATTAGATAGTTGGCAAAAATATTCTAGGTAAACCAGAACCAAATGGTTTTGAGTGATCAGTTTTTAGTAAC
>Ga0163199_1001672_pt1 | contig 13759 bp, 13 predicted proteins | sample PL_2010_150m_FD_113537 | JGI IMG/M metagenome (GOLD analysis project Ga0163199, IMG submission 113537) | Freshwater microbial communities from Powell Lake, British Columbia, Canada to study Microbial Dark Matter (Phase II) - PL_2010_150m | ecosystem: Environmental > Aquatic > Freshwater > Lake ... | reverse complement strand
GTTATAAGTCGTGATTTATTGCACCGAATTCTCCACCTTCAGTGACAGCGCCAGTGCATACAATATCTTTCTGCTTTCGCCGGTGATTTCCGCTGCCAGCTTCACCGCCTGTTTCAGCGGCAAATTCTCCAGCAGTAATTCCAGCGTATACCGGGATAGATCGCTGATTCCGGCCTCATCCTGAGCTTCTACCCCGGATAGCAGCAACACAAATTCCCCTTTCTGCTGGTTGACATCGGCTTGCAGCCACGCCAAGGCATCACCTAGCGCGCAGGTGTGGATGGTTTCGAACAATTTCGTCAGCTCTCTGGCAAGAGTAATCTGGCGATTCGCTCCCAACACCGTAGCCAAGTCTGCTACACATTCGAGAATGCGGTGGGGTGCCTCATAAAATACCAGCGTATGGGGTTGTGACTTTAATCCTTCCAAGGTACGTTTGCGTGCCCCGGTCTTGGCTGGGAGAAACCCGTAAAACAGAAAATGTGGTTCGACGAGACCGCCCGCTGACAACGCACACACCGCGGCATTTGCACCGGGTATTGGCGTTACCCTGTAGCCTCGTTCGCGCACCAGACTAACCACGATTGCTCCGGGATCGGAGATCCCTGGGGTGCCGGCATCGGTGACCAAGGCGACAGATTTCCCCGCTGCGAGCAAGGCAACAATCTTCTCCGCAGCGGTGCGTTCATTGTGCTGATGCAGGGCCATCATCTTTCCGGCTATCGAGTGATGCGTCAGCAAATGTCCGGTAGTGCGCGTATCCTCGGCAGCGATCACGTCCACTGCTGCAAGTATGTCCAGCGCTCGCAGACTGATGTCGCGCAGATTCCCTATCGGGGTGGCAACCACATATAATGTATTTTTGGGTAGCATGGTTTCACACTGCTGCATTTCGTTCCGATTTTTCTATCTGCTATTGATCACTGTACTATACGGCAGCCCGTGGCCATTTTCCACCTGACCGGTAAACCGGCTAATGTTGCGTGGCAGTGCAGCGGATAGCGTAGCACCGAATCACGCCGAGATCAGGCGATAGCGAGGTACGCTAGAATGAAGGGTGGCGAAGCCGAACAATATGCGGCAGAATTTCTGCAACGGCAACACCTTGTTTTGCTGGACAGGAACTACCACTGCCGTTTTGGTGAAATCGACCTCATCATGCGTGATGGCGCGACATTAGTGTTCGTCGAGGTAAGGATGCGCACGAGTCAGGCTTTTGGCGGTGCGGCAGCCAGCATCACACTATCCAAGCAGACAAAACTGCTGCGTACGGCGCGGCACTATCTTGCCAAGTTAAGATCCGTGCCGCCATGCCGCTTTGATGCTGTGTTATTGTCCGGTAGCGATGGCTTGGAAGTAGAATGGATCAAGAACGCTTTCGGCGAGTAGCGGATTTGTGTATTTGTTTGAAGTGGTATTTGCCATCTCTCAGAATCTTTGTCGGATCGACTCAAGGATCACTGCAAATAACAGGAGCGGATCACATGAAAAATACAAATCGAAACTGGCTACTGCTTGCCTTGTTGTTGCCGGTCCTCTCTGGTTGTGAAGTATTCGTTGCCACCGGCATTATCACCGGTGTTGGTACCGGTCTTGCGGTATCCGAAGATCGGCGTACCAGCGGCACCTTTGTTGAAGATGAAGGAATTGAAATGAAGAGTGCCAAGCTTGTCAGAGAAAAACTGGGCGCCAATGTGCATATCAATGTCACCAGCTTCAACCGTAACGTGCTGCTCACCGGAGAGGCGCCTACCGAAGCCATGAAAAAAGAAGTCGAAAATCTGATCAAGGACATAAGCAACGTGCGCAATGTCACCAACGAAATCGCCGTTGCTAATGCGAGTACGCTCATTTCCAGAAGCAATGACATGGTAATCACAACAAAAGTGAAAGGACGCTTTCTGGATGGCGGCAGATTTCAGATAAATCATGTAAAGGTGGTGACGGAAAATGGTGTGGTCTACTTGCTGGGTTTGGTTAAACGTCAAGAAGCCGAAAGTGCAGCGGAAATTGCCAGTTCCACCAGCGGGGTATTGAAAGTAGTAAAAGTATTCGAGTATCTGGATTAATTTCCAAATCCCGGATGCCTCCGCCAGAGAATCACTTCTGATGACGCTGCAATCATTTCTCTTGGCTGCAGGATTGTGGACGAAGGTACGCGCCTGACCGTTTATGCCTATGCTCCCTCCTGATTTCCTCGCCCAACTCCGGTCTCTGCTTCCCTCTGACCGGCTTTATACCGACCCGGTTGATTGCTACGCCTATGCCTATGACAATAGTCGAAAAATTTTCCCGCCAGAGGCTGTCGCATTTCCACTTACAGCGGATGAGGTGCTGAGTATTGTAGCGCTGTGCAATATCCATAAAATTCCGCTTACACCGCGTGGACGCGGCACTGGCACAGCAGGCGGCAGCCTTCCTGAGCAGGGCGGTGTGGCATTATCGCTGGAACGCATGCTGCGCATCATTGCGGTCGACCCCGCGAATCGCGTTATCGTGACCGAACCCGGTGTACTCAATCAGTCGGTGCAAGATGTGGCCAAAGCCTACGGTTTTTTCTGGCCACCCGATCCTTCCAGCGCGGCTTACTCCAGCATAGGCGGTAATCTTGCCACCTCCGCCGGTGGCCCGCACGCGGTGAAATATGGCACCACCCGCGATCACGTACTGGGGTTGAAAGCCGTAACGGGCAAAGGTGATGTTATCAAGACTGGCTGCTATACCACCAAAGGGGTGGTGGGATACGACCTAACGCGACTTCTAATCGGTTCCGAGGGAACGCTGGCTATCATCACCGAAGCAACGCTCACGCTTACTCCTCTACCGCCAGCCCAAGGTGGCCTCACTGCGCATTACCGCGATGCTGCAAGTTGCGCTGCTGCAATAGTTGCAATCATGGCGCTTCCTCAAGTGCCCAGTGCTCTTGAGTTTCTGGATGCGGGTTCATTAAACCTGATACGTGGACGCTTCCCTGAAATGCTGCCAACGGACACCTGCGCCATGCTGATGATCGAGGTAGATGGATCTTCCCGCGATGTCTTGGACTCAACTGAGGCGATTCTGTCTGCTTGCCATAACTGCGGATTGCTGCGTGCAGAGCGGGTGGCAGATACTGCCACTCTGTGGCAGGCCCGCAAGGCATTGTCGCCACTACTGCGCGATATCGCACCAAAAAAGATCAATGAGGATGTGGTTGTGCCGGTTGCTGCACTACCCGAATTTCTGGATGGACTGATGCAACTGAGCGGCAGATATCAGGTTGCCAATGTTAATTTTGGCCATGCCGGCAACGGCAATATACACGTCAATTTGCTGGTGAACCCGGACAATAGCGGTGAAATGGAACGAGCAGAGAAATGCCTGGCTGAGATATTCGATTTAGTGATAAAACTTAACGGCACGTTGTCGGGCGAGCACGGCATCGGCAGCGAGAAGCGCGCTTATATTGGCAAGGAGGTTGATGCGACAACGCTTGCCCTGATGAAAGCCATCAAGCGGGTGTTTGACCCAAACAATATTCTTAACCCAGGCAAGCTGTTTCCCTAGACCCGGTATCCGCTCCGATATTTCTGTCAGCGCGTCTTAAGCAACTCAGCAATGTCGTGGGCAAACATATCTCTGCCCTTGCCATTGCTCACATACACCCGCAGCTTTCCTGCCGTGTCGAAAATATAGGTTCCGGTAGAATGCTCCATGTGCTGGTCCGGAGCCACTCCTGCCTGCTGCTGATAAACAACTTTAAATTCCTGGGCGATTTCTTTCGTGGCCTGCACATCGCCAGAGAGACCCAGAAATGTCGGATCAAATGCAGACACGTACTGCGCCAGCAGCGCGGAAGCGTCGCGCTCCGGGTCGATCGTCACAAACAGCACTTGCACCCGCTCGGCATCCTTGCCCAGTTTCTTCATGGCGGCGGCCAGCTCCCCCATGGTCGCGGGACATATGTCGGGGCAGTGGGTATAGCCGAAAAACAGCACCACCACTTTGCCCTTGAAATCCGCCAGGGAACGCACCTTGCCGGTATGATCGGCAAGCTTGAAGTCCCGGCCAAAAGCGGCGCCGGTAATATCTGTGGCAAGGAATGTCGGTTTGAGCTCGGCGCGATTGGCCTCACCGCTGCAGCCAGCCAGAGAAATTAGCGCCAGCCCTGCAGTAATCAGAAATGCATTAAGAGATTTCACAGAACCGCTCAAAAGCGGATGTAGTGATCTACCAGCAGTGCGACAAACAGAGCAGCCAGATATATGATCGAGAAACGGAATGCCTTACGTGCAAGCTGATCACTGTAATCGCGATAAATCTTTACTGCGTAATACAGGAAAATAGCGTCCAGCACTACCGCACCGGCGAGATAAATCAGCCCGCTCATCTTGGTGACATAGGGCATCAGCGTCACGGCGATAAGTATCAGCGTATACAGCAGCACATGCAGACGGGTATATTTGTCGCCATGTGTTACCGGCAGCATGGGCATGCCGACTTTAGCGTACTCCAGCTTGCGATAGAGCGCCAGCGCCCAGAAATGAGGTGGCGTCCATGCAAAAATGATGAGAAACAGCAGCAATGCATCGGCGGAGACCTCCCCGGTCACTGCCGTCCAACCAAGCACTGGTGGCATTGCACCGGAAGCACCGCCGATGACTATATTCTGCGGCGTCATCGGTTTCAGTATCACCGTGTAAATGATGGCATAACCGACGAAAGTCGCCAGAGTCAGCCACATGGTCAGGGGATTCACCAACTCATGGAGTATGTAGAGTCCAGCACCACCAACCAATGCCAGGAAGAAAAAGGTTTCCGGTGAGGTAACCGTTCCCTGAGGCAAAGGCCTGCCACGCGTACGTGCCATCACTGCATCAATTTTCTGCTCCACCAGACAATTGACGGCTGCAGCCGCGCCCGCCACCAGTGCAATTCCCAAAGTACCAAAAATCAGTGCGTTCAACGGAACCGCGCCGGGCACGGAAAGAAACATGCCGATAATCGCGGTGAAAACGATGAGCGAAACAACCCGTGGCTTGGTCAATTGATAAAATTGCTGCATACGTGTTGCGGTATGCTGCCAAACCAAGCTAGTTGCCATGACAATTGTCTCCTAATTCGTTTCTAAGCTTAAAATCAACCCGCAACGCATATTGTTCAGGCCACATCTCAGTGTTTTGTCCCTAACGCATGCTCAATCTGCGAGACTTTGAGCAGTTTTTTGATATCTTTGGCTATTTTTGCAGCATCGGGATCCTTGGGAAAGCGCATCATCAAGTTTCCTACCGGGTCTATCAAGTAAATATGATCGCGTTGCGATGCTGGTGCTGGAAATTCCTCGCGTAACTGGCTATCTTTCGCATTGATCAGCCACATGCCCTTGTATTCTTCTACCAGACCGGGTTCGGGCAATCCATCATCGTCTATCAGCCACACCCGTTCTATGCGGTCCTTTTCAGTGTGTTGCATCAGCCGCACCTGTCGCATGTAATACAGCTTTTTGCGACACCCCTCATCGCATGTACTCGAATCCAGCGTCAGCAGCACCCATTTGCCACGTAATTGACGGATACGGAATATCGTGTCATCGACCTGATTCAGTGCACTACCCTGCAATTGCTTGACTTCAATCAGCTCACCGTAGTTGTCGCTAGCCGGCCGTACCTTCGAAAAATACAGCAGGTACGAAATGAAGACCGGCGCGCACATCAGCACTAGCATTAGCAGCAGCTTACGTTTGCTTCTTCTGGGAACGCTCTCGTTTGACACTCAACACCAAATAAATAATCATGATCGTCAGCGCCATGGCATACCATTGAAACGCATAACCCAAGTTTCTGGCAGCGCCTGAATCCGGACGATCCCACTGGCGCACCAGACCATCTTTTAAATCGTCCTGTTGCAGCATCACCACTGGTTGTAACGCAAGCCCTGTAGCCTCACGATAGCGTTCCAGGTGCAAATTTTCCCAGACCTGTCCCGATACCGTTTCTGTGGAAAGCTCCAGCGTTCTTTGCGTCGGCGAAATCGCAATTCCTGAAACAACTACCTGATCAGTCGGTGTGAAAATTTCCGGCAATTTACTGCGGTCGCCACCGGCTACTATCCATCCACGATTGACCAGAACATGCATGGAGCTTGTACCCAACCTGAGCGGTGTAATAATATGATAGCCTGCGATTCCTTGGTATATCTTGTTATCAAGGTAAATCGTGTGCGCTGGAACATAGCTGCCACGCGCCTCAACCCGGCGAAATTTAAGATCCTCCAAGTTGGCTGGGATAGTTGGTATCGCAACTGCAGATTGCTGCGATAACCGCTCAAGCTGCTCCTGCCGCGCCTCTTTCTCCTGCGCCCTCGATAACTGCCAGTTACCAAGTAGCAGCATGACCACCATGACCGACACTGTAGCGGCTGTGGACCATAATCGCGGTCGGAACCGCCAGCCTGAAATAGTCATTGGATAGTACGCTGAACTCGGCTAAACTCCCGACCTGACCCCGTACTCGAAAGAAGAACAAATTTTGAAAATCGTTGCGATCCTGTTTTTTCTCTTCATCCTCGGCAGTCTGGCATCGGCGATGTATTACATCGTAAAGGACAAGGGAAATAGTACACGCGCCGTCAGAGCGCTCACCGTGCGCATTGGTCTATCCATTATCCTATTTGCCCTGATGATGCTGGGGTTCTATCTCAGCAGCACCCCAACCACCTGATCCCAGCCCCACCTTAGATCAAGAACCTAGGGAGTGGGCATCTGCTATTACTGCACCGACGGTACCCATTTTCTGGCTACCGCCGGCTAGCTGTCCCTATACTAGATAAACGAAGATAAACAATCCCAGCCAGACCACGTCCACGAAGTGCCAGTACCAAGCCACCCCTTCAAAGCCAAAATGGTGTTCAGGTGTGAAATGCCCGGATAGGCAGCGACACAGAATCACTATCAGCATGATAGTGCCTACTGTCACATGGAAACCATGAAAGCCGGTTAACATGTAAAACGATGCACCATAGGCTCCGCTCGTCAACTTCAGGTTGAGTTCAGAGTAAGCGTGGCCGTATTCATAAATCTGACAGGCAAGAAAGGTAATCCCCAATGCTATCGTCAGGAACAATGCTAAATTCAGTTGTCCACGCTTATTGAGTTTGAGTGCCCAGTGTGCCCAGGTACAGGTTACACCGGAAGTCAGCAGCAATGCGGTGTTGATTGCTGGCAGTCCCCATGGACCCATAGGAGTAAACTGCTCACTTGCGCCGGGACCGGCTGTCGGCCAACCACCCACAAAATCCGGCCACAATATCTTATGCTCCAGGTCGCCGAGCCAGGGAACCGACAGCGCTCGCATGTAATACAGCGCACCAAAAAATGCGGCGAAAAACATCACTTCGGTAAAAATAAACCAGCTCATTCCCCAGCGGAAGGACATATCCACCTGTTTGTTGAACAGGCCGGCTTCGCTTTCCCGTGCCACAGTACGGAACCAGACGAAAATCATGTAGAAAAGAATGGAAAAACCAATTGCCAGCAGCCCTTTCCCGATTGGCAGACTATTGACGCTAAATGCTGCACCAAACCCCAAGAAGAACAGCGCTATCGACCCTATCATAGGGTAAGTGGATGGCGCCGGAATGTAATAGCTATCTGATTGACTTGATTCTTGGCTCATGCTCTCTCTCCTGCCTATGGTTTAATTAATCTCTAGTTCGTTACCAGCTTGACCATCATTAGTATGCTGGTCACAAATATCGCCGCACCAACGATGCCCGCAACAATCACCTGCCCTAGTGTCAGCGTCGCCGCGTCATGATCGTGATCGCTTTTTTTGCGTATACCGAAAAAAGCCCATGATACTGCTTTCATGGCTTGGAAGAACGATGCCTTGCGCTGCGCTTTGGTTTCGTTCTTCAAATCGGTTTCGCCTTACCACCCGCATCAACCGAGTCACTACTCAGCTCAAAAAATGTATATGAAATAGTCATGACTCTCACATCGTCCGGCAAACTTGGTTCAATCATGAATTGCACCGGCATCTGCCGCACCTCATTTGGTTTCAGCACCTGTTTAGTAAAGCAGAAACACTCCAGTTTCTTCAAATGCTGCGCGAGCAGTTGCGGGCTGTAACTCGGTATCGCCTGGCCCGCCACTTCACGATCCGAATTATTCCTGACTTCGTACATCACTTCCACCAACTCGCCCGGATGGATCCGCACACTCGCTTGCATGGGCTTGAATTGCCAAGGCAAACCACGTGTATTGGCGTCCAATTCAACTGTTAACCAGCGACTGGTGTCTACCTTAATATTCTCCGTCAGCGCATCTGCCTTCAGCAGGTTGTTGACTCCGGCAACTTCACAGATCTTTTCATAAAGCGGTATCAGCGCGAAACCGAAGCCAAACATTGCTACTGAAACGATCAGCAGCTTTTTCATTATTGCCGTATTTGCCTGGGCTACGCTCATTTACAGTTTTTTTATTATAGCCAAAACAAACATCCCTATCACGACCGCCAGCAGAATCAGCAGTGTTCTGTATTTTCCGCGCTTCCTGTCATCTGCGTGCTGTGGCATCCCGTACCCGTTACTTGACGACCGGAGGCGTCACCCAACTATGGTACGGCGCCGGTGACGGCAAATCCCACTCCAGCGTGGTAGCCCCATCCCAGGGCTTGGCCTCAGCTTTCTTTCCACCACGGATACACTTCACCACTGCTGCGAGGAATATCAGTTGACTTAAGCCAAAACCGAATGCGCCGATGCTGGAGATCATATTGAAATCGGCAAACTGCAAGGCATAATCGGGAACACGGCGCGGCATACCCGCCAATCCCAGGAAGTGTTGCACGAAGAAAGTGACGTTAAAGAAAACCATCGACATCCAGAAATGCAGCTTTCCGAGTGATTCATCGTACATATGACCGGTCCATTTCGGCAGCCAGTAATAGACTCCGCCGAACAAAGCAAACAACGATCCCGATACCAGCACATAATGGAAATGCGCAATCACATAGTAAGTTTCCTGTACTTGGATATCCACCGGCACCACCGCACACACCACGCCGCTGAACCCGCCGATGGTAAACAGGAAAATAAATCCAATGGCAAACAGCATCGGCGTTTCAAAGCTCATCGATCCCTGCCACATGGTAGCCGTCCAGTTAAATACTTTCACCCCGGTCGGTACCGCGATCAGCATGGTGGCGTACATGAAAAACAACTGTGCTGTCACCGGCATTCCCACGGTAAACATGTGATGCGCCCAAACGATGCACGACAGAATGGCGATCGAGGCAGTGGCATAAACCATCGACGAATAACCAAACAGAGGCTTGCGCGAGAAGGTCGGCAGTATCTCGGAAATGATGCCGAATGCCGGCAATATCATGATGTAAACTTCAGGATGCCCGAAGAACCAGAAAATATGCTGGAACATTATCGGGTCCCCGCCGCCCGCCGCGTTGAAGAAGTTGGTGCCGAAATGACGATCAGTCAGCAACATGGTGACCGTGCCCGCGAGTACCGGCATCACCAGTACCAGCAAATAGGCAGTGATCAACCAGGTCCAGACAAACAGCGGCATTTTCATCAGCGTCATCCCCGGTGCACGCATGTTGAGAATGGTGGTGATGATGTTGATCGAGCCCATGATGGAGGAAGCTCCCAGGATGTGGACTGCGAAAATCATCATGTCCATACCCATGCCCATCTGTACCGACAGTGGCGGATAGAATGTCCAGCCACCAGCACCGGCGCCGCCCGGTACAAAAAATGCCGCTACCAGCAGCAGTGCCGCCGGCGGCAACAACCAGAAACTCCAGTTGTTCATGCGGGCAAAAGCCATGTCCGGCGCGCCGATCATCATCGGTACCTGCCAATTGGCAAAACCAACAAAGGCCGGCATGATCGCGCCGAACACCATTATCAGACCGTGATTCGTAGTGAGCGAGTTAAAAAACTCCGGAGTCATTAGCTGCATACCGGGCTGAAATAATTCGGCCCGAATGCCAAATGCCATCATCCCACCAACCAGGAACATGGAAAAAGAAAACCACAGGTACATCGTACCGATGTCCTTGTGATTGGTCGTGGTCAACCAGCGCATCATGCCTTTAGGGGGGCCGTGCGCGTGATCGTCGTGACCGTGCTCGTGTCCGTGGCCGTGGCCGTGTGCGTGATCGTCGTGTACTGCTGCCATGGTTCTTCTCCTTAGTACTTACTTATTTTCTGAATGCGTTAATTTCGGATGGCTGTACTACGTCACCTGTCATATTGCTCCAGGCATTGCGTTCATACGTTACTACCGCTGCGATTTCCACATCCGACAGATGCTTGAAAGCGGCCATTGCGCTACCGGCTTTGCCGCCGTTCACCACGATATTGATGTGCTCGGCTTTGGGGCCAGTGGCAACTTTTGATCCATCCAGCGCAACGAACGTTCCGGGAATGCCCTGGCCGTTAGCCTGATGGCAAGCAGCGCAGTTACCCGCGTACACTTTCTCGCCTTCGGCTTTCAGTTCATCCAGAGTGAACACCGTGTTGACATCGACTACTGCCGCGGTCGATTGCGCTTTCTGCTCCGCCACCCATTGCGTATATTGTGCCGGCTCCATCACTTCTACGACTATCGGCATGAAGCCGTGATCCTTGCCGCACAATTCCGTGCACTGACCAACGAAAGTGCCAACCTTGTCGGCTTGAAACCATCCATCGCGTATGAATCCGGGAATCGCATCTTGCTTGATGCCGAATGCTGGCACCCACCATGCATGAATCACATCGTTGGCGGTAATGAGCACACGCACTCTCTTGCCTACCGGCACCACCAGCGGTTTATCCGCCCTCAGCATGTAAAACTCATCCTTGGGGGCTTTATTGTTGCGCTGATCCAGTGTGGTAGTTGATCTGCTGATAAAACTGATTCCCGCACCTTCGCCCACCAGATAATCATAGCCCCATTGCCACTGGTACCCGGTCACTTTGATCGTGATGTCCGGATTGGACGTGTCCTTCATGGCGATGACGGTCTTGGTGGCAGGATATGCCATGGCGATAAGAATGATGAACGGAATAACCGTCCAGATGATCTCGACTGTGGTGCTGTGATGAAAGTTTGCGGCCTTGTAGCCCAGAGACTTGCGGTGATTGAGCAAGGAGTAGAGCATGACACCGAATACGCCGATGAAAATCGCCAGGCATATCCACAACAGCATTATATGCTGATCGTATATCTGGGTGGCGATGGCGCTGGCTGGCTCTGTAAAATTCAACTGATAGGGATCTGCTGCCGTCATGCCTATCCCTGAATACGAGGCAATCGCCAGAGTTCCCAACAGGGTTGCTGCTGCTTTACTGCTCATATTTCCCCCACTTGATTACTGAATTCAGTATGACCCAAAATGTTACTACGAATACCCATCCCGCCTCTCAGCCAGCATCCGGGATTAGTTGTATGAAACACTCCCGGTATACGTGGCGATAACCGTGCTGCAATTATTCCGTATTCTTTTTCTGCTGCTACGCGGCGCCTTTATCCAATTCCAAGCAGTCAGGAAAAGGAACGTTCTCAGCCTAGTAAATTCGCCATCCCAATACAAGCCATTCCAAGCTTAACGCGAATCGAGAATAACCCTGTTATGAATAGCGGTAATGTCTTGTCCGTATTGGTTTTGTGGCGCAACGATACGCTATATTTTCTATGTTCGCAAGACGTCTTATTAGATCCCAAACAAATAATTTCTAGGGCGCAATGCTTGGCTAACGAAACTTCTTAAACAAGCTGCTATGCTCCAGACAATGCCCTGTTGCTCACAAGGGAAATTGATCTATCAGGACTTGTGGATACTGGAATCCGGTTATCGGGCCTTTAGTTACATTAATTGAGCCGCTCTGTCTTGAGTTTTTCGGTATCGAAGCAGTACCGGCGCTTGTCTCGACTCTTGCGCCGCCCTCGAAAATGGAAATGCCAATTTCGAAATTATTTTATCATGCTAATATTGTGTGTGCAAGGTAGCATCTTGGGACAAGATACATGGGCTCTATATTGAAATTGTTCGCCAGAATACAGCCTAAATTGCTTCACACGAGATGCCGCCAGACTTACCCTGAAAAACATACAGTAATGAACAAAAGCGATAACCCAAAACTTACACGGAAGAAGATAACGCAATGTCATACCAATTCGGCAACCTCGCGCGAGCTACCGAACCCACTCCGCCGATTCAATTTAGCCGCATCACTGCCGACGCGTCGGATCACTGCCACACCTTCCTGGAATTGAGAATCTAAGCCATGCCGATCGACATTAACATCATCCTTGCCGAAACCCGCGGCAAGAACTTCGAGATCTTTGAAGAGCACGTCAACCCGGTTTTTGTCAAAGTACTGCGCATACTCGGCTTCAATCACTCCTGGACGCGTGGTGAAGGCCCTTATCTTTGGGACGAGGATGGTACGCGCTACCTTGATTTCCTCTGCAACTGGGGAGTCTTCAATTTTGGTCGACGCCATCCGACTATCCGTGGCGCACTGCAGCAGGTGCTGGACTCCGATTTCCCTGGGTGGGTCGGTTTTGACGGCCCGCCACTTGCTGGCGTTCTCGCGCGCGAACTTATAAAACGCATGCCCGCAGGTCTTGACACCGTCTATTTCAGTAATTCGGGAACGGAAGCCATCGAAGCGGCCATCAAATTCACCCGCGCAGCAACTGGACGTCCCTGTATCATCCACCTCGCGAAAGCATTCCATGGATTGACCACAGGATCTCTGTCGCTGAATGGCGAGGCGAGCTTCCGCAGGGGATTCGAGCCGCTGCTCTCGGGCGGCACGGAAGTAAAGCTTGGCGACCTTGCCGGCCTTGAGGCGCGACTGGCTGTTGGCGACATTGCCGCCTTCGTTTTCGAGCCGATCCAGGGCAAGGGGGTCAACATCGCCAGTGACGAGTATCTGCTCGCCGCACAAAGCCTGTGCCGCAAATACGGCGCATTAATGGTCTGCGATGAAGTTCAGTCGGGCATGGGGCGCACCGGGCGATTCCTGGCTTGTCAGTGGATCGATGGCCTGCAGCCCGATGTTGTCTGTCTATCCAAAGCGCTTTCAGGCGGATATGTGCCGGTGGGCGCGACCATCACGCGCCGCGCAATCTACAACAGCGTTTACGATTCGATGAATCGCGCCATCGTTCATGCCAGCACCTTCGGCATGGGCAATCTCGCGATGGCGGCGGGACTGGCTTCGCTCGCTGTATTGGATGACGAGAATCTCGCCGAGCGCGCCACTGAGCTCGGTGCGCGCTTTCGCCGCGGCATTGAAGCGATGGTGCCGCGCTATGAGTTTCTGAAAGGGGTACGTCAGCGTGGCCTGATGATCGGCATCGAATTTGGCAAACCTGAATCAATGTCGCTGAAGGCAGCTTGGGCCATGGTCAACAAGATGGACGAGAATCTCTTTGCTCAAGCCATTGTCATTCCGCTGCTGGACGATCACCACATTCTCACGCAGGTAGCCGGCCACGCCATACCGATCGTGAAAATCCTGCCGCCTCTCAACATCAGCGAAGCGGATGTTGATTATTTTCTGGCAGCATTGGAGGACGTGATGGTCAAACTGCATAAGTTCCCGGGGCCGGCTTGGGATGTATTAATGAAGCTTGGCAACCATGCAATTACCGCAAAGCGGCGCGAGGGCCGCGCCGCCGCTACTTGATGTGCTTCATGCCGAAAATGGCGCGCTCCGCTCAGATTTGAATTCGCCCGGAATGACCGCAAATTGACCTTTTATC